>SPJL01008183.1_pt1 | contig 14799 bp, 8 predicted proteins | sample 3741751 | NCBI WGS metagenome assembly SPJL01 (sample SAMN10925998, study PRJNA522277) | cold seep metagenome | isolation source: Elba SIP-enriched marine methane seep metagenome, extraction at timepoint T3 | place: Italy: coast of Elba, Mediterranean Sea | reverse complement strand
GGATTGTTTGCGCTCAGCGGTGGTGAGATTACGTCACTGTATGTCGCAAAAACCAGCCTGATGGTCATTTTAGAATCGATCATTGTTGGCATAGGTGTCGGTCTGGTTGGTTTGTTACTGATGAAAACCACGCACAACCGCATTGCTGAGATGATGTTATTAGTGATCACAGGCTACACCGCCTTTGAACTAGCAGAACATTTTTATGTCATTCTCAACTGGTTTGGCGGGCATTCGCACATGCACTTGTCTGGCATACTCGCCGTAATTTTTGCCACGATTACTGTCAACCATGTCATGAGCGAGTCGGTAGACGAAGACAATGCTGAAATTTTAGAAGATGAACAAGCACTGCAAGTGGAAGCGATGAAAGTCAAAACTTCTAAAAATGTCTTCAACAAGGTATTGCAACGCATCAAAACCACACTAGAAGAACGTGACCGCCATTTGCGAACCAAAGAAGATGTACAACTCCTCGCCATCGTCGCTAACACCATCCTGTTTATTGCCATGGCCGAGATGATTAACCTTGATCTACTCTGGCAGTACCGCACTGAGATTATCGTGATGTTTCTAGCGACGACCATCATCCGTACAGGCATGATGGTCGTGTTTGCCTGGATTACCAATCAAACGGGCAAAATGCACAATGTGAACTGGCGCTGGAGCACCGTGCTGAGCTTTGCTGGGATTAAAGGCGGTTTATCGATTGTGATGCTCACCATGATCCCTGCCAGCTTTGAACATCTAGAGATGTTTAAAGCGATTGTGATTGGTGTCATCTTGCTCTCGACGTTTGTGTATTCAGCCGTGCTGATTGGCTTTATTAACAAACATCAAGCGACTTTTTTGCAAGAGAAAACATTAGAAACGCACTAAGGTTTTGATGATTAAAGGGATTGGGCTACAGAAGCTTTTCGACTGAGGATTTTACCCACCACCCTAGCACTTTGCCTTAATTTAGCGAGGATATTAAAACAAAAAAAGACATGACACGTCGAAAAGTCCGATTGTTAACCCGCCCTATTTCATTAAGCACAAATCGTTGCGCTTATCATTAAGTCAGTATCCCTACTGCACCGCTGGCCCATCACCAATCTGCAATAGATACTGCGTCACTTGTTCTACTTCTTGCGCAGTTAAATTAACCACCGAGCTGCTATGCGCATTCACGGCATCTTGTAGCGTTTGGGCACTACCATCATGCAGGTATGGCGCAGTTGACCAGACATCTCTGAGCGTTGGGATATCCAAGCCATTAAGCAAACCAAACAAGCGCGTACCACTCACCGTCTTGAGAGTACCCACATCGGTTAAATTGCTGGCATCGCCACTCAGGGTAAAGTTTGGCCCACCATGACAGCTAGCACAGTTGTTGTCGATAAACACTTGCTTACCGAGTTGTGCCTCCGTAGATAAAACATGGTCTGGTGCATAAGGACTCGGCGCAAACGTAGCTAAAGAGCTTACATAAGCTGCTAGCGCATCAAGATCCGTGCTTAAGCCAGCTTTGGGATCGCCTAACGGCTGGCTGGTTGTACCACTATTAAACTCAGCATTGGCCATTAAGCCAGTACCGCCTGCCAGTGCTCTGATCTGTGCTTCGAAATCCTGCAGCTCATCAAAGTTAGCACTCCAGTGCAAGAAACCATGGCCTGTGCCAGCACGACCATTCAATGGAATTGTATTGCGCAAGCCTTCTCCAAGACTAGAGAAGTCCCACACGCGTCCATCGTGACTACCTTCATTATGACAACTGGCACAACTCATATAATTATCTGCAGCTAAACGATCATCAGCCGCATCATAAAAGAGCTGTTTTCCAGTAAAAATAATGCTGTTAAGCGTTTCGTTGGTGACAACTGGAATGCTGCTCAACACATTACTGGCAGGCAACCTCGTTTGAATCATCTCTGTCAGGTCAAACCTGGAAATAGAACGATCCATGAAATTATGCACGTATGCGATACTGCCATCCGTAGAAAGTGCAACACCTTGCGGAGCGCGTCCTGTTGGTAAGCGCATTAACTCAAAGCCTGCAATCGTATCGTAGATGGCTAACTCACGGCTAGTCTCAAGTGCGACCAGAAGATAACGGTTATCACCAGTGATTGCAGCACCAGTCGCCATACTCGCATTGTCCCAGTCTATACCAATGCCCACTTCTAAATTGGTTGAGAGTGATAAGGCTGCGGTGCCCGCTCGTACAGTCTGATCAAAAGTTAACGGCAGATTGTCGCGCATGCTACCCGTACCGATATTATCTTTTTTAAAGGGCACAAAAGCATATGCATTATTGAAATCAACAACAGGCGCATTTAAATAGTTGGGCAGCCCTGGCCCCTGACTCTCACTACGTTGACGGTTATCATGCAGTACCGCAATCGTATTAGTCAATGTCATGTTCGATGGATCAATTGCAAACACCTGACCCGCTCCATTGTCGACATCAACATCCGCTGTACTTTCTCCTGGCACTGGCGGAGTAATAAAATTACTGACTAACAGGCGAGTATCGTCATAGGTCATGGCGAGGTGTCTAGGTGTACCAGAAAGTGGGATCGATGCAACAACAGCATGCGTGACCGCATCACATTTTTGCACTAACGCAGTAGCTTCTAGTACCACGTAGTAATGCTGACCACTAACCGAAAACACTATGCCATGCGGTTGAGTTGCTTGGCCGATCAATATGGTGTTTTCTACTTGCAATGTTGCCGTATTAATTACACTAATTGTGCCATCAGCTTTGTTGGTGACTAATATCATGTTTTGATCGGGTGCTTTGGCAATCGCCCACGGTGCTTTTCCAACGGTGATTTCCTGGATTAAGTTACCTTGAGCGCCACTGACTGAAACAGTATTGTTATCTGGGTTCACATTCCAGATACGATCAGCACCACTACTGGTTTCAACAAGAATCGTTGAAGAGTGATGTGGAGATTGCGGCAATGCGACCACAGGGACAGTGCCATTCGGTGTCGTATCTACATTGTCCCCAGTACCATCGCCATCACTATCACTGGATTCAGAAGGGTCATCTGGAAACGCGTCTTCACTATCGCGCACACCATCACCATCTCGGTCAGGTAGGTTTCTACTAATTTGAATGGTTTCACCGAGTGAAGGCGTGCCATTGGCATTGATAGCAAAGAGCCAATAGTAGCCCGCAATTAGTACATTCTGATTAGCCTCTAAAGTTAGATTAAATGTACCATCCCCATTATTCACTGCTTCAACAGGTACAAAACGATGATCAGTATTCAAGTGATGTGTATGAGCAGCCAGTCGTATCATTGTAAAGCGTACTGTATCAGTGCTCGCGCTAACGGTGATTTCACTACTTGCCCCAGCTAGTGCTGTCACATCTTGTAAAGTTGGACGTGTAGCCTCAGACCCATCTTCATTAAAGAGATATGGTGGTGAAAAAATCTGACCGTCTAGATGGTTCACACCGCAGCCACCACAAGCGCCCCCGCCAGCTGCGAGCACTCGACCATCTTTTAATAAAGTTGCTGTTGAGTGATAGGTACGTGGAATTACAATACCCGCGGCCTCGCGCCAGCTATTCGTTTGCGGATTGTAAATCTCACTCGCATAGACGGCAGTGTCATCATTAAAAATCAGACCATCTTGATTGCCGCCAATGACTAAGATTTCGCCATTCGGCAAGGTAATTGAATTGCTCAATGATCGCGCATACAACATTTCGGGCCCAGGTGCGACAGCAGGCGCAGGCCCATTTAAATCCACCATATACACATTACTCTTAGTGGTAATCGGATTTCTTGTGCCATCAGACCCACCAATGAGCATGACCTTACCCAGATCATAACTTACAGCATTGCCCCACATACGATAACCAGTAGTGGTAGGCTGACCAATTGCTTGTTCTGGCGCATCATTCACTGGGTCAAATATATGGAACGTTGCACCTGGTCCTCCTTGAAACACTTTGCCATCTGGTTGTACCGCCATATGCGCCCACCACTGAGAGTCACCACCAGCATTAATTAAAGCATTATGCTCATCCAGTAAGGTTTGCATATTAGAGTTGGGTAGACGTGACCAAATATCAGTATCAGGGTCGTATTTTTCTGAGCGATTACCGGCGGCTTTACCAAAAGTAGAAAAAATCTGATTATTGGGCAAAGTCAGGTTGGTAGCATACCAACGCTGGTCAAACATATCCGCTAAAGACACCCATTCTAACGTTTCAGGGTCAAACTTACTGGTACGTCTATCTTCAGGGTTACCTCCAGATGCCACAATACTGCCATCCTCTAACATAGAGAGGCCAGCACAAAACATATCGTGAAAATTATTGTCTGTGGTAATGAATGAGCTATCTAGCGGATTAAAGACCGCTGCATGTGTAAATTCACGATCAGCAGGAAATGCATTCGTCTCAGTTGACGACCAAGTCAACACTCGCCCATCAGGTAAGTTAGCCGCTGAAATCGCAATATGCGGCCACTCAATGACATCCCCCCACTCTCCAGCCTCAGCCTTGGGTAAAAGCATGCCAGTTAAGTGCCCGTTGCCAGGTACTGGGGTAAACGTACCACCTTCGACCCGATAATAGACTGTAAATGACTGACCACCTGAGTTTTCAAAAAACTCCGCTCTGAAGTCATAGGTTCCAGGGCTCAAAAACACAGAACCAGTAACCGATTCTGGTCCATGCAAGCCATCGTTATCGACTACCAACTGATCATTAATGTATAACATTGAACCATCATCAGATAGCAGCCTGAACTCATAATTCGCAGCAGCGCTAATCAATAAAGTATTTCTAAATACTAGTCCGAAGGTTTCGCTCTCGTCAGTAACATCCAATGTAATACTATCTATATTTCCTGTATCAATTGGCGTTAATTGCGTAAAATCTGGCATTTCAGTAAACTCGCCATCGTATACCTCAAAAGCAAAGTCAGCGGTTACAACTGCACCGTTTGGGGTTACCGCAGTGGGTGATAAAACACCATCCTGCGGAATTTCACTAAATACGCCTGACTGTGTGGTATAGCGTACGGCTAACGACTCACCACCAATCTTTTCAAAATACTCAACCCTTAACTCATATGTGCCCGGGTTTAAAAACACCTGCGCAGTTTTTATGCTATCTCCATGAAGGCCATCATGATCCACAATTAAAGTATTATTAATAAACAGCCTAGAGCCATCATCTGAGCTTAACTGAAAGCTATAATTTGCAGATTCTGATACTGTGATTTGCTTTTTAAACACAAGTGCAAACGTATCGGTTTCGTTGGTCACATTCAAAGTGATCTCATCGCTGGTGCCAGTATCAATTGGTGTAAGCAAACTAAAGTCTGGCAATTGATCAAAATCACCATCGTATACTTCATAACTAAAACTACCTGAACCAGCAGTACCATCAGTGGGCGCTACTGTGCTAGCAACCAAGTTTCCATCTGCGGGAATCTCTGTATAGTCGCCCCCAGCAGTTTTATAGGCTACAAACAACACCTCATCGCCTGAGTTTTCAAAAAACTCAACGCGCAGATCATAACTGCCCGGGTTAAGGAATATCTGGCCTTCTTTACTAGCGGTTCCATGTAAACCATCATTGTCAACAATCAATGCGCCATTAACATATAAACGTGAACCATCATCCGAAGTAAGTTGAAAGATATAATTTGCCGCAGTGGTCACCGTAATCTGATTGGTAAAGACTGTCGCGAACGTTTCCGTCTGTGTGGTTATAGCCAATGAAATTTTGTCGTTAGTGCCAGTGTCAATCGGCGTTAAACTGCTAAAGTCAGGCAACGCATCAAATGTACCGTCATAGACCTGATAATTGAATGTACCAGGCACATCAGTATTATCATTAGGTTCAACCACAGTACTTGTGAGGACACCCCCTGCAGGAATTTGTCGATATGCTCCACCTGCAGCGCTGTACTTAACCCTTAAAATCTCGCCACCTGACTTTTCAAAGTATTCAACTCTAAGGTCATAATTGCCTGGATTTAAGTAGACTTGCCCTTCTTTAGAAGACAATCCATGTAAACCGTCGTGGTCAACGATAATGGCATTGTTTAAATATAGCTTAGAGCCATCATCAGACGATAATTGAAAGGTATAGTTACCTGCGGTAGATATTGTAATTTGATTAGTAAAAACCAGTGCAAATGTCTCGGTTTGATCCGTCACGTTTGTAGAAATTTCGTTACTCGTGCCAGTGTCAATAGGTGTTAACTGTGTAAAGTCAGGTAATTGATCAAAGTCACCATCATAAACTTCATAAATAAAACTGCCTGTACCAGCACCTCCATCTGAAGGCGATACTGTACTCGCAACTAATACACCATTTGCAGGGACTTCAGCAAAAGTACTGCCTGCTGTTTTATATTCAACAGCCAGTATCTCATCGCCTGATTGTTCAAAATATTCTACTCTAAGGTCGTAACTGCCTGGGTTTAAGAATATCTGGCCTTCTTCACTTTTCGCACCATGCAGTCCATCATTGTCAACAATTAATGCGCCATTAACATATAAACGTGAGCCATCATCCGAAGTGAGTTGAAAGATATAATTTGCCGCAGTGGTCACCGTGATCTGATGAGTAAAGACTGCAGCAAAATTTTCGGTTTGAGTCGTTACACCTAGAGAGACCGTATCGCTCGAGCCTGTTTCAATTGCCGTTAAGTCTCCAAACTCAGGCAATACATCAAAAGTACCAGTATATACCTCATAATTGAAAGCCGATAAGGCTGTGATAGATTGAAGCATTAATACACAGGTAAAAATGCAGTGAGTTAAAGCTCGAGTGATAGTGCGCAGCATATTCAAAACCAGAAAAAAGTATCAACGTTAGTCATAACGATAAACACAAGCCTATACAAAATTAATGACAAGTGTTTAAACCAATCTACTGCTGGACTAGCTAGTTGAATGCCTCGTTCGACAGCTCAGTAATAGAATTTTATACCGTTACAACAGGCTATAACATATTATTGATTTTGTATATAACCACTACATAAGGATGGTTTAAAATACGCGATTAAATTACTATTGGCAATAGCCCATTCGGGCCATAAGGGCTGACGAGCGTCTAGCTAGACCACAGCGTTGATGAGCGAATGACAAACAGGCTCAATAGTACATAGGCCAACATAGTCAATGCCAGGGCCAGTGTTGACTCCCATACAAATGGCACAACCAAACCTGCGGAGACGGTTGATAGCAACATTTGCATAAATGCTTGACCAGAAGCTGCCGTACCACGAATTTTAGGATGACGGCTTAACGCTGCCAGAGAAAGAATTGGCACACATACCGCCATGCCTACATTGTATAAAGCAATTGGCAAAATATTGTTCACAAGCCCAATGGGTAATATGAATGATGAAACTACATTTAACAATGCCATCAATAGCATCCAACCATAGCCCAACCTGATGAGTATCTTAGGATCAATCTTACCTGCTAATTGTTGTGCAACCATTGAGCCAACAATCATCCCAGTTACAGTGGGCACAAACAAATAACCGTATTGATGCGAATCCAATGCCAAATGTTTACCCAAAAACATAGGGCTGCTTAGCACATAAACAAAAAAACCTGAGAAATTGGCACCCACAGCGACAACTAGTTTGAAATACTCTCTGTCACTAAAAATGGTTTGATAAGCATTCAATACACTGGTAGTAGATAAAGGTCTGCGTTTATCTTGCGGCATGGTTTCGGGCAAACAATATGGTGCTGCAAGCAAGGCTAACAGCGCGTAGGCGGCTAAAAAGATAAAGATTGACTGCCAGCTGACCTCTAGCAAAAAGCCACCTAAAATTGGCGCAATGGCTGGGGCAATGCCAAATAACATTTGCACGGTGGCCATCACTTTTTGTGCTTTAGGTCCCTCAAATAAATCACGTACCATCGCGCGCGCAACCGTGTTGCCAGCCCCGCCACTGGCGCCTTGCAATGCTCGAAACAGCCATAATGTTTCGATATTTTGTGCAAAAGCGCAACCAATACTGGCTAGCACAAAAATACCCAAACCGATTTTGATAGTCGTGATACGGCCAATGGCATCAGAAATAGCGCCATGCCATAAGGTCATTGCTGCATAAGGCAATAAATAAAACGTCAGGCTTTGTTGAATCGCATAGTCATCGACTTGCAATGCCTGCCCCATTACACTAAATGCTGGAAGGTAAGTATCGATAGCAAATGGCGCGAGCGCCGTGAGTGCTGCAAGCACAAGTACTAGAATGGTTTCATTATTTTTCACTGGATCAGTCTTTATTGGCCCTTAGTACTGGCATAAAAAAGCGCGTGGAAATTCCACGCGCTTAGCGTATCACGTTTTAATTGTGTTTTAAGGTATTGAGTGAAATTGGTCTATGCGCTCTTTGCTACCCTCAGCATATTTTTTAGAGTTGGCGTTAGTTCTAAAAATAATCGGTTGCTCTGCAATCTGAGGGTTTTGTGACTCCTCAATTGCCTTTTCAATTAAATGGTGATTAGGCGATTTTGAACAGACTGGATCCGCACTCTCGGCATCACCCGATAACAAATATGCCTGACAACGGCAGCCACCCAGGTCATTTTCTTTTTCAGAGCAGCTGCGGCATGGCTCCTTCATCCATGCATCACCACGATAAGCGTTAAACGCAGGAGAATCACGCCATGCATAGTCAAGGCCATAATCTTTAACGTTAGGGAACTCGAGATTAGGCAATACACGCGCAGAGTGACATGGCAAGACATCACCATTGGCTGTTACGATCATAAAGACCTCACCCCAGCCATTCATGCATTTTTTTGGTCGATCACCAAAGTAATCTGGAATCACAAAAAAGATCTTCATTTTATTGCCAACTTTTTCTCGGAAAGCATTGGCAATTTTTTCGGCTTCGTCAATCTGCTCTTTGCGTGGCATGAGCTGCGCACGATTGACTAACGACCAACCATAATACTGAGTGTTCGCCAGTTCAATATAATCTGCACCAAGCGCTTCGGCCATCTCCAATATTTGCTGCATATGGTCAATGTTGTAGCGATGAATGACCACATTTAAAACCATCGGATAACCATGCTCTTTAATCATCGCAGCAACTTTTTGCTTGAGCTGAAAAGTCTTGGTGTTAGTAATGAAGTTGTTAATCTCTTCAGTAATGTCATGCATAGATAACTGAATATGATCCAAACCACCGTCTTTAAACGCTTTGATACGCTTTTCGGTTAAGCCAACGCCAGAAGTAATCAGGTTGCTGTAATAGCCCAACTTGCTTGCTTCTGCCACAATGTCTTCAATATCATCACGCAATAATGGCTCACCACCAGAAATACCAAGCTGCAAAGCACCTAACTCACGCGCTTCGCGTAATGTCTTAATCCATTGTTCTGTGCTTAGTTCATTTTGGGTATGTTTGTCGTAATCCGTTGGGTTATAACAAAAAGCGCAATGCAACGGGCAACGGTAGGTAATTTCTGCCAATAACCATAGCGGCTGCGTCTGCGTAATATTCTGTGCAACCCCGTTGTTGGTACCCTGCGCCTGTACTTCTTTTTGCACAGCAGAATCACCTAATGTATTTTGTGTCATGATCGAGCCCTCAACTACTTAAAGCTTATCTATGGTGATAGCTATTCGTTTACTTTACGAATCCAAGCTTTACCATAAGCCATTTCAAACATGCCAACGATATCAGCTTCAATATTATCAACATCTGGAAACGCGGCTGCAAGTTCAGCCACAATCTCCCCCACGCTTGTTTTACCATCCACACGTTTCATTATCTCCCCTGCGCTACCATGCAGTTTGACCATCCCTTCAGGGAAAAGGATCACATAACTTTGCTGAGCCTCTTCCCACTGAAAGCGATGGTGGTGCGCAATATCAAATATATCTGTATGTTGTACCTCAGTTGCCATCTTCTTGTCTTACTCTATTAATCTTCGATTTGAATGACAGGTTGTTGCGTATAAGCACGCCCTTCCGTTGTCACTTCAGTAGATGCCAGCATAATGGCATCCGCCACAACCCAAAGCACATCTAATTTAAACTGCAGAATATCTAACGCACGATGCTGCATCGCCCTCGTTTGCCCAAAGTGATCTAAGGTTACTTCCAAGCCTTGTTCCACATCACGCCTCGCTTCTGTTAGACGCTTGTTGAAGTAAATAAATCCTTCTTCCTTAACCCATGGATAAACAGTCGGCCATGAGCTGATGCGTTGCTGATGAATATGTGGTGCAAATAGCTCTGTTAAGCTTGAGCAAACAGACTCTTGCCATGGCTGCTGCTTGGCAAAATTAACATAAGCATCAACTGCAAACCTAACGCCTGGTGTTACTAACTCTAGGCTGGTAACTTGCTCACGTGTCAGGCCAACGGCTTCACCTAGTTTAATCCATGCTTCGATACCGCCCATTTCATCATTAATACCATCATGGTCAGTAATTCGTACGATCCATTGTTTACGCACTTCTTTGTCTGGACAGTTGGATAAAATTGCGCCATCTTTCATTGGGATCGCAATTTGATAGTAAAAGCGATTCGCTACCCAACATTGCAATTGCTCTTTAGTTAGCTTACCTTCATACATCATCACATGAATTGGATGGTGGATGTGGTAGCCTTGACCCTTTTGTCTTAATTTTTCTTCAAATTCTTCACGTGACCAGGGCTGTAAATCGTTTTGTTGTGCGCTCATTTTTATTCTCCTAAAGCTCAATATCCATTCCATCAAAAGCCAACTCAATGCCTGCTGCATTCAAGGTGGCACGTTGTGGTGAATCTTCATTGAGAATCGGGTTGGTATTATTGATATGAATCAAAATCTTTCTAGGTTTCTCCATGGCATTCAGAATGCTCATAATGCCGCCTTCGCTGGATTGATCCAAATGACCCATTTCGATGGCGCGCTTGTCACTAATACCTTCTTTTGACATTTCATCATCGGTCCAAACTGTACCATCCACAAGAATACAATCAGCATTACGCATGTATTCGAGGACGTGTGGCTCAGCCACACCTAGTCCTGGCGCATAAAACAAGCTTTTACCAGTGCGGGTGTCTTTGATATTCATCCCGACGTTGTCCCCAGGCACTGTGTTATCACGGTGTGGAGAATATGGTGGCGCATTACTTAATAATGGTACTGCTGTAAATTCTAAACCCTCGGCAGTTGGAATCGTAAAAACTGATTCGTCAGTTGCAATCTCATGGTGATTAATACCACGGAAGTGCTCAAAAATTTTGAAGATAGGGAACCCCGTAGAGAGATCATCTTTAACTGCATCAGTGCAATAAACATCCCATGGCTTATTGTGTTCACGTAACGTCAGCATGCCCGTCACATGGTCAATTTGTGCATCTGTAATCACAATTGCAGTAATCGCAGTATCTCGCACTTGGCGTGCAGGCTGCATTGCGGGAAAGCTATCGAGTTGTTTCTTAATGTCTGGTGAAGCGTTGAATAAAATCCAGTCAGTGCCATCAGCACTCACTGCGATTGAAGATTGGGTGCGAGGTGTGGCGTTGATCGTACCAGCACGCACGCCTTTACAGTTTTCGCAATTACAGTTCCATTGCGGAAAGCCACCGCCGGCACCTGAACCTAATACATGAATTTGCATGAGTCTACTTCTTGATAAATCTTAATTTGGATGGGAAAGAAGGCCGCTAAGAAGCAGCCTTCGAGTGTTGAACAATTACTTGTTCATTACGTACATGGTTACTTCAAAACCAAAACGCATTTCAGTAGCTGCTGGAGTTGTCCACATAATATTTCTCCTAAGTAGTTAATAAATAGTGTTTTCGCTACAAGACTAAAAGCCCCACAACGTGAGTAGTATTGTGCATGGCTTTTGAAACAAACTGTATTGGCAAGTTAACTATTAAACACTACGTAAATTCATGATGCGAACATCGGAGAAATGCAAGGTTAGCCTACGCGCCTTGCGCGCACGGCTGCGGCCAGCTGCTGCAATAAGACTTCGGTGTCTTCCCATCCTATACAGGCATCAGTGATCGACTGGCCATAGTTTAATTCACAACCAGGTGTGTGATTCTGTTTACCCTCATTCAGGTGCGATTCAATCATCAAGCCCATGATACGCTGCTCGCCACCGGCAACTTGCTCGCCAACGTCTTTAGCAACAACCTTTTGGCGTTCAAACTGTTTTTGACTGTTGGCATGGCTGCAGTCCACCATTACGTTTTCAGCGAGGCCAGCCTTGGCGAGCTTGGCGCAAGCATCTTGCACAAAAGGTGCTTGATAATTTGGCTCCGTACCACCGCGCAAGATCACATGACAGTCTTCATTGCCATTCGTCGAAAAAATGGCCGCGGTACCTTGTTTGGTAAATGACAAAAAGTGATGCGGGCTATTGGCTGTTTTGATCGCATCAATGGCGATTTTGACATTGCCGTTGGTCGCATTTTTAAAGCCAACTGGGCAAGACAAGCCAGAGGACAACTCACGGTGCACCTGTGACTCAGTCGTTCTAGCGCCAATCGCACCCCAACTCACAAGGTCTGCAATGTATTGTGGTGTAATCGTATCCAAGAACTCCGCACCAGCTGGCATACCTAGCTCATTGACATCCAGCAAAAACTGTCTGGCCGTCTCCAAGCCAGTATTGATGTCATAAGAACCATCCAACTGAGGATCATTAATCAAGCCCTTCCAACCGACTGTCGTGCGTGGTTTTTCAAAGTACACACGCATGACGATTAATAAATCATTTGATAATTGATCACGAACCTTAAGCAAGCGTTTGGCATATTCAATGCCAGCCTGAGAATCATGAATCGAGCATGGACCAACCACAACTAATAAGCGGTCATCTTCTTTGGTAAGAATATTGTGAATCGCGGCACGCGTAGCAAGAATATTTTGTGTAGTCGCGTCAGATTCTTTCAGCTTATTGAGCAGCCAGACAGGCGAAATCAACGGTTTGACACCGCGGATTCGTACATCATCTGTGGCTAATTTTTGGTACTGTAGTTTTTCTGCTTCAGTCATGACAGGACACGCTAAAAATCGCTATAAAAATCAGGGGTTGATAATAGCACTTAATGCTGTCAAAAACTTCACATTTTGATCAAATAGCCCCACACTCACGCGTAAAAAGTCAGGTAAATCGTAATTACTCACTGGGCGAACGATCACACCCCTTGCTAACAGCTGTTGATTCACTGCCATCGAATTAGCAACTTGGAAGCTGACAAAGTTACCAAATGAAGGGATATAGTCCAGACCCAGTTCGCTCAGCCCCTGACTAATCTGTGCCTTGCCTGCCTGATTAAGGGCATAACTCTTGGCAACAAAGTCTGCATCTCTTAGACTGGCAATGGCTGCTGCCTGCGCGATATTATTCACATTAAACGGCTGACGTACACGATTGAGTAAATCTATAACTTCAGCACTCGCAATACCATAGCCAACTCTTAAGCCAGCTAGACCGTAGGCCTTGGAAAAAGTACGCGATACAATCAGGTTTTCAAACTGTTCCAACCAAGCAATACTCTCAGACTTTTGTGCTTCTGGCAGATACTCATCATAGGCCTCATCTAGCACTACAATCACATTGGCTGGGACAGCTTTTAAAAATGCTAACACCTCTATTTTGTCCAACAAAGTGCCTGTCGGATTATTCGGGTTGGCAATAAAAATCAGCTTGGTCCTAGGCGTGATTGCCTTTAAAAACCCATCAAGGTCATGACCATACTCAACGGCTGGCACCAACACACCTTTTGCGCCGATCGCCTGCGTCACCAGTGGATAAACCGCAAATGCATGCTGCGAATAGATGACTTCATCTTCTTGCGTTAAAAACGCACGTGCGATCAGCTCCAATACATCGTTGGAACCATTACCAAATACAAGTTGCTCTGGGCGCACTCCATAATGCTGCGACAAGGCCTGACGCAAGGAAAAAGCATTGCCATCAGGGTATAAAGACACATCCAGTATGGCCTCTTCAATCGCAGCCTGTGCTTGAAGGCTCAAGCCTAGGGGATTTTCATTTGAGGCTAGCTTGACAATCTCATCGGGGTTTAAACCCACCTCTCTTGCAAGCTCTTCAATGGGTTTGCCACCTTGATAAGGTGCAATGTCGCAAACATTGCGTGGTGCTAGTTCTGCAATAGACATATCAGATTTAAATATTTCGTTAGTTTTTAAGACTAGGCAGCTGTATAGACAGCGGCTGGATATGAACCTAAGACTTTTAAAAACAAAGCCCGTTCACGGCAGGCTGCCAGTGCTTTTTCAACAGCCACCTCTTGTTGATGCCCTTCAACATCCACATAAAAAACATAATCCCATAAGCCCTGCTTAGATGGTCGTGACTCAAACTTAGTCATGCTCACACCATGCTCTGACAAAGGTGCTAACAACTCCACCATGGCACCGGGTTTGTTTTTGCTGGTCATGATCAGCGAAGTTTTATCCTTACCCGATGGCGCAATCGCTTGGCGGCCAATCACTAAGAAGCGTGTGGTGTTGTTTGGATCATCTTCAATATTTTCTGCCAACACATTCAGGTTAAAGAGCTCGGCAGCGCGCTTACTTGCAATTGCTGCGGCAAAGGTACCATCAGCGCTAACCAGATCATGTGTCATTTTTGCCGCGCGCGCATTGCTGGTTACCGCCTCACGCTCTACCGTTGGCAGCATTTTATACAGCCATTCATGACACTGTGCTAATGATTGTGCATGTGAAAATACATGCGTGATTTTGCGTATGTCGTCTTGCTTAGATAACAGGCAATGATGAATCGGTATTGTTACCTCACCACAGATATTCAAGCTGGTTT
>SPJL01001812.1_pt1 | contig 14828 bp, 13 predicted proteins | sample 3741751 | NCBI WGS metagenome assembly SPJL01 (sample SAMN10925998, study PRJNA522277) | cold seep metagenome | isolation source: Elba SIP-enriched marine methane seep metagenome, extraction at timepoint T3 | place: Italy: coast of Elba, Mediterranean Sea | reverse complement strand
CGATCTACAAATCGACAGAGTTTCCGGGCCCCGGCAATTGACGGCGGTATACATGTCGTTTCGTAGGTCCAATTGCTCCGCTAGGAGACCTTACTTAGAGCGACCTCAGAAAGTCAGCGGCGTCTTTTACGCCCTCGCGAGCACTCGCGAATCGATCTTGAAACATTGTGAACCCGTGAATTGCGCCGTGATAAACATGCAGCCGCGTATCTATCCCGGCGCTGCGCATATTAGCCGCTAGTCGAGTACTGTCATTGAACAACGGATCCGCGTCAGGCGCTGAAATGAATGTCTTCGGTAAATTTGTGAAGTCGCCGAACAGCGGCGACGCTGCCGGTTTTCGCCAATTCTTCTCGTCCGGACAATAATGTTCTCGAAAGAGAAACATCGCTTCCTTGTCGAGAAACAAACCGCTCTTCAGCACTTCCATAGACTCTCCTGAATATGTCAGGTCGAACGCACCATAGAATAACAACAATCCCGCCAGCTCTATGTCCTCGTCCCGCAATGCAAGCGCCGACACAAGCGCGAGATTAGCGCCGGCGGATGCACCGCCCAAAACAATTTTCTTGGAGTCGATTCCAAGTTCAGCCGCGCGAGAGATCGCATCTTTTATGCACGCTATGCAGTCGTTGCCTGGACCGGGATATGGATGTTCTGGCGCTAATACGTAATCGACCGAAAGAATACTCATGCCGCTTTGTTCAGCAATGTGGCGAAGTTTTCGGTCCTCTGTTTCCAAATCACCGATTATCCAGCCACCACCGTGAAAATAAATCATACACGATTGAGGGCCTGCCGCCTCCACCGGGCGGTATAAGCGCGCCGGCCGAGGACCAAATGCACCCGAAAGCTGAACATCTCGGGTATGTTCGAGGACCGGACCACCTACATTTAACAACGCAAACATTTCCCCCATTAGTTTACGTACTTCTTGTGCAGGCACGTCTCCGATCGTCGGAGGAGCAGGTTGCCCCTCCTTCTCCTTTAGGAAGTCCCTAACATCATCTTGAAGGTATGGGCCTGTCGTCATTGTTCATCTCCAACAATTTCGCTTGACATTGGGCATAGTTATGCCCGCAATGCAAGATTGGTCCGACCAATAATTTCAAGATTCACGAGCTCTCCTCCGAGGATGAGAAGGCAGAAATCGAACAGGTGCGAAGTGACAGATAACCAACCGCAGAAGCTAACGGTCGCGGTCAAATCCGCCTGGGCAGTCGGCGAACTACCGGTCGCCGTCTATGTTGTATTGACGATCGGTTTCTTGACATTCTACGCGACAACGGTCTTGGGAATTGAGCCGTGGCTTGCTGGCGCGGTATTGCTGGTTCCTCGCCTTTGGGATGCGTTCACCGACCCGTTAATGGGCGCGATCTCGGATAGGACTCAAAGCAAAATGGGCCGCAGGCGACCCTACCTTTTGATTGGCACTTTTTTGTTAGCGGTCAGCGTTACAGCGATGTTCTTCGCGCCCACCGGAGCCTCACAATCAACTAAGGCCGCTTATCTGCTCGTCACGTATCTCATCGCAAGCACCGCGATCACGATTTACGACGTTCCTTATTCTTCCATGGCCGCTGAAATGAGCCCGGATTACAATGAGCGAACATCTCTAACGGGCTATAAAATGATTGGCGCGCGCGTTGGTACGCTCATGATCTTATTCGGTGTGCCAGCTTTGTTCACGTCACAAGAAAGTCTAGCTCAAGGGTTTCAATTGGTAGGGCTCGTTTTCGGCGCAGTCATATTGATATCTGGCATAATAGGTTTTCGCTTCACGAGAGCCGCGCCACGCATCGAAAGCAAGCCAGCTCCATTCAAACTGAGCAAAGAACTGAAGGCCGTGCTCTCGAATAAACCTTTCAGATTGCTTTGGTTGGTTTTCTTGTTTCAAAATCTCGCGATCGGGATAGCAGCGACGATGTCGCTATTCCTTCTTCGAGATTCTTTGGCTGTCGGTGGGGCGTTGCCGCTGATGATGGCAGCTCCAGCGGTCGTAGCAATGCTGGCCACGCCGATATGGGTGGCAATCGGTCGTCGCATCGGCAAGCGGCCTGCCTATTTTATCGCGCTTGCGCTCGCGCCGCTTTACTATCTGCCAATCTTGTTCGTTCCCTCAGGTGAGATCGCAATTATTATGTCCCTGCTCTTCATCATCGGATTTGGAGATGCGGCTAATCAACTCCTTCCCAATGCAATGGTTCCTGACACTGTTGAAGCTGATCAGCTGCGCACGGGCGAGCGACGTGAAGGAGCCATATTTGGTGCGTGGGCGTTTTGCCGAAAATTTGGAATGACGACCGGCGCGTTCATCGCCAGCCTATTGTTGAGCGTCATCGGATTTGAGCAAGGCCCTGACGTTCAACAAACAGATCAAGTGCTTTTCGGCCTCCGCCAAATTTATGTAATTGCTCCAGCTGGCCTATGGCTCTGCGCGCTTGTCACATTGCTCGGCTACAAGCTAACAAAAACCAGATTTGAACAACTAAAGTCCGAGATCTCGGCGCAAGAAAATGTCTAGGATCCGCCCCCTGCTCAAACAAGGAAATCTCGAGCAAACTCGCACATCAACCGGCCTTACTTATATCGATTTACTGATGGCCTTTTGTCGTTGCGTTCCCAGTCCCTCAATCGACAATTCCATTACATCTCCGTCGCGCAGATACTGTGGCGGCGTCAGTCCGAAGCCGACGCCTGGAGGCGTACCGGTGGAGATGATATCGCCGGGCTCCAAAGTCATGAACTCGCTGATGTAACTCACTAATTCGGCGACCGTGAAAATCATGGTTGTGGAGGCCCCATCTTGCATTCTCACGCCATTAAGATCCAATTGCATCTTCAATGATTGCGGGTTTGGAACCTCGTCAGCAGTCACCAACCAAGGCCCAATGGGCGCAAACGTATCAGCGGATTTTCCTTTCAGCCATTGGCCGGCCCTCGCCATCTGCCAATCGCGCTCCGACACGTCATTTACGATAACGTACCCCGCCACATGGTCCAGAGCATCGCGCTGCTCGACATTCTTGGCATGATTTCCAATCACTACACCCAACTCAACCTCCCAATCGACCGACTGGGTCTGAGGAGGCAAGACGACATCGTCATTTGGTCCGCAAATGGCGCTCGTTGCTTTCATGAACAAGATCGGTTCCTCTGGAATTTCCATTCCCGATTCTTTAGCATGATCTGAAAAGTTCAATCCCACACAAATGATCTTACCGACACCGTTCACCGGTGCTCCGAGCCGAGTGACGGCATCGACCTCAGGTAAGTCACTCAACTCGATGGAGCGCAGCTGTGTTAGGCCGGTCTGAGTAAGTGTGTCGCCCGCAATATCAGAAACATACTCCGACAGATCCCTCACCCGTCCATCCTGATCTACGATCCCAGGTCGCTCTTTTCCAGCTGGTCCGAACCTGACAAGTTTCATCTCTTAGTCTTTCTCTTAGTAAGTCGATCGCCCACCCGTGGTGTCGAACACAGATGCCGTTGTAAAACTTGCTTCTGGGGAACACATCCAGGCGATCATACTGGCGTTCTCCTCCACGGTACCGAAGCGCCCCATCGGGATTTTCGAGAGCATGTAGGCGATATGATCTTCGCTCATTTGTTCAAAAATCTCGGTTCGAACCGCTGCTGGCGTCAAGCAATTCACCGTGACATTCGATCCCGCGAGCTCTTTGCCAAGTGATTTGGTCAGTGCAACGATGCCGGCCTTCGATGCGGAGTAAGCAGATGCGTTTGGATTGCCTTCCTTTCCAGCAACCGATGCAACGTTCACTACCCTTCCCCATCCGCCCGCGACGAGATCAGGTGCAATCACATGGCAACAATGGAAAGCGCCAACCAAGTTAATATTTACGATCTGAGCCCATTCGTTTGGATCGTATTCAGCCACAGATTCGGTCGATCCGGCGATCCCGGCATTGTTCACCAAAATATCTATGCCACCAAACCTATCCAAGGTCGCGTCACGTGCATTGCGTACAGAGTTTAGGTCCGCCTGATCGACGTGGACAAAACAGATTTCGCCCTTGCTCGAGAGTTCATTCGCTGTTGTCTCGCCTGCGCGCTCGTCAATGTCCCATATCGCAACGTCAGCGCCGGCTCCAAGAAAGAGCTCTGCCGTCGCTCGCCCAATGCCGCGTGCGCCGCCCGTAATAATTGCGTTTCGATCGCGAAGGTCAAAATGCGTAGCCATTTCAAGCTCCGTATGGTCGAATGAGGTTAGCGGCGTTTCGGTCGAGATCCAAACCAAACCCGGGCGCATCGTCCAATTCAACCACGCCGTTCAGAGGTGCGGCTTCATTTTCGAACAAGCCTCCAAACACCGGGTTGACGGTGTCGGACGCTGGGCTGGTATTGAGGTACTCCACAAACGGAGAGTGCGGCTGGGATACCACAAAATGGTAGCTGTAATTTCCAGAACCATGAGGGATGACTGGCACATCATAGGCTGCAGCCATCGCAGAAACACGAAGCAATTCGGTTAATCCGCCGACCCACATCACATCAGGCTGAATGATGTCCACGGATCGGTGACGCAAAAGTTCGCGAAACCCGTAGCGGGTATATTCATGTTCGCCCGTTGTCCATCGCTCTGATGGCGCGCGCTCCTTCAGTAAACGATGTCCGTCAACATCGTCGGGATTTAAACATTCTTCAAACCAGTGAATGTCTAAGCCAGCCGACCGACACCGTGCGGCCAGCTCTATGGCATATGTGACATCCAGAGACATGTAGCAATCAATCATCAGCGGAAATCCGTCACCCGCCAGTCTTCGGTATTCCGTCAGTTCACTGATGTTTCGATCTAAGCCAACAGGCCCTTCCGCCGGCCCGGCTGGCAATGGCACTTTGGCGCCCCAGAACCCAAGCTCACGAGCCACGTCCGGTCGCACACCGGTCATATAGGCAGGAAGGTTCTCGCTGGTTTTGCCTCCAATGAGATTGTAAACTGGCTCCTGGCGCCAGCGACCCAGCGCATCCCACAAAGCCAAGTCGACGACGCTAATCGCGGCTGGCGCAAGGCCTTTGCGGCCGTAGGGGAGCGATGCGCGATACATTTGATCCCAAATCATGCTAATATTTCTGCAATCCGCGCCGATCACAAATCTCGAGAAATGCTTCTCGATCAGAAAACAAGCTGGTTCGCCGCCGAGTCCTGTGGCGACGCCGACCGTTCCGTCATCTAACTCGATTTCGACTAGAATCGACCCAAGCACCGCGATACCCCAACTGGTTCGCGATTGCCGGTATTCCTTGTAACCAGACATTGGCGTCGCAATATCCCCGTCAACCAACCGATGGCCGGTTTCGCGGTCATGATAGTCTCCTCCTCGGCCTCTAGCGTCGATAATGTAAGCTCGCAGATCGACTATTCTCGGAGCTGTTCTCCCAGATCTCATGGCAAATCCCGTTTCAATTCTGCTTAAGTGCTCGATATCAGTTGTTTTCGGTACGCGGCTTGAACATTGAGTAGATGTTGAGTCATCGCTTCGCGTGCCTGTTCCGGGTCTTGGGCTGCAAGAGAGTCGATTATTTCGCGATGATCGAGGGCACTTTGCTGCATTACACCTGGGACGAACCCTGTCACTTGCCGACTTGCTTGACCGAGATATTCGATACTCTTCACCATACGGGCCAGAAATACGTTATCCGCTGCTTCCGATATCAGGCGGTGGAATTCCACATCTGCAGCGATAAACTTTTTAATTTCCGCCTCGGTCTCGGGGGGCTCAATCATTGTTCTGTGCAATTGGACGAGTTGTTCCTCTGTGATCTTTGAGGCTGCCAGGGCAACCACTTGCGATTCTAAAGCTATGCGGGCTTCAAACAGCGCGTCTATGCGACCGGGTTCTAGGCTGATGAAAAGGTGCAACGGGATTAACATTTCGTCGGATTCCAACGAGGAAACAAAAACGCCGCTTCCCTGGCGCATTCGAAGCAGGCCGAGAATTTCGAGTGCTCGCAGCGCTTCGCGAATGGATGGCCGACTCACACCCATCTCAGTCGCCAGATGTCGTTCAGTAGGCAACTTATCGCCGGGCTTCCACACGCCCTCTCCAATCTGTTCTATAATTCGATTGGCAATTAGGGCTGGCAAACCTGAGCGGCCGGAAAATACATCCGTACTTTGTGTGGTAGATTCTGTTTTGGGCACTGAGTTCATCGGATCATCCTTTAACCACTGAATTGGTACGACCAATTTTCGTTGAGGTCAAACTGGGATTCGGTTTTTTTGCTTATGCCTATTCTCAGAACATCACACATGTATGGGAATTGACTGGTCTGACCAATTATGCCTTTTGGGGTAGATGTCGAATTACCAATGAGGCGGATTGAAGATGCCTACACTTTCAGTCGCACCGGCTAGCGCCGGTGACTACCAACGTCTTGCGGAAAAGCGTCTTCCTCGCGCCTTGTTTGACTATATTGACGGAGGCGCCGGGCGAGAGGTGACGCTTGAGTCCAACATGCGAGACTTTGACGACCTTCCCCTCAATCAGCAAGTCATGCGAGATGTTTCGAGTCTAAATACTGAGATAGACCTGTTTGGAAAGCGTTTGACTATGCCGCTCGCCCTATGTCCGATCGGGATGGGCGGAATGATGAGAAGAAGGGGCGAAGTAGAAGCTGCGAGAGCCGCGGAAAATCTCGGAATTCCATTTACCCTATCAACGGTGTCAATTTGTTCGATGGAAGAAGTGGCGAGTAAATGCACGGAGCCATTTTGGTTTCAGCTATATATGCTCAAAGATCGCGGCCATGTTCGGGAATTGTTACAGCGCGCGAAAGCTGTTGGATGTCGCACGCTGGTGTTCACCGTGGATTTGGCAGTTGTCGGGGCTCGATACAGGGACACGCGCAACGGCATGGGTCAAAATGTAAACCTTTACGGCAGAATTCGAAGTGGCTTCGTGGAATATCTCACTCACCCCGCTTGGGCTCTCGATGTCGGGCTGATGGGCGGGCCGCACGTGTTTGGCAATCTAGCTCACTATTTGCCGAGCGCGAGTACGCCTGCTGATTTTAAGGCTTGGCTCGACGAGCAGATCGATCCCAGTGTGACTTGGGCGGACATTGAGTGGCTTAGATCCGAGTGGGATGGCAATTTGGTCATCAAGGGGATTCTTTCTTCGAAAGACGCCTGCAGCGCCGTCAATGCTGGCGCGGACGCTATTGTTGTTTCGAATCATGGCGGACGACAACTTGACGGCGTCAGATCAACGATCCGCACGCTTCCAGAAATTACCGATGAAGTCGGCGATCGAAGCATCATTCTATTGGATGGAGGCGTACGCAGCGGTCAGGATATTATCAAATCACTTGCGCTGGGTGCGAAGGCTGCGATGATCGGCCGACCCTGGATCTGGGCGATCGCATCAAAAGGACAAGCAGGTCTTGAAAGTTTACTCAACACGCTCCTTTCGGAACTCAAAACAACGATGGCCCTCACCGCCGCCACCTCTGTCGATCGAATATCCTCGGACATATTGGTGAGCGAATAGATCAAATTGCAATCTGCCAAACGCTTTCAATTTCGACGGCAACGTCGAAAGGCAATGTATTTACGCCGACCGCTGCGCGCGCGCCTTTGCCATTCTCGCCAAATATTTCAACGAACAAGTCGCTTGCCCCATTGATGACTTTCGGTTGCTCTTTGAAAGCGCTGTCGGAGTTCACGTACCCGGTAATTTGAAGGCATTTGAGAACTGAATTCAATGACCCGCCGCAACTTTGACGAAGTTGAGCCAAAACGTTCAAACCGGCGGACCGGGCGGCAGCATATCCAGCTTCAATCGTAAGGTCTTGCCCGAGTGTGCCGAACGCAGGCTCGCCCTCGACGAAAGCGGGCCCTTGGCCAGCCACAAATACCATACTCCCGGCCCTACGCCAGGCGGCATAGGTAGCAACCGGTTTTGGTGCCTGGGGCAACTCAATTTCCAGCTCATCAAGCCGTTGATCGTAATCCGCCACATGAGTGTATTCACTTTCAGCTGCACTCATCCACAAGGGACTTACTGCGGCCGATCCAATAACGGCGCCGCCCGCAGCGAACATAAAATCTCGACGCTTCATATAGTTCTCCGGAAAAGTTCTCTGGTTTCACTCGGGATGATAGGCAATCGCCTCGATTTCAATCAATATGTCGCTGCGCCCCCAATCGACTCCCGGAACGGTCGTGCGAGCGGGCGGATCGTTCGGAAAGTACTCGGAGTATACTTCGTTCATCCCAGAAAAGTCCGCTGGATTTTTGAGGAATATGGTTGTTTTCACAACGTTTTCCAGAGTGAGGTCTGCGGCATTCAAAGCAGCAATCAAGTTCGCAAACACTTGGTGTGTTTGAGGTTCGATTTCAGCGGCCGCAAAACCTGTTGCTTTATCGTGCGCGATCATTCCGGATACGAATACAAACTCCCCCGCTTTCACGGCATGCGAATAAGGCCCTAGTTGAGCTATCGCACTTGAGTTAATCGCCTTCGATGTGGCGGGTGCTACGGTGCAAGCGCTAAGCGCAAATGTGATCAGACAGGCTGGAATAACTCGCAAGATCATGGGCTTCCTCCAGCCTGTCTTAAATTCAACGTTTAGAACGATTTTCGCACTGTTACACCCCAAGTGCGCGGATCGCGCGAGGTTACAAGCCCGTTAAACGCTTCAAAACCGACGACCGGCGCCGGGCTGACCAATCCGTTTGCCGTATCGAACCGGCTTGCCTGATTAGGAAAGAACACACCCGTAACAGCGGTGTCTTCTTCGAACAAGTTCTTGGCCCAAAACATGATCGACATATCGTCAGATTCAATACCGACTCGCGCATTGAACAATGAAGTATCTCCGACGACAGCGTCCGCAGTTTGTACGGTGCTTTGTTCGGAGAAAAACGCATAGTCAGCCCTCGCGAGAAAATCCCATTGGCCGAATGCTGGACGTTGGTATTGGAGCGTAGCGTTGAACTGGTTCTCAGAAACATATTGCAATTGGGTGCCATCCAAAACTGGATCGAGCCCCAATCCGGCTAGCGCTCCAAATGTATAAGAGTCGTAAGAACTGTCTGTGTAAGCGTAGCCGGCTGAAAAATCGAGGCCGTCAGCCACGCGCGCTTTCATTTCCAGCTCGAGGCCGGTGACTGAAGATTCACCCGCATTCGCATTAAGAACTGCAAACGTTCCACCCAGCGCCCGAACGATCTGATCCGTCCATTCAATTTGATAGACGGCTCCGTTCAGAACCATACGTCCATCGGCAAGCGTCGATTTAAAACCCGCCTCATAGGTCCAACTGTTTTCGGGATCATATGTTCGTTCGCTTGGAAGGATTCCTGCGCCGGTGACGTCTATGTTAAATCCGCCCGTTTTCACCGCCTTTGCGACAGTGGCGTACAATAAAACGTCGTCGTTCACGTGGTAGTCGAGGGTAAACTTGGGGACGAAGTTATCGAACGTCGTAGATTCCACAAAATCGGGCAAGGTCGCAAGCGAGATGGGGTCCTGGAACGTCGCAGTGATATCTTTATCTTCTGTCGTCCAACGACCTTCAAAAGTCGCAGACAACTGGTCGGTAATATCGAAACTTGCGGCGCCAAAGACGGCAAAACTGCTCGTGCTCTCGTCATTTGTGGTGATCGCACCTCCCGGCAATAATCCACCAAGCGGAGAGCCGGCGAGAGCCGTGGCCAAAGCAAATGCCCCATCGACGAACGTGTCCGATATCGCGGTGTCAGAGCTTAAATCGTAATAATAGCCACCAATCATCCAACTAAAACGATCGTCCGCCGGAGACGCCAATCGAATTTCCTGGCTAAATTCTGTGATATCGGTTGCGGTGCGAGAGTAGCGAATGGAGCGCGCTTCGTAATCGTTGTCGACGTCCGTTTCCAATTGTAGATCGGTATAACCGGTGATTGAGGTCAGCGTGAATCCATTCGCAAAATCTTTGTCCACCGAAAGAGACAGCGACAAGTTTTCTCTATCGAAACCACCCGGAGAGACGGCGAAACCATCTTCAAAGCCCGGCATTTCGCCAGCAAACAGTTGGAACGCCAATGGCAACGGAGCTGGCGTCGGATTAGCAGGGGCCGAATTGTTTACCAGAAACCGTAGCGGGTCATCACCGTCTGAAGTGCTTTCATAAGCCGCCCGTGCGACGATGCTCAGATCCGAAGATGGCAGTAGCTCCAGTGACCCAGAAACAACATTGGTTTCTTTAGTATCCAAATCTTCGCCGGTCAGCTCATTATCGAAATAACCATCTCGAGCAAAATGTGACGCGGCGCCTCGGAAATATACCATGTCTTCAACCAACGGGGCACTGACGCTGGCTCGGATTTCTCTGAGGCCAAAGTCTCCGACTGACGCTTGAAGCTCGCCAGTCAGCTCGTTTTCAGGTTTCTTTGTGATATAATTGACGGCGCCGGCGAATGTGTTTCGTCCATAAAGAGCGCTCTGAGGCCCTTTCGCGATCTCGACCCGTTCGACATTTCCGGCAAGCAGAGCATCCATCGCTGCGCGCGAAGATTGGTAAACTCCATCGACGAAGAAGCCAACATTCGGCTCACCGATAGTCGTTGACTGTCCTCGAATAACCACTGTGCTTGCTCCGCCACCAAAAAGCGGCGCCACCGTAAGACCAGGCGTAAGCAATGCGATGTCTTCGATGTTTGTAAGGCCAGCGGCTTCAATCTCGGCTTCTCCAAAAGCGGTTACTGACAACGGCGCGTCTTGAAGGTTCTCCTCAACTTTTCGCGTTGTCACAGTCACGGTCGCCACACGTAGCTCATCGGACGCGTCGGCTGTTTGATCGTCTTCCTGCTGAGCGAATGACTGGCCGGCGACACAGGCCATTGTCGCAAGCGATGCGCCCATCATCCAAATAATTCTCTTGCTGCGGTCCATTATATCCTCCTGGTCAGACCAATCTGAATGTATCAAAGAGTTAATTTTACGGGCATGTCAATATTGGACTTACCAATTTGGTTGCAATTCGAACCATTTGTGTCCTTTATGTTACTCACAAAAAAAATTGGGACGCGCATGAGGGCGCGATCAGATGCGATGAGACCTCCGATTTATAATGTCGATCAAACCAAGTTATGGCGCGACCCGTACCCGTACTATTCGCAAATGCGTCGTCACTATCCCGTCTGCGAGGTCCCTCAACTTGACGCGATCGTTCTGAGTGGGCGCGACGACATATTCAAATGCGAAAAGAACATCACCGTGTTCTCGTCAGACCAACCTGCGGGATTGATGACCAGGCTGATGGGGCAAAACATGATGCGCAAAGACGGAACGGCACACACCGTTGAGCGCCAAGCATTCTTTCCAGCAGTTTCTCCTCGCGTGGTGAAAAGTCACTGGGAGCAGCAATTTCGCGAATTGGCTGATCGAGTTTTGTCCGAACTGACCGCAAAAGGCAGAATGGACCTCGTATACGACTATGCTGCGAGACTGTCTGCAGAAGCCCTGAAAATCGTTACTGGATTGACGCATGTTTGCTATCAAGATCTGAACGAGTGGTCACAGTCGATGATCGACGGCATTGCAAACTACGCTGGAACGAAAGACGCAGAGGTGCGCTGCAACGAAGCAACCAGCGCAATAGATAAAGCGATAGATGAGCGTATCGAATCCTTACAGGGGACTACCGATCATAGCTTAATCTCAGTCATGCTCCGCAACGATTCGACTGAGGAGAGCATACGCAACAATATAAAACTCGCTATCAGCGGGGGGCAAAACGAGACTCGTGATGTGATCGCTGGCTCTGTGTGGGCGATGCTGAAATACCCCAAACAATTGAGAGCGGTTCTATCGGGAAAAGCAAAGTGGTCCCAGGTGTTTGATGAATACTGCCGATTCATGTCGCCCATCGGCATGTCGCCGAGACGGATCGCTCGCGACCACGTATATCGCGGCTTTAAGTTAGAGGCGGGCAGGCGTGGTTTCCTGCTGTTTGGCTCTGCCAATCGCGACGAAGACGTGTTCGCTTCGCCCGATGAATTTGATATCTTTCAAGATAACTCAAAGAGCATTGCGTTTGGTGCAGGACCGCACTTTTGTGCTGGCGCATGGGTTGCTCGAAGTCTTGTATCAGACGTCGCACTTCCGATGATTTTCCAATACCTGCCACACATGCGACTGTCGGAACCCGACCAGGTTAGTTTCGAGGGTTGGGCATTTAGAGGATTGCGATCACTTCCCGTCGAGTGGTCCATATCGTGATGATACCTTGGGCAAGCACACTTTCGATCAGTGGGACGAAGCCATGCGGACCTTGCATTGAATGATCAAACCCTTTTTCCAAACACCGGGAACCAAAACATGAAATATCTGTCGAAGATCGCGAATGGTAAAACTTGGATCGCATTAGCTTTGTTGTATACCGTATTCGTGATCTCGGTCATGCCAAGCCTGAGCCGGTCAGCGGAATCTGCCGGAGGGCCACTAGATCTCCTGTTCTCCTACCCACCTGAATTGGTGTTTCAAAAATCCGACGCGTTGGGCGAATCCGGGCGAAGAAGTCTTGTCTGGAACAGCATGGTGTTCGATACGATCTATCCTATTCTCTATACGGCCTTGTTCGTTGTTTCTCTGAAAATATTGATTGATCGGATTTCGATGAGGCGCCTATGGCAAATCATGGTGATGCTGCCCCCTTTGTTCGCATTTGGGTTTGATCTAAGCGAGAATGCGAGCATAATTGCTGTTATTCGAGCCTATCCTGCAGAACCGATTTTGGTTGCAAAATCAGCAAGTCTTTTCACTAGCCTTAAGTGGATAAGTGTCGCAGTAACGTTCGTTTTGTTGACTATACTGTCATTCGTTTGGCTGATTCAGCGCTGGTCTGCCCGGGGCTCAGACCAGCCGGACAATCCATCATAAACGGCTTCATCGAGCCGATTGAGTATCAGCCGTTTAACAATTCGCTGAACTTTGCCTAGATATCCATTGGCGGGTGACGGGTCGAAGATGCCCGCGACGCGTTTCGTTGACCGTTCGCACCATCTCATTCTTCGACCGCTCAGGTTGATCGCTGCTTCAGTTTTCAAATCACAGCGCGACGATTCAAAATTCCTGACGGATCAAAATTCTCTTTGAGCATTTTCATTATAGCTATCTCGCCGCTGGACTTGCTGTCTTTCAGATATTCACGCTTGTCTCTTCCAATGCCGTGTTCCGCCGAAACTGAACCATTAAATCGCTTTAGCTCGTCATAGACTGCGTCTTTGATTGGCTGCAGCCTTGTTTCTTCCGCGCGCGCGATTGTGATTGTTAGGTGAAGATTGTTATCCCCTAAATGGCCAAACGGCATGATACGAGCGTCGTGCTCCAAGTTCAGCACTGTCGTTTTTAACGCGGAAAGATATTCGGGAATATTTTGTACTGGTAAGCTAATGTCGAAGTGTGCAGATCGCCCGCGATCCGACAGTAAATCTTCGGTATCCCTGATCTTCCAAAATTGGGCGCGCTGTTGTTCAGACTGCGCCACAACAATTCCACCAATTTTGCCTTCCTGGCTCTTCTCATCCCACCATTCAAGTGCTGAACTATCGTTTACATCAACTGAACGCAAAAGCACTTCGATCAAGGCGTAACATCCGGCGCCCTCTGGGAGTGGCAATCTACCAACCAAGTTCTTTTTTGACTCTCTGGCGAAGAAGTCGGGCCACATGACTTCGAACGCTGTAACAGCTCCGCCACTATCGTTTTCGAGATCATGAAGTAACTTTACCGCGTTCTGAAACCTATCGACGCTCACCAAAGCTGTGAGAACCCTCGGCAGCATGAAGCGCAATCTCAGAACGGCGCGAGTTACGATTCCCAGAGTTCCTTCTGAACCGATGAATATGTGTTTCAAATCGTAACCGGCATTGTTTTTAATGCATTCGTTGAGCATCGAAACGATCTGACCATCAGGTAAGACGATCTCTAGACCCAATACCTGATCTCGCATCATCCCAAACCTTACGACATTTAGGCCGCCGGCATTGGTTGCAATAGTTCCACCAATCGTCGCGCTACCCCTAGCGCCAATATCCAGCGCAAAGAACAATCCATTTGCTTCAGCGGCCTGCTGCGCTTCTTGTAGTCGCACTCCCGCTCCTACAGTCATTGTTCGGTTAGTTGGATCGACCTTCTCGATGGCGTTCATTCGCTCCAAGGAAACAACAATTTGGTCTTCATCGGCAATTGCTCCTCCAACTAATCCCGTCAACCCGCCATGAACGACAACCTGCTGATTTTCAGCGAAACACAGTTTCATTATTTGAGACAATTCTTGCGTGGTTTTCGGGCGCACAATTGCCTTGGCGCGGCAAGGGTCATCTGTGCCCCAAGTCACACTGCGCATTTTGACGTCGGCGCCGGTTAAGACGTTCTGTTGCCCAACGATATCAGCAATTTCTTGAATGATGGACATTGTTGCGAACCTCTTCAACGCGCGCTCTAATCAGCGAGAACATTGAGATCGACGACGAACGTGTCAACAATTCCTTGAGCCCGCAATGGAATTGCCAAAGAACACTCCCCCTGTCTCGTTCAGTTCGGATTGATTTATGCTGTTTGGTTGAACTTATGCTCGTCTTACGCGACGTAGCGGGAAACCCGAGCCGAGTGCACCTTGCGAGCTTCAGTCAGAAGAGATTGTCGATAGCTCTACCTATGACCTTCGAATGATTAGTCAGTATTTGGGGTTGCGTTATCCTGGCAAACCAGCTGCTGAGAACCTAGCGACATGCGCTCATCGCCGATATCAATTCGGAGCGCGAACCGGCGAGTTCCAAAGTCCGCAATTCAAAAGGCTGGCGGGGGGGGGGGGGG
>SPJL01038434.1_pt1 | contig 14889 bp, 9 predicted proteins | sample 3741751 | NCBI WGS metagenome assembly SPJL01 (sample SAMN10925998, study PRJNA522277) | cold seep metagenome | isolation source: Elba SIP-enriched marine methane seep metagenome, extraction at timepoint T3 | place: Italy: coast of Elba, Mediterranean Sea | reverse complement strand
AGCAGCATAAAGTATAGCCAATTCCGAGCCTCTGGAGCGGCCAATAATTCCAATTTTTGTAGCGTCGATTTCTGCTTGTTGCTTCAACCAGTTGTGGGCCTTTTGCACATATTCCAATGGAATCTCGATAATACCTTCCGGCAATTTTTCGCCTTTAAAATATTTTAAATCTAATACAGCGAAGCCTTCACTGGCGTATAGAGAAACACGTTCCTGTCTAAAATTACCCCCCGAACCGCCTAAGAAAATTATGGCCGGGCGTTTCTGATCTGACTTTGGCAGGTAATAATTAGCTGTGATGCTATCTCTTTTTGCTTGCCCTTTTATATTTAAATCTGCCAGTTCTCGGGTGCTTTTTCGATAGATCGTTTGTTGAGCAAGTGTTTTATCCGCTAAACTCAGAGTAATCGTAGCATCAAAGCCTTTATTCGTGGCGATTTGATGGTAGTCCTCACTTTTCAGTGACCAAAATAGGCCCATGGGATGGAGCCCTAAATAACTTCCCCCAATGGAGGGAAATACCTTAAGATCAACTATTCCCTGATGATCGGAGAGGTAATAAGCCTCTGATTTCCAGACATGATTTTTTGCATCAACCACCTGTAGACTGAATTTCACTTTTGTCTTAGCAGGCAGATTAAAGGCTTGTATTTCAACGGGCTTGTAATAAAGTTCACTTTCTTCGTGGACCACCAATTTGACCTTATCCTCTTGGGCTTGCATAGAGATCGTGGCAAAGAGGATTATCAGTAGGCAAAAAATATTTTTCATTGGCGATTGCACGTAATTATCTGAATGGTTGAAACTAGTAACTGAGCTTGTAAAAAAATAAAAGGGCGGCAAGTGCATTACTTACCGCCCTTCTTCTCTCTAGCTTTCTAATAATGTACATCAGACGATCCTGAAACCTTTTGGGAGACGATCTTTGCACCTCCTTTAACGTGGACATCAGAAGCACCTGAAGCAGAAATATCTAATTCTTCGGTAGCATTGATATAAGCATCAGAACCACCACTAGTTCTAACTTTACAACGTTTAGCGGTCAATTTATAAGCTTTGAGGTCAGAACCACCACTTGATTCAACAACGAGCATATTAGTGCTCCCCATTAAAACCATATCGGAACCACCACTACTAGCGCAGTTCAACTTTTCTGCTTCCACTTCCAACTCCATATCAGAACCTCCAGAGCTGGCTAGCGCTAGTTCGTCTACCCGAATAGAACCAACAGAATAGAGATCAGAACCTCCAGAGCTACTAATCGACTCCAAATCCTTGAACCACACATCAATACGTAATTCTTTATAATTCTTTAAACGATCATTGGTATAAACTTTTAGCACTCCCCCTTTGACCTCAGTAAGAATAGCAGGGATAATATTATCATCGGCTTTAACTTCTACTTTTTCATTAGAACCTTGATGTAAGTATACATCGACGCCATGTGATACGCTAATTTTATTAAAGCCACTGACCTTGCGGTTTTCCGTTTTCACATCGCCACTACCATTAATGGTTCGGCCTTTGTTCCATTGAGCGAAACTGAAATTAGAGATCAACATTAAGGCAATTAAGGGAAAGAGAAATTTCTTCATCGTTTTAATTTTTAGGTGTATAACTGTTGGGAAAGACAGGGCACTTTTTAAAGGGTTGCAAGGAGATGATCAAAGCTTTTTTAAATAAAAATCATACTTATTTTAAAAATTCAATTTTAATACTTGATATGGAAGGGGCTTGGGGAGGGCCCACCCATCCACCACCGCCGACCTCAGCTTTTGCCAAATCAGGCCTCTAGGCATAGCCCTATCAGGCTTGGCAGCTTCCACTGAAGTCGCAAGTGCAGCATCGTCTAATCTTGATTTTGAGAAGCTTCTATCAACATCAAAAAAGACCCTACATAGACGTTCAGAAGCCACAAATTCCATAAATATTATAAAATTAAAAATTCGTCTCAATCCTAACACCCTGATTTTCAATTCAGTATCCTTCAAAAAACATTAGTTGCACATACAACAAAACACAAAAAGCCCTCTATCTGAAGATAAAAGGCTTTCTGGTTTCTTATCTTTTGCTCTTACAAATCGCTAGGCTTTACCACTTCAACCCATTGACCGGGCTGACGCGCACTAATCGTATGATCGTACATCGCCTCGCAGGTAAGGCTTGGCAAATAGTAACGGCCTTGGTAAGCAGCATTGAGTTGGACGCGATAAACCTGACTCTGATTAGCCCCAATACTAAAGTAGCTGTACACCCGGTCATCTCGAATGTCCTGGTAGGTTGGCGTAGCGGAGTTTTTAAAGCGTTGGACATCGCTCATTCGGGTATTGAGGATTTCCCAACCGGATGGAAAGACTTGGGAAAGTGCCATCTCGTGATAATATCGGCTACGGGTGCCCGGGTTGGTGACCGTCACTTCGGCGATGAAATCGGTGCCTTGGGTAATCTGGCTAGGATCGAGATTACCACCATTGGTACTTCGATAACGAACCGCGATCTTCAGGTCATTGGCTGCCGCAGTTTGATCGCCTACGATAGGTTGGCCTCGGTTGATCAATCGACAGAAAAGTACCCCACCTGATTGGTTTTTAATTTTTACCGAACCTCCTTCTGTTGGAAGGTCAACTTGCATCATAGGGGCATTGGAACCTGCCTCCGTCCATTGCCCATTCCCCGAGCGATAAGCAAACTTCAGCTCATTGTCTCGGTCTTCCTCCCCAACAAACTTAGCCATCGCCAACAAGGAATAAGCTACCGTTTGGGTGCTGTACCAATAATCCCGGCCAATTTCACGAGCCACCTCTTGGGCTACTTTTGAGGCTTTCACCTTCTCGCCCATCAAGGATAAAGTTTCGAGGATCATCGCTCGATCACGCAAGCCACTACCATAGGTATAGGATAATTCAACATAATCCTTCACCTTGGTATCAAGATTTTTAATCAGTTGCTGAGCCACCTCGGGTTTACCAATTTGGCTATAGGCCGCGGCGAGACGCCAAGCAGCTGTAGCATTCAGATTATTGAGTTCGCGTAGGCGATTCATGGCTCCCAACTCCGGTTTACCGGCCACCGCAAGGGTATATAAACGGTAAGCCTGCATCACCATACTATTTCGAGTACTGTAATTATTTTCGGTGGATAAACTCCAACGGCGAGCGGCATCTTTCTGGAATTTCACCCAACGCTCTAAAACTAGAGAAGATACGGAATAGCCTTTTTGTTTTGCTTCAACCAAAAAGTGACCAGCGTAATTCGTTCCCCAATAATTGGCAGAACCAGAGCCTGGCCAATAGGAAAACCCGCCATTGGTATTCTGGAAATTGCGCAGTTTATCGATGGCTACGCCGATATTGTATTTAACTTCATTTTGTTGCTTATCATTTAACTCCATCAAGCGATCGACGTAAAGCTGTGGGAATACCGAAGAAGTGGTTTGTTCAATACAGCCGTGAGGATAACGAATAAGATAACGCAGTCGAGCAGCTAGGTTGAGGGGCGGTATCGCCGATACTTCTAGCACCGTCGAATTGGTTCCCATTACGCCAATCGGGGTGTATTGACTATCCCACTCGGCTTGTTTTTCGATCGTTCCTTCTACAACATCGGTAGTAGCCGGATTGGGATTGCGGATTAAAATTTCAATAGCTTGGCTGGCATTTTCTCCATTCCCCTGGGCGGTGATCTTAAAATTGGCAACACCAATCCTTTCTCTTACCAAGAGGTCAAAATTGATCATTTGATCGCCGGGTTGATCAAAGCTGATGGTCTTTTCTTGTGCACCGGTAAAGCTCACTAGGCCCGAGGTTTCTTCAACCTTTACCGTTACCGATTTAACCTTGTCTTCCATCGCAAATACATTGACAGGGAGCGATAGGTTTTCCCCAGGCCCTAGTACACGAGGCAAAGTTGCTAAGACCATCAAAGGCTTGCGAACCGGACAAGTTTTCTCTGCATTACCATAAGCACCTTGATTAGCAGCTACTACCATTGCTCGGACCGAACCGACATAATTGGGCATCACAAATTCATGGGCTACCTTTTCCCCTTTATCCAAAAAGAAGGGACCAAAATGCTTGACGACAGGTTTAAACCGATTAGCGGAGTTTTTATTTTTCTCCAAAGTCGCCACATCATCTCCACCGATACTGAGCAATCGCTCCAATTGACCGCCAAAAGCACCCAATACATCATCGTATACATCCCAGGTTTTTACGCCCAATGCTTCACGGGCATAAAAAGTCTTCCAAGGGTCAGGGGTTTTAAAACGCGTAAGGTCCAGCAAGCCATCATCCACTAAGGCTACGGTGTAGGCCATGGGACGACCTTTTTGTTCTGATACTTCGATGCGTACGTTTTGCTCTGGTTGGAGCACGTCCGCCATCTTTATTTGGGGTTGTAAACGTGTTTTTGCATCTTCCACCTCGATCGGGATGACTCCGTACATACGAATCGGCAAATCATTTTCCGATTGATCGTGGGGTTGAATGAGGGTGACGTGGGCATAAACCGTCGGTGCCATTTCAGCGCTAGTATTGAATTTGAAATTGGTTTCGCCAGCCTCCGCCGTACGCCAATAACTTTCAATTACTTTAGAACCCGATTCGATGGAAACCAATAGGCGTCCGGCGCCACTAGTTGGAATGGTTAAACTAACTTCTTCGCCCACCTCATACTTTTCCTTATCCGACATAAAGGCCAGCATCGAAGCGGCTTCGCGATTGCCGCCGCTATTGTCTTCATCATACCAAGGATATCCGGCATAGAAATAATCACCGGAGCAATGCCCACTTTCCGGATCACATACTCGAATCAGGTAACGGCCCCAGCCTTCTACCTTAGCCGACCATTGGGCCTCGCCTCTACTGTTGGTTCTGACACTCCCCTTCTCCATCGCATTCATATGCGTGGAACTGTTATAGTGGCTCACGCGAGAATTATCGCGTTCCCACCACCAGCTCCAATCGACCCGGTATAGGCCAATTTCTAATTGACGATTGGAGATTGGTTTACCATCAGCATCCACTAAGGCAAAGTCGATATTTTTGGCCTTGCCAACATCTAATCGTTTCTGACGGTATTTATTTTTAGGAATAGAAATCCCGGTATATGCCGTAAACGGATCAAAATCAATACTGTAGTTGTCTTCGCTAAAGTCGCCACCGTTTTCAAAGGCGCGGGTACGGAAACTCACTCGCATTTTACCCGGTAAGTCTCCATAGTTGCGAATTAGCGTAGCGGCAATAGCGGCTTGTCCACTGTCATTAATTTTATCGTCAAAAATCGTTTGTGCCTCGCCTTGATATTTGCGCGCCGGATCATCAAAAACGTAGTCGGTATATTTCTTAAAACGGGTTCGTTGTGGTTTTACGGAGGCTTCAATTACCGTTTTGAGATTACGGGCCGGAGCACCATGAAGCCAATTGACTTGAAGGTTTCCTTCTACACGTCCATCCGTATTGCGGAGCGATTCGCCACCAAAATCCAAGCGTACTTTTAAGCGATTGGGCTTAACCGTTTCGATTTTGAGGGTTTTATTAAAAGTAGCTCCACCTGCTTTAACCACCGCTCGCCAATTGCCCGTGGGGTCGTCTCTGTTGGTTGCTACGCGAAGGGGATAGATGCGACTGACATTATTGGCCGTAGTAATTTGCTCCTGCAATTGGTTGCGGGCATCGTAGAGTTCGAAGGAAATCGGGTAATCGGCGGGAAGTTTTTGCTCTTTATCTTCCAATACAAAATTGAGGAATAAAGTATCTCCGGGGCGCCATACGCCCCGTTCTCCATATAAAAAGCCTTTGATGCCTTTTTGTACCTCACTACCGCCTACATCAAACTTGCTTAAGGACAAGGCATTGGGGTCCATCATTCGCAGGTAACCTTTTTCACCATCCTTACTGGCCACCACTACAAAGGGCTTACGATCTAATTTTCCTCGATAAATACCATCGCCATCGGTACTACGCTGAGCGATCAACTGTTGCTGGTAATCGTAATAATCAAGGGTTACTCCAGCTTGAGGATTGGCATTTAATAAGTCTGAAACCGCGGTAAAGACCGTACCATCTTTACCCATTTTGGAGACGATACCAAAATTCGAAGCGACTACATTGCGCCGTACAAAATGATCGGTATTAAAGTAAGCGGGGAAACAAGGGTTATCGCGGTGTTCCCAAGTAAAATCATCGTAATAGCCTCCGATGCCATAGTAATTGTCTTGCCAGATGCTACGGATTTCGCCATCATCGGTGTAAGGGGTCAATTCGTTATTGGCGACGGTAACGGCGGTAGCGCCGGAGCAGCTATAGGTACTGTAATCAGGACGGAAACCGATTCGCACTTGGTAGATGGCGTGAGGGTCTTGCTGGACCATCTGCCCCAGGTCAATGGCGTAACGGGACCAATTGCCATTGCCATTGCGTGCTTGCGCTTCTGGATTAAGCGACTTTAGGTTAACTTTTTTCTGCATCACCACCCGGCCAATTCTTTCCAACTCATAATCGTTGCTGTTGCTATTTAGATAGTTGGATTGTAAAAACTGGAGGATATTATTGTGGTAAATTTTAAAGATTTCTACATCGACCGCTTGAAGGTTGACCGCTTCGAAGGGAAAAACTAAGCCATTAGATTGAGGAAGGATGACTCCCGTTCCCACCAACCGTACCTGAGGGGCTAATTCTTCAAAGGCCAAATCCCAGAAGGTTGGATTTTTCATCTTAGCCTTCATCACATTGCGAATCCCCGCTTGGACCTTTACTCGACGCTCCCCATTCACTCGACTGCCCGGATAAACCCGCAACTGATTCCCATCAACCGTATACCTCATCTGCCCAGAGAAATCAACGATTTGAATCATTCCCGTCAAATCTTGACTTTGGAGTAGTGGGTCAGAGAATTGTATCAAGATATATTGCTCCTCTCCTTGGACAATTCTAGCGTCCATCACCTTAAACTCGTTCAAAGAAGGCACCTCCACTATTTTGGAATTGCTTTCCTTTAGGCCCAGACTCTTGCCATTCCAATTGAGCTTTACAGTGCCCGGTTCCTCTCCTCTTTGGATACTTTTGACGATGAATTGATGCTTCATCTGATCCGTTTCGTGTACCCATTCCAAGGCCAAATTACTGCCGTTTTGGCTGGCCTTCAACGTTTTCTCCAACAATTCTGGTTGGGCTACATCGGTGGTATAAACCGAGCCCTTGAGCACCTGTACTTTTAGATCATTACCCGAAGCCGCTTCCATCCCATCTACATACACTTCCAGGTGTTGTTCTCGCGTCTGAAAATCAAATTCAAAATTACGTGCATCCTCCGGAGCATTAGGAAACAATTCGGATAATTGAACTGTTGCCACATAGGATGTTTTAGAATCGAGCCATTGGTCGGGTTCAAAGACCAAGGTACGTTCATCTTCCCAGCGAGCAGTACCCGCTACTTGAGGCCGCAAACGAATTAGATTAGAACTGACTTGTTCGCCAATTTGCTCGGGTTCTACTACCGCTTCGGCAAAGCTCACTCGTAGGGCTTTAGCAATCGAAATGGTACCAGAAGTATGGGCATAAACGTATTTGCGAGCATTTTCGGAGATCACCTTAGCCTTTTGCTCTTTTTTACAGGAAGAAAAGGTGGCGAACAATAATGGTAAGAGAAGAAGACTCAGAAGCGAGGCAGCTTTGCAAAACGGTTTCATCGGTAGAACAGTTTTTGAGGGTTGAACAGAATAAACGAAAATAAGGATAAGCGAGATTAATATTATCATAATTCCCAATATTAATATTTTTTGCCTGTCCTGGCGTGCTCAAAGAGCATTCGTGCCTATTGAGGCATTATCCGTAAGCAATTTCTGATTAAATGAAAAAACAGATTACGACGGTTTCCTTCTTTCGATACGCTAGCTTGGGCAAAAAGTTGTGGGCATTCTCGCAGATGCAATTGTCCATCGGGCCTTTACAAAGCGTGGCTGGCCTAGAATTTTTCAAGCTCATGGGCTCTGGCGCGGGGGAAGGATTTAGTCTTCGTCCCGATTTTTCGACCTATTGCCTACTCGCTATTTGGGAATCGGAAGATCAAGCGCGGGAGTTTTTTGCTCAACATCCACTTTACGCTCGCTTTGTGGAACAATCGGAAAAACAATGGACCCTGTACTTGGTCGCCCAACGCGCCAAAGGCCTTTGGGCGGGCCAACAGCCCTTTCAGCCCGATCCCGATTTTCGCCCCGGCGGCCCCTTAGTGGTCCTTACCCGAGCTACGATCAATTGGTATCGACTGCGGGAATTTTGGAAGCACGTGCCCCTCTCTAGTCAGGCCATTCAGGAGGCGGAAGGGGTCTTATTCTCTAAAGGAGTGGGCGAATTGCCTTGGGTTCAGCAGGCGACGATCAGTGTATGGGAAAGTGCCGAAGCCATGCGTACCTTTGCCTATAAAAGCGGTATTCACCAACGGATCATCAAAAAAACTAAGGCTAGGAACTGGTATTCCGAAGAGCTATTTGCGGGTTTTGGATTGATTAGTGAGGAAGGCAGCTTATTTCCAGCAACAGACGGCCAAATGCTTGGGGCGCAAGGCTAGGTCTTGATAAGCCGTCATCCAAGTCGTTTGAAAGCCGATTTCATGGAGCATGTTTTGGATGTCGATACGATCAAAGAGGCAAATCGGGTGAATTTCTCTGGATTGGCGGTAGAGGCCGGATTCGGTTTGCTGAAAAACGGTAATATCGCGTTGGAAGGTCTTGGCCACTTTATCTTCGTGGTATTCAACGGCCATAAACCATTCTTCCCTGCGAACCAATTTCACCATATGATCTCCTTCCACGATAATATTCGGCTCTAGATAATCAAAGAGTAAAAGGCCTCCTGGAGCTAGTTTTTGATAAATCCGTTGAAAGAGCTTACGTAAGTTATCCAGCGAATTTTTCCCATCAAAATTATAGGTAATGATCTCTCCAATCGCGCTCACGGCAATACAGGGCTCAAATTCGTAATCCCAGATAGATTGGTGGAGCAATTGACTTTGGGGAGAATGCTTTTGTGCCAGGGCCAACAAATCGCTTGAAAGATCAAGGCCAATGGTCCTATAGCCTGCTTGAGCAAGAATTTCCAATAATTGACCAGCACCACAGCCCAAATCAATGATGGTGCCTTCTTGGAGCTGTCGAGCAGCTAATTGAGCCGCCATCCAAGCAGCTGCCTTTACCGAAAGTTGAGCATAACCCTCGCTGTGGATGCGAGCCAGATCTGGCCCATAGAAAGATTCCGTTTTCATACCTACCTCAATTTTGAGTGGGCAATGATACAAAATCTATCAAATTGAAGCAAGATTGAGTACTTGGCGAGTCATACTGCCAATAAACTGCTCTTTGGAGGGGCAAGCCCACATCACCCGGAGAATATCTAGGGGATTGGCTTTTTCGTCCAGAAAGCGAAAGAGTAAGGGCGTGGGAATTTTGGAATAGAGGTTGGTAAAAATCAAATCTGCCGGAACGCGATCATTGCACATGATGTCGAGTAACACGCTATCGAATAGTCGAAAATGTTGGGGAGAGGCCAGCACGCTTTGGCGAGGGTCTTTGCCTTTGCGCAAATCTTCCGCTAGGCGGTCGAGTTTTTCAAAAGTGCGGGTAAAACAGTATCCCGTAGAGCTTTTGACAAAACCGGCGATGGTACCAATTTGCACTACCCGTCCTTCTGCCTCATGGCGGAAAGGATAGTCCGTCATCGGGATCACATCAAACTCACTTTTACTCACCGAATATTTTTTGATGCCTAATACCTTTTTCAGGTACCATTCGAGGTGCAGGTCATAGGTCGCTTCAGGGAGTAGGTCGGGGCTAAAGGCCGTGTATTCCACCATGGCCTTGGTTGTCGAAAAGGGAAGGACATAATTGAAGCGCATGCCTTCACCGGGGTTCTTGGCCCGAAAGTCCATAAAAGTGGCTGTTTCTGGATCAAAGCAAGGTTCTTCGGTTTCAATGATTTGCCCTTTAAACTGTTGGTAGAGCGTATTGTAGGAATCCAATTTTGGCAGTTCTTCGACTCGAAAATAGCTTTTAAACACCCATTCCCCTTGATGAGCTCCGGCTTGTTCGGTATGGACGATTCCTTCTCCTTCTTCCAGGCTCAGGATGCGATCGGTGAGGAAGGTAAAGCGATCATCCGGCGCCAATTGGGCCTTGGCATAATCGTAAAAGTCTTTACCTCGTACGGTATAATATTTATAAGGGGCAATATCGAAGTGTTGTTCTCCTTCCCGGCCATATACCATTATTTTATCCCAACTCTGACAAGCAATATCAGGCAATTGGTCAGCATTTTGGGTCCAATAACTCCACGTACGATCATCTTGCTTTTTAGAGTCTTGATCAATGATCAAGGCGCGGAAATCGCCTAGCTTTTCCTGCATTTTGAGTGCTAAGACGAGCCCGGAAAGACCGCCTCCGGCTAAGATGTAATCCCATTTTGATTGTTGTGGCATAGATCGGAAAATTTTGAAGAAAACATCTTTTAATGTAGATTGTTCTTGACAAAGTAACGAAGTGATAATTTTTTGGTACTTCATCCATAGGAACCCAAAAGCTATATTTTCGTACAGTAGAACAACCGATGCCTTAAAAATAGCAACCGATGACTGATTTCCTCCCCTTATTCCCTCTAAAGATGGTCATTTTCCCTGGTGAAAAGGTCAACCTTCATATCTTCGAACCTCGTTATAAACAGCTCGTACGGGAGTGTGAAGAAAACGGCGTAACCTTTGGTGTCCCGGCCTTTATCAACGACCGGATTATGGATACGGGCACTGAGCTAAAATTAATTAAGGTTGAAAAACGCTATGAAAATGGGGAATTAGATATTAAGACTCAAGGGATCGGCACCTTTCGAATCAGCGAATTTTACAGCGTGGCGCCTCAAAAACTCTATGCCGGGGCCGATATCGTACGGATCAAAGAAGAAGCTGCCCGCGATGTACTCCTCAATGATAAAATCCTCATCGAATTACAAGAGCTCTTTCGCATCCTTAATATCGAAAAAGAATTGCCCACCAGCCCGAACGACTTTGTGACCCGCGACATTGCCCACCATGTCGGCTTCTCGATCGAACAAGAGTACGAATTTCTGTGCTTAACCTCCGAAATGGAGCGTCAACACTTCGTCACTGCTCATTTGGAGCGGCTGATTCCCGTAGTAAAAGAAATGGAACGTTTGCGGATGAAGGTCCAGCTCAATGGGCATTTCAAGAATGTACTGCCCCTTGGCGACGGCGACGAATGGAAAGAATAAAAAAAACCGTCAAGTACCAAGGGTGCTTTTGGACCCCTGAAAGACATGGATGAGGAAGCCAAAATGATTTCAGTAATCTCCTTGTTCCAATCGAATCGGAAACCGGACAAGTCAACGGCTGGAGCCCGCCCTAATCTCATCCTGAGAGGATCCTCATATTAATAGTGTTGGACCAAAGCTTGATTGGTACCTGAACGGATTTTCTTTAGCTCTTAGGAAGCTATTGGACCCCAAATTTAGATCAAAAAAAGTTAATACTCAAGTCCCCTAAATAAATTTTTACAATTACCTTTAGCTTCGGTTCTTGATCTAACACTTATGCAAAAAGTTTATCAAATTGGCTATTATGTAGTCCAATTGCTACTTCGGCTATTAATCGTATATTTCCTTTTTGCGATTTGCCGACTGGCCTTTTACCTCGTCAATCTGGATGCTTTTCCCGAACTGGCTACAGGTGACTTATCTACGATCTTCATCACTGCCCTGCGCTTTGATACCGCCGCGATTGTCTATACCAACGCCCTTTTTATCCTCAGTTATATCCTTCCCCTACCCTGGCGCGAAAAGGCCTGGTACCAAAAAGGGCAGCTGATCCTGTTTTTAAGTTTTAACTTCCTCGCCGTCCTGCTAGAATTGATTGATGTAGGTTTCTTTAGCTTTTCTTTTCGACGTAGCGGGCAAAGCGATTTGAAAATGATGGCCAACTCTTTTCAAGTCACTCCGCGATACTTGCTCGATTATTGGTACCTCGTCCTCCTTTTGATCAGCGCTTTATACGCTTTGTACTGGCTCTACAACCGAGTACAACTAAGCCGTCAACATCAAGCCGCCCCCTTGATTAGTCAAATTTTGGTATTTCTCGTGGCAATTCCACTGGGAATCGTAGCGGCACGCGGAGGCTTACAACTGCGTCCTGTCATGCCGATTATGGCATCGGATTATGTAGAAGATGTTCGTTTGGCGCCCCTAGTTTCGAATACTACGCTGAATATGATATTCTCTAGTCAGCAGCGTTTTATCGAGGTTCCCAATTATCTACCCGAGCAAGAACTGGCGCAAATATTTCCTCCCGTACAAGAGAAGGGAGATAGTATGCTGCGCAAAAATGTGGTGGTTCTCGTATTGGAAAGTTTTGGAGAGGGAAATGTCGGCTATTTTCAGGAAGAAGAAATCAGTGATACGCCTTTTTTTGATTCGCTTTATGCCCAGTGCTGGAAAGCCCCAAAGGCCTTTGCCAATGGGCTGCGTTCGACCCAAGGCATAGTAGCCATCTCAGCGGGAATACCCTCGCTGATGGAGGATCCATTGATGTTTTCGGCATACCAAAGCAACAAAACCGAAAGTATTGCCGACCTACTGGCTAGGCAGGGATATACCACTGCCTTTTTCCATGGCTCCAATCCCGGTTCAATGCTTTTTGAAAGCTTTGCTCAAACCGCTGGCTTTCAAAAATTCTATGACAAAACGGACTATGACAACGAAGCAGATTATGATGGCAACTGGGGCATTTGGGATCGACCTTTTTTCCAATATTTTGCCCAAACCATCAATGAATATCCGCAGCCTTTTTTCGCTCAGTTTTTTTCACTGACCTCTCACCATCCTTACGCAGTAGAACCCGCCTTTGCCCAGCGTTATCCCGACCTAGACCCAGTCCGGCGTTGCTATCGCTATACCGATGAAGCATTGCGCGCATTTTTTGCCACGGCCCAACAGATGCCTTGGTATTCCAATACCTTGTTTGTGCTCTGCGCTGATCATGTAGGCCCAGGAAACAACGACAATAGTTATACCCGCACCCATCGCTACCGGATTCCCATTGGCTTTTTTGATCCCTCCGTCCCTAAAGATTCCATTCAACCTCAACAACAGGTCTTGCAGCAAATCGACATCCTGCCGAGCATCATGGATTACCTTCATTATCCAGCATCTTTTAATACTCTGGGCACCAGCTTATTCGATAGCACGAGCACGGCCTACAGTATGATGTATACCGAAAGTCAATTTCAAATTCTCAATGAGCAATACCTCTTATTATTTGATGGGAAAATGGTGAATGGCTTATACGACTATACGATTGATCCTTACCATCAGAATAATTTGTTGGAAGAACAAAGCACTCTACGCAAGACGCTAGAAAAGCGGCTCAAGGCTGCTATTCAACGACATCATTATGCCATGGTTAAAAACCGCTGGCCATTAGAAAAAGAAAATTAAGTTAGGTATAGAATTAGCTTTTGCTGCGCTCCTTGAAGTGAAGGACAACAGAAAAGATGTTGGAGTAAAGCGCCTGCGATACATCTCCAATATCCGTCAAGGCATAATCGATATACAAACGACCTAGCCGCAAACCGATACCAAAATTAGGTTGCATCGTCAAGATTTCCTTCTCTGGATCAAGATCATCACGAGCGCGTTGGAAATTACCTACACCACCGCGAAGGAAGAGGAAATCGTTATAGTTTAGCTCCCAGCCCAGACGAGGATCGAGATTAATCCCATTGGCGCTAGAAACGAGCACATTGCGTTGGCCATCGGTAGTAATATCAAAGTCTAAGGCCGTTAGAAGGCTCACCTTTCCGTTAAATTTTGCATCGTAGCCCGCACCAAAACTAAACCGAGGACGTGTAATCTCAACGGAGCTTTCGGGAATCTCATTCCCGGTTGATACAAAAACCGTTTTTTCATCTTCCGTAAGGGTAAAACTCCAAGCATTAAAGGTCGAGGTGATATCCCGGCCGACTATACCAAAGCGCCAATTCTTGTGGCGGTATTGAACACCCAAATCGATACCAAAGCCCCAGGAGCTTCCAAAAGTACCGATCACCCGACGGATGATTTTGGCGTTTCCACCAACGTAAAGTTTTTTATTTTTGATATTGACTGCGCGAGCGTAGCTAAAAAAGATACCATAATCTGCTGAGGAGAACTCGGTTACATTATCGTAATTGACCGAACCATCTGGTTCGAAAAGGCGCAGGGTATTGGGAATGCCGTCGATACCAAGGCGGATGACGGAAAGGCCGATGGCGCTATTTTTCTCTGCATCCAGAGGCTTGGCGATGCCGATAAAATCGTATTTAGCGATGCCCGCAAACCATTCTGCGTGCATGGCTCCAACCTGAAAGGGGGCCTCTAATTGAGTCAGTCCGGCAGGGTTCCAAAATGAAGCGGTGGCATCTTGTACGGAAGCCACTTGAGCATTGGACATACCGTGAGCTCGTGCCCCGACACCTATGTTGAGGAAGTCGTTGCTGTATTTAACTTGGCCCAATAGGCAAAGAGGACTAAAAAGCAATGCCAAAGCGAGGCTGAGTAAGGGAGTAGAGATTTTCATCAATCGGTCGGATTTAATGGGCTACCGGAAGACGAGGTCTTCAAATTCACGGGTAAAATTAGTAATTATCTAGTACTTAACGTGCTTAGCCCTTGGAAAGTATGACTTTTCATTTGGAAGTTGTTTAAAAACCTCTAAATGGTCTGCAACTTGATAGTATCATCAACTTATATACCAAAGAAAGAAAATATCAGCAAAGGTCTTCTCTTTGGAGCTAGTCGAGACTCAGCGTTAAGGTATTTTATAAGATGTGGCTTAGCTATTTGGTGGAATATTGCTGTT
>SPJL01006746.1_pt1 | contig 14891 bp, 9 predicted proteins | sample 3741751 | NCBI WGS metagenome assembly SPJL01 (sample SAMN10925998, study PRJNA522277) | cold seep metagenome | isolation source: Elba SIP-enriched marine methane seep metagenome, extraction at timepoint T3 | place: Italy: coast of Elba, Mediterranean Sea | reverse complement strand
ATTCAACCGTAATGGCTTTTTGGTTTTCTGAGCTTTTAAATATAGCTCAATACCATCCTTAGTCAAGGTCAAATTTTTGACTGTTATCTGCGAAGCATCAGAGTAACGTAAACCTGTATAACAACAGAACAAAAAGAAATCTTTGATTTGCTGCCAGTGTTCCTTTTCGCTCGGAATTACCAAACCTTCAAACTCTTCTAATTCATGTTCAGTTAAGAAAACGCGCTCCGTTGGGGCTTTCTTTACCTCAAATTGCTTGTAAGGATTATTATTAACATCTAGGTAGTCGTAACGAATAGCAAGGTTAATATACTTCTTTACATTCTTATGGTGTTTGGCAATAGTATTGATACTTAAACCTGAGCGGTATAGAAAGTTATCAAAGCCTTTTACCATTTTGAAACTTAGTTCACAAAAGTAAATAACTGACTTAAATTCCGTTAACTTTTCTAGCGTCTGACGTTGATCGGTAAAACTACTCCGGGTGAGTTGGGATTGTTCCAATTGGAGTTGATAAAATGCGGTAAAGGTTAAATCAAATTCATCCTTATCGTACTCGCTGAGTCGGTCTAAACTGATTTGATTTTCCCTCTGGATAACGCGTAGTTCGTAAGCTTCGATTTTCTCCAACTCGCGCCGGATGCGCTGGTTCAATAAAACCGCATTGGCATGTTTGATTACCCGTAGCCCCTTCTTGTGCCATTGGGTAGGTGTGATGTAAACCTGAGTATTAAAGTACTTATATTTTCCTTTAAGATAGGCTCGGATTAACACCGCTGCGGTGCCATCATATTTGAGGTGTCCCGTGCGGTCGTAATTGTAGACAATTGCGTAGGTGATTTTCATACTTAACGATTTGTGACATAACAAAAGGTGCAAAAAGTAATAAGTTACCCAAATCGTATAACGCGTGTAAAAAACAAACGCAAATCAATAATATGTAGTGAAGTCTTATGAATAAATAATTTACTCACAACTCCTTGAAAGTCAACTTTTTGAACTTCCTATAAATAGCAAAGGCGATTCGTGAAGAATCGCCTTGCGGTCCGGACGGGACTCGAACCCGCGACCCCCTGCGTGACAGGCAGGTATTCTAACCAACTGAACTACCGGACCATTATCTTTATTTTTCCCTTTTTATCTAACCAACTTGATGCCAAGTTTTATCCTCTTTATACCGCAAAACCACTCGGGAAATCATTTTGTTCTTATCATCGCCAATCATCGTTTTGATTGTAGCGATTGCAAATGTATGACACATTGATGAAAGACGCAATTTTTTTACAGAAAAAATAAAAAAAGTTTCTACGCGGCATTCTTACTGATGCCTTATTGCTACTTTTGCTCTACGGTTGTCGAAGCTAGAGGCCTTTTACCCCTCCACTACGACGGTCATTAGAGACTAAACATTGCTGGGTTCGTCCGCTTTCGCTGTATTTTTTTATTCCGCTACCTCGCGATCTTTATCGTAAGGCAGCCTCGAACGTAGCCCATAAAAAGAGTGAACTATGATCTTTTTAGATTTTGAAAAACCGCTGGAAAATCTCTACGAACAGCTGGAAAAAATCCGCCAAGTAGGAGAACAAGGTGATATCGACGTGAGCGAGATGGTGCAAGAACTGGAGACGAAGATCAAAAACCAGCGCAAAGCCATCTATTCTAACCTCTCCGGTTGGCAAAAGGTACAATTGTCTCGACATCCTGAACGGCCTTATACCCTCTATTATATCCGCCAAATGTGCGATAAATTTATCGAACTACACGGCGATCGCCATTTTAAAGACGATAAAGCTATCGTGGGCGGTTTAGGCTCCCTCGATGGGCAGAATGTCGTTTTTATCGGTCACCAAAAAGGGGTGAATACCAAAATGCGCCAGTACCGTAACTTTGGAATGGCGAATCCCGAAGGCTATCGCAAGGCCTTGCGGCTGATGAAACTAGCCGAGCGTTTTGGTCATCCAATCGTCTGCTTGATCGATACTCCGGGTGCTTATCCCGGTATCGAAGCGGAAGAACGGGGGCAAGCCGAAGCCATTGCACGTAACCTCATTGAGATGGCCCAACTTCGGGTGCCGGTGATCTGCGTCGTAATTGGGGAAGGAGCTTCCGGTGGTGCCATCGGTATCGGCCTGGGAGATAGTGTTTATATGTTAGAAAACACCTGGTACTCGGTAATTTCACCAGAGTCTTGTTCTTCTATCCTCTGGCGAAGCTGGGATTATAAGGCCCAAGCCGCTGAAGCACTCAAATTGACTCCCGACCATATGCTCGATTTCGGTTTGATCGATGGAATCATCAAAGAACCAGTAGGTGGAGCACATGCCGAACCAGAGGAAATGGCTCAATTACTCAAGCGCCATTTGCAAAAAACCATTGCCGAATTTAATCACCTCGATCCCGATGACCGCATTGCTCAACGCATCGATAAATACAGTAAAATGGGCCATTTTGCCACCAAACCCGTTACTGTAGCGCAGCCAGAAGAAGAGAAATAATGGTGGCACCCCAATTGTCGCGGGTAAAACAAGGGCTTAAATACTATGAGTTTTTTCAAACAACAATATAGCCGCCTTCAGGATTACTTCCTCGAACGCGAAGTTGACCGAACCCCCATCCAACGGAAGCCGGGCGACTACCAGAATGCCCGTAAAATAGGCCTTTTGTTTGATGCTACCACTCCCGAATTACGGCCTATCGTATTGCGATATGCACAGTCCCTAAAAGAGAAAAATAAGGAAGTCAAAATGCTGGCTTTCTACGACGATAAGAAGATTGAACAAAATTTCACTTTTAAACATTTCACTCAAAAGGAGTTGAATTTTTGGCGCTACCCTTCTGGTCCAATCGTCGAAGAGTTTATCAATCAACCTTTTGATATTTTAATCAGCCTGTTCTTAGAAGCAGAACCCGCACTCGAATACATCACCGCCTTATCGCGGGCCCATCTGCGGGTCGGTCCTTATTCAGAGCGCACTTATTGCTACGACTTGATGATCGAAAATAAGAACCAAAATCTTCCTCGTTTTATCGAGCAGGTGGAATTTTTGTTAAATAAAATGAATAATAGTACTCCGCATGAAACGACAGCAGTTTAGAGGATTGGGCGTAGCTTTGGTAACGCCACTTAGGAATGGAAAAATCGACTTCGATGCCTTGAAGAACATCATCGAATATCAAATCAGCAATGGTACGGATTATCTGGTGTCTCTAGGTTCAACCGGGGAAGCCATTGGCCTGACCACGCAAGAGTGTAAAGAGGTGCTGCGTTTTACGATCAAAGTCAATGCGGGACGCCTGCCCATCGTGGCCGGGCTTTTTGGCCATAATAATACGGCACAACTCATCAACCGAATCAAGAACTATAACTTCGATGGCATCGACGCCATCATGTCGAGTAGCCCCGCTTATAATAAACCCACCCAAGAAGGAATTTTTCAACATTTTATGGCCATCGCCAAGGTCGCTCCCCGGCCCATTATCATTTATAATGTTCCCGGCCGGACCGCCTCCAATGTGCTCCCTTCTACGATCCTACGACTAGCCAATAGCAGCAAGCAGTTTATTGCGGTAAAAGAAGCTACGGGTGACCTGGTTCAGGGTTGTGAGTTATTGAAAAATCGCCCCGATGATTTCCTCGTCCTTTCTGGTGACGACCCCACCGCCATGCCTTTTATGGCCTGTGGCGCGGATGGCATCATTTCGGTGATTGGCAATGCTTTGCCACGCGAGTTTAGTCAGATGACCCACGCCATCCTCAATGGTGATCTGGAACAAGCGCGCCAAATTCACCTGCAACTGTTTCACCTCCATCACTGGCTTTATGTGGATGGGAATCCGGCAGGAGTAAAAGCAGCCATGGAAATCCTCAACCTCTGCAAACGAGATGTCCGGCTGCCGCTGACGGCTCAAAGCCCGGAGAATGTGCTTGGCTTGAAAGAGGCCATGGAACAGGCCGGGGTTTTATCGATTCCATGTTAACTTCCATTAAAAAAGGGGCGAGTAAAACTCGCCCCTTTTTTAATTAGTGTCCGCTTGCTTCTTTCTTCAATAGCTCGGGAAATTTTGCTTTAAATCGATTCAAGCGTGGAATCGAAACAGCGCGAACGTAGCCATTATTGGGATTGCGACGTTCGTAATCTTGGTGGTAATCTTCGGCGGGATAAAAGACATCAAAGGCCACAACCTCTGTTACAATCGGCGCGGAAAAAACTTTGCTATCGTTTAGCTCTTGAATATAGGCTTCGGCAATTGCTTTTTCCATATCGTTTTGGTAATATAACATCGAACGGTATTGAGGGCCACGGTCCGGGCCTTGGCGGTCGACTGTAGTGGGGTCATGAGAACCAAAAAAGACTTTGACTAGCGTTTCATAAGTCACCACCTCGGGATTGTAATATACTTCTACGGCCTCGGCATGTTTTAAACGGCCCGTGCTAATTTGTTGGTAGGTCGGGTTCTTGGTCGTTCCTCCCGAATAGCCTGAGATCGCTTCAGAAACTCCTTCTACAGATTCAAAAACCGCCTCTACGCACCAAAAGCAGCCACTGGCAAAATAGGCCTTGGACATCTTTTTCAATTCTTCCGCAGCGGGTTTAACTACCTTAGTCGTTTCCTCTGGATTTGGATTATTATTAGCCGTCGAGCAAGCCATTAAGACAACAGCTACTGCCACTAAGGCCATCATTTGGAAAACTTTCATTGTGAATATATTTTGGTGATGTCAATTTTATCTTATACGCAATGTTCAAACGAAATTCTATCCTAAAACTACAAACTTAGGCGCTCCTAGATAGCCTTTCTGCCATGATCCGGACAATTTTCCACTCTCTCCCACGCTCAGGCAGTTCCCAGTGTCAACGCCCTCGGATTCTCCGCCACAAAGCACCAAAAGGCAGTTCTTCCTGCCCCTCTACTCCTCTCTGCTGAATAGCTTCCAATTGGCCATCGACATCGCTCAGCACAAATTTAAATACAAAATCACCATCTCGAAGCGGATCATCGCCGATGGAACCAAACCGTAGGTCATTGAGCAAAAGGCCTCCGTTCGCATCACGAGTCATTACGTAGTAACCATCCGAAAACCATTGTAGGATCTCCGTCGTGCGTTGCCCCTCATACGGAGCCAACCATTGGTGGTTTTTGGGTAAGGTACTGAGTCCTTGGAAATAAGGTTTCTTATCGTAAAAGGAATAGGTGCCCATATAAAAAGCCTCTTCATCTTCTGCGACACAATTCCACAACACATTATTGAAAATCGTCGGGCTAGTCATATAACGCTCGTAGGCGATTTCTTTTTCCGCCAAAGTTTCTTCAAAGACCTGATTGACTTTGGTTTTATTGTAAAAGGTAAACAGGAGGTAAGCGCTGCTTAGGATGATTCCAGCCCAGTTGAACCAACGGCGTCGAGGGTGATGACGTAAAAAACGCGAGGCGATGATCAGGCAGAGCAAAAAAGGAACTGTATAGATGGGGTCGGCCACTGATACAATATTAAAGGCTACCCGGTAGTCGGAGAAGGGTTGGAATAATTGGGTGCCAAAGGTCGTACAGGAATCCAACAACGGATGGGTAACGATGGTCCAGAAAAACAAATGAACCCAGTCCCAGTAGCTCGTCTCTACAATATCTGGTTCCGCCTGATAATAACCACGCCATAATCCACGGCCTACCAGAATCCCTCCTACCGCCATTACCATCAATGTCACGGGGCTAAATTCGCCGCCTGCCATCACGGGTAAAAAGGCCAGGCCTACCGCCGCCAATCCATACAAAGTCATCCAAAAACCTAAACCCCAGGCCCGATACGACTGCTGCTGATACAAACCACTCGCATAAAGGCGATGTACCAACCAGCCAATTAAAAACGGCAACATCCCAGCAAAAGTAAAGGAATGCATAAACCCACGGTGAAAGGCCAGTGCGGTCATTTCGTCCGTAAATAAGTTAGCAGCCACATCCAAATCAGGAATAGTACCACCTACTGCTCCCCAGAGCATTGCACGATTGCCGATTTTACGTCCTAAAACGACTTCACCGACTGCCGCGCCCAGAATAATTTGTGTTAATGAATCCATCGGCAAAAGAAACAAATAAAGTAGGTATAGGTTGTCTCAACCAACAAAATAAAAGGCTTCTACCACAGAAAACCTCCCCCAATCGTCACACTTCACTTTTTCGAGGCCATTCTATACATAAGAACACCGTGTAACCCCTACCATATCATAGGTCATCGTAACTCCAAAACCTAAGCCACTTGATTACTTTTTATTCTCATAAAACCTAAAACTTATGAAAAGGACCGTACCCTTCGGGCGCTTACTCCGCCTTTCTCTCCTCCTCTGTTGTTACTTCCTAATTAGCAGCAACCTACTCGCTCAAGACCCTCATGAATACTGCCACTACGACCATGATGCTACGGCTGAATAAGAAGAACTCGTTCAGCTTTTCGATGAAGACAACTGCTTTGATAAAGAAAAACCTTGTTGGTTTAGTCCAAAAACAATTAAGATTCGCGCTCATTATGTTGATAATGAAGACTCTGAATGTCGCCGTAATTTCCCACCGGGACTAGGACAAATCCACGCCCAAGAAATCGTCAACATTGCTAATCAGAAACTAGCCAACAACCAACCGGCCTCTCATCCTCAAATCCCCAACCAACCCGTTCCAGATATTAACATCCAATACGAATTGATTGGAGTTCACCACCATTATCTCCCCAACGATGATTGGTGCGACTCTGGTTTTAGTCCACCAGCACCCAATCCCTTTAGTGATGCCATCAATGTCTACTTCGTAGAAAATTGTAACGACTGGATTAATGGTACTTGCTCTCCCTGTTATGGTGGTTTATACAATGGTGGGCAAAAGGTATTTATCACCCGTCAGTGGTTCCGCTATACTTGTGGAAGCTGGTGGTGCGATGTCCCCGATGAGCAAGCAGCGGATGTATTAATTCATGAAATTGGTCACTTGCTGGGGCTAGCTCATTCTTTTGCTAATGATGGTTGTGCTGATACTTATCAGGTCTCTAATTTTTATAATACCAACAATTTCATGGATTGGAATCCTTGTAGAAAAGGTTCCTTTACTTGTTGTCAGTTGGAAAAGATGCACAGCCGTTTAGACGCCAATCCAATTCCGCCTTACGTGATGCGCGACGAGCCCTGCGAAGCCGATTTCACAATTGCTCAAACGCAATGTAATTTTACGCTCACCAGCACCAGTACTCCTAGTACGGGAGGCGATATCATCAACACGGAGTGGTGTATCGAAAATAAAGTTACCGGAGAAAATACCCGAGCAAATGGCACTAGCTATACCCTCCAGTCGCCCGATAATGGAGCCTATCAGGTGTGTATTTGTATCGAGGATAGTAATGGCTGTGAAGATGTCGTTTGTCAAGACCTCGAAGTAGACTGTGAAGATCCTTGCGAAGATCCACGAAATATCCCGGCCCCCGTTTTTGATAATTATTACTTCTTCTGTGAAGGAGATATCATCGGAATTATTAATGCCAATGTACCGCAAGGCGTCACCGTTTCGAATGTGGAATGTCTCAACTGTGGTTCGATGAATTTATTTTCCAATGATCCCGTTACCGGAGGTCCGATCCAAATCAGGCTTTCTAAGTTACGCGTTGGGTTCTATCGGATTTGCTATGACATCTCGAATGAGTTATGTAGTACCCGTTACTGCTTCACCGTCGAAATATATCCTTACAATAATCATGAAATTCCTTGTCAATTTTTCTTTGGCGAGCAGACGGATGAAGTCGAGGCTCATCAAAAACGTCGCGATCAAAAGTTTGAACTTTCACCTAACCCTAGTACCGGAGTGGTAAATCTACAGAGTCAAAATTTCATTAGCGATGGACAAGTACAAGTCTATGATAGCAGTGGAAAATTACTTCGTCAATTGCCACTCACCGACAGCTTACAACATACCCTTGACCTATCCGATTTGGACAGCGGTCTTTACTTCATTGAAGTTCGCAATGCGGAGGGAAGCATCTACGTAGAAAAACTTTTACTGGAATAGTAGCATAAACTTTAAGCAAGGAGGCGGTTTTTCTGCCGCCTCCTTGCCTATTCCATCCATATCTTACCACTTGATTATTTTCTCCACCCATTCTCCTTCCGCACTCTGTAGCTTTAGATAATAAACACCCGTCGGCCATTCCGCCATACTAAGTGCCCGCTGCTGACTACCCGCATCACGCTCCGAATTTTCCTGCCACAATAATTGCCCCGAAGCATGATAAAGTGCTAAACGAACCGTTTCCCGGCCTTCTTGCTCCCAAAGGATAGTCCCGGTCTGATCGACAGGGTTAGGTTGAAAACGCAGCAGCCGATCGGTATTATTCAAGGCTACTTCGCGAATCGGAGAGTACTCCACCGCACCATTAAAGTCGACCATACGCAAGCGGTAATAGTTTACACCTCCAACTTTTGCTTGCTGATCAAGGTATTGGTAACGGGCGCTTTCTCCTAGGTTTTGACGAGTCGTTAATTGATTGATTTCGGTAAACGTCCGTCCGTCCATCGAGCGTTCGATCGCGTAGTAATCCAATTCCTGTTCGCGGGCTACTTCCCAGTCGAGACGCACATTTTGCTGGACATCCAATTGGGCCGTAAATTGCAGGAGATCGACAGGCACGGGAATTGAACTTTCCACATACACCGCATAACTTCGCGCCGGAATTTGAATGCGCAATTGATTAGAACCATTAAGTCCTACAGGATTACTAGTCGTTGCATTTCCCGTTTGTTCTTCAAAGCTTGCTCCCGCCGTTAAGTTGCTCATATTGATTTGATGGTCCAAGGTCAAGTCCTGACCAGCAAAGTTGATGGCTACGATAACTTCCTTTCCACCAATCCCTCCCGAGATTTGATAGAGTAAGGTGGTATTGTCAAAACCAGATAGGTAATTGGCAGAATAAGGTGTTCCAATTCGACTCAGGTAATCCACGTTGGTCGCGCCAAAGATATATTGCTGGTGGATCATCATCAATTGATCGACCTGTGATTTGAGATTGCTAATCGGAGCGTTGGGAATATTTACGCCATAGTAATCGGGATAAAAGACGCCGGGTAAGCCAACGCGATTATTGGTCAGGATATAGGCATAGCCCAACATCGGATCGTTTTGTACGGGTTCGCCCGGGCCGCGAAAGTCGTGGTTGTTGATAAAGGTGACGGTATTAAAACCACTTCCCCCTACCCCATCTACAATCCCCGAGTTAAATACTTGCCGGGCATCATAGCCAAAATCATCACAAGCGCTTTTGAGGGAATTGCGAAGTGCAAAGTCAAAAACTCGAACGTCAATATTGCTGAGTGTGGGTCCGTCCATATTTGCTTGCACCGAAGAAACCCAGTTTTGCAAGGTCACCGGGTTACCATCAAAGACTTCGCCGACTACCAATCCGGGGTCGATGTTCTGGTTGTGGAGATAATCGAGGAGGTTGCCAATAAAGGCGGGGTCAAAATGCTTGACGGCATCCATGCGGAAACCGCGAATGTCGACATCGTCCCACAGCCATTTGGTCCAGGCGTAGAGTTTGTCTTGGGTATCGGTGCTGTTTTGGTCGTAGTCGTAAAAGAACCAGAGCCAGTCCCAATCTCCATCTAGCCGGGTGCTAGCGGCATTGGTGGAATTGGGGCGGAAGTTTTCAAAGTTCATTCCTCCTTGGCCACTTGGCATTGTCGTAAAATCTGTAAAAGTTTCGTAGTCCAATTGCCCTACCACATCAGCCGCTGCGGAAGCATTCCAAATGCCATAAATCCGATGATCACTATAATCTCCATTCGGATTAACCAAGCTGATCACCAGTTCATCACCCGCCGCGTTAAAATCAGCGGCGTTAAGCGTCAGCTTAAATTCATCAACCGTACAACCCAAACCATCAATATTCGCCGCCATGGTAATTCCCAAGGAAATATCATTAAAACCTTCTCCACAATCCCCTCCGCCATTGGGTTCCGCTTCCAGTTGATCGGCTTGGCCTTGATCACCGACCATCGAGGTGGTCATGATGACTCGATATGCTTTGTTATGAAAGCGATTACTTTGACTTTTCGAGCTGATTTTGAAGTAATAATCTCCCGCGCCATTTCCACTACTCCCTCCAAGTTGCAATACACAACGAAAGCGATCGGAAGGAAAAGGATTCTTCGATGCATCGTAATGAATGGTGATATAATCTTTTACCGCAGGATTAACTTCCGGCACTCCTCCATCCCGATGGTTGTACACCACATCGGCGACTGCATCCACCCCATTATTTCCTAAAGCCGTAATCAGCGCATCCACATCGCTACGTGTACCAAAGCCCGTTGCACCACCACCGTATTCGCCCAAATCGTACAAATCCTGAGGGTCGTAGCCATTACTACAAGAACCAAAACTTGCCCGCGACATCGGCGGTAGCCAGAGGTAGGTAAAACCAGCATTACCAATATCGGCGGCTTGACCTTGCAGCGTACCCACCCAATTAAATCCATCGCAGGTTTTTGGATAATCCCAATACCAACCTTGCATCATAAAGTCCTGAGCAGAAATTGAAAAGATACTCGCCCCCAACATTGCAATCACCAGCAAGCTGCGACGGAAGCGAAGTCCGAAGTATTTGTTTTTCATCATTAGAGGGTTTGGGCCAATGATTGGATCATTGGCGTATTTAGGGGAGAATTAGGGGCTCCCTGATATTAGTTATTACTAGTTAAATTGATAAATCAAATCGTGATTTTCTCTGTACTTGAGGCCATTTGAGTGGCAATCACCATTTGAAATAAGATTACGCTGGCTCTAAATTTAGCCAATAATTATTGTAAGGGGTACACTATTCCCCATAAAAATTTTATTTTTGAAGACTCTGAACGCCAATTTCTAGGTATTCAATTCCAAAAGACAAACTAAATTTTATTTAAACGACTAGCTAAACAGACTTGAACTATGAAAAGATTACTACTTCCTTTATTATTTTGTCTGCCCCTGATTGCCGTAGGTCAAAACGGTATCATCGGCACTGGTTTTGCCAATGGCTGGACCAACCCCAACGATGTATTGGGCTTTTCAGAAAGCGCGGGTAGTTCTCGAATTATCACGCTTACGCCAAATGGAACGGGCGACCAATTTTTCCGCTTCGTCCGCTTTATGAATTTCGATAATAGTGAATTTGGACCCTTTGGCTGTACCGATGCCGATTGGTCGGGCAATGAGGGTGTCACCTATTTTGATATGCCGATTTGTGGTAGCGGAGCCTTTTATATCAATTGCCCAAACACTACCGACAACTACATTTTTAAAACCTCCGATGCCCTCGATAACGACTTCGTATTCTTCCGAGTCCAAGGCGATATCCGCACTGTCACCGACGTTAGTGATCCGATGGGTGATGTAGCAGAAGGCACGACTTACGAGGTGACCGCCACTACCGACGATGCCCTTAACACGGGGCAAGGCATCTTCCTCCGCTACTCCACCGATGGTTTTGCCAGTTCTACCATAGTAGCCATGACGGAGTCGATGAGTTTGGCACCTACCAATTATGTGGCTACTATTCCGGGACAAACCGCGGGCACTACCGTTTCCTACTATGTATTTACTTCTGGCGATTTGGGAGGAGTAGACCCTAATAATGCCGACTGGTTTACGATCAATTTGAACAATAATGGCGGTAGCAACTTTTCTTATCTGGTAACTGCTCCGGTGCCGGTTAGCTTAAGCCAATTTGAGGCTAGCATTCAAGACGAAGGTGTACTGTTGGAGTGGAGTACCGAAAGTGAGGTAGGAAATGATTATTTTGCTATCGAGCGTAGTGTTGATGGCAAGCGATGGTCGACGATTGGCCAAGTGATGGGGCAAGGCACCGTTTGGACGGCTCAGGATTATCAATTCCTAGATCGCTCGGCAGTAATCGGTAGTAATTTTTACCGGCTACGCCAGGTCGACTTTTCAGGCATTGCGACTTGGAGTCCAACTCGAATTATAGATTGGAAAATGACAAAGAAATTTAGCTTTTTTCCCAACCCTGCTAGTGACCACGTCAATGTGCGAATAGAGGGACTTGAGGAAGAATGGAACCTTGCACTGTACAACGCTCAAGGCCAGTTGCTCCAAAATCTGAGTGGCGATACTCAGCAGGATCTTTCCTTGCTAGAGCTGCCCAGTGGAGTATACTTTTTACAACTTCGTGGCGCACAAGGTCAGGTGTTTCAACAAGAACGTTTGATCAAACGCTAAAGCGAAGCGAAAAACCAACCAAGAAAGAAGGTCCTCCCGGCTTGCCGGGAAGACCTTTATTTTTTTACGATCATTACCTCTCAACTGGAGGTGATCTATAAGTTCTTAGAAGCAGTAGCGATTAGCCTCGATCAAAGTATCGGCGATCAAACGACGCGCCTTCTTGGTATTGACTGGAGGATATTTGGTAAATCGCTTGAGGCCCATGAGCATGGTCTTTAGCAGATCGCCTTCGGCAAAACTGGTGAGGGCATCCGTAGCATTTTTGTGGATACGGGCATTGGCCTCATTCATAAAGACTCGTAAGATAGCGTCATAGACTTCTTGGTCGATTGCCGTCTCGCGTTGGGAGAGGCGTTGGACCCGAAGCAATAAAGATTCCGCTTGGTACATGTCGATCATCATATCGGCCACGTTCATCAAAATCTCTTGTTCTTCTTTCAAATTGATTTGGCCATCCATCTGCATTTTAGCAGCGGCTCCGGCTACCATCAGCACGACTTTCTTAAAGTTCTTTACGGCCGTTTCTTCAGCGCCATAGATTCCTTCTGGCTGACCAAAGCCTGGCATCGAAGCCAATTCTTTTTGCACCGCCCAAGCAGGTCCTACGATATCGAGTTTACCTTTCATGGCACGTTTGAGCAACATATCCACCGTCAGTAGTCGATTGATCTCATTGGTTCCTTCATAGATCCGAGCGATCCGCGAATCGCGGTAGGCACGGGCCGCAGTTCCTTCTTCGGAAAAGCCCATTCCACCATGAATTTGTACCGTTTCATCCACCACAAAATCTAATGCCTCCGATCCGGCTACTTTGAGGATAGCACATTCGATAGCATACTCTTCGGCGGCCTCCAATTTGGCATTAGCAAAATCAACTCCTTTATTGGTCAATTCTACTTTTTTATCTTCCATTAAATCCGAAACGCGGTACTGCGCACTTTCGGCGGCAAAAATCCGAATGGCTTGCTCGGCTAATTTATGCTTAATCGCTCCAAAACGAGAGATGGGTTGCTTAAACTGAATCCGCTCGTTGGCGTAATTGATGGCTGAAGTAACGCTTTGTTTGGCTCCACCAAGGCAGAGTACACAAAGCTTAAAACGTCCGATATTCAAAACGTTAAAGGCAATGAGGTGACCTTTACCAATTTCTCCCAATACATTCCCTACGGGGATTTTTGCATTTTCGAAGAAAATTTGACGGGTCGAAGAACCTTTGATACCGAGTTTTTTCTCCTCTGCACCCAAAGTCATTCCTTCCGTATCGCGGTCAACGATAAAGCCGGTGAATTTATCTCCTCCAACTTGGGCAAAAACGATGAATACATCGGCAAATCCAGCATTGGTGATCCACATTTTCTGACCGTTCAGGATATAGTGTTGACCATCTTCGGTGAGCATGGCCGTCGTTTTAGCCGCCAAGGCATCCGATCCTGAGCCAGGTTCGGTGAGGCAGTAAGAGGCTTTTAACTCTCCGGTGATAAGACCGGGCAAGTATTTTTGCTTTTGCTCTTCGGTACCGAAGTAGAGGATGGGCAACATGCCGATCCCTGTATGTGCAGCGAAAGTGGTACTAAAGGCACCGGATGGACCAAAAGCATCGCAGATTAAGGTATTGGTATTCGTATCTAGCTCCATTCCACCATACACCTCAGGCATGTGAGAGCCGAGCAAGCCCAATTCTCCCATCTTAGCCAACATTTTTTGGGCTAAACCTTCTTCTTGCGCCTCAATGCGATCCATCACAGGTAACAGCTCGTTATTCAAAAAGTCGAGCACCATATCACGGATCATCAACTGCTCCTCGTCAAAATCTTCGGGAATGAATACATTATCGGCCTTGGTATCCTTGATCAGGAATTCTCCGCCGCGGAGTACGTTCTCTTCTTTGCTGAAAACTGTTTCTGGATTCTTTGTCATGAGTTAAAATATAGTTTGAAGAAGTTATAGCGAATTTTCGCTCAAATATACGGTATTTCTGGAATTAATTCAGCGAATTTTCGCTATTAACCAATTTTTTGTCTGATTTATTACTTACTGAGCGGATTTTTGCTGCTTTTTGAGCAATGAGTATACCTATTTGTTTGGTATATAACAGTATCACATGAATAGAGGTTGATAAATCAAAGAACAAATACTTTGCCGCATTGGGTACTATTGCTTATACTTCGTTATGAATCAATCCTTCTTCTTCTTACCGGATATTAGTGGTTTTACCCACTTTGTCAATCAAACCGATGTCAATCACAGCGGGCATATTATCAAAGAATTGCTCGAATTGTTGATCGATGCGGAGCAGTTGGGCTTAGAATTAGCAGAAATCGAGGGCGATGCGCTTTTTTTCTATGCCCATGAGCGCGTCCCAAGTCCAAGTGAATTGTTTGCGCAAATAGAAAAGATGTTTTCCGCTTTCCATCGACACCTAGTCAAATACGATTTACAGCGTATTTGTAACTGTGGCGCCTGTGGTACTGCTTCTAATTTGACTTTGAAATTTATCGCTCATGCTGGTCCACTTGAATTTATCCAGATCAAAAATCAGCGCAAGCCATTTGGAAAAGAAGTGATCAGCGCTCATCGGCTGATGAAAAATGAAGTCCCTTCTGATGAATACCTCTTGCTTTCCGAAGGCCTTTTGGATGCCT
>SPJL01016940.1_pt1 | contig 14904 bp, 10 predicted proteins | sample 3741751 | NCBI WGS metagenome assembly SPJL01 (sample SAMN10925998, study PRJNA522277) | cold seep metagenome | isolation source: Elba SIP-enriched marine methane seep metagenome, extraction at timepoint T3 | place: Italy: coast of Elba, Mediterranean Sea | reverse complement strand
GATGAGTCGGCTGGCTTTTTACTTTCGTTCTTGTCCTTCTTCTTATCCTTATCGGTTCGGTGCGCTGGGAAAGTAAGGGGAGGCTTGAACTCAGGAACCGTTGATGGCGGGGGACTACCAAGTGGCGGGACGGTAGATTTGGGAAACTCAATATCGGTATCATTGCTGCTGAGAACGGCGGCGCCGGTTCCTGCCGTGAGCAGAGCGGCTATCGAGGCAGCGGCTTCTGGAGTAAAGCCGGCGGCTATAAGTGCCGCGAGCGGTGCTACTGCAACCTGCGTCCCCTCCGGATTGCTGCCGGAGTTGTGGCCGATACCCGGTTGTCCGCCGGTCTGCGGGTAGAGCTGTTCGTCTTGGTCGCCACTGCTCGTCGGGGAGCCGGGTGGTAGATCGCGTGGGTCGCGCGGTGGGCGCGGGGGTTGTGGTGGGATTCCGCCAGTTGGCTTGCCGCCCATCGATGTGCCGGGGGGCAGATCGCGGGGGTCTCTGGGCGGGCGTTGGGTGCCGGTCTGTGCTTGTGTGTTTTGCCCCGATGTTTGACCCGAAGATTGCCCCGATGTTTGACCAGAAGATTGACCGGTGGTTGGCGGCATATCGCGGGGGTCTCGGGCTGGGCGTGCGGGGGCGGTCTTGCGGGCTGCTGCCTTCGCGTTGCGGCTGGAAACAGCGGTGTCGGCAAGCGCGCGGTCACGGCCCAGGATGTTTTCGGCAAGCGCAGAGCCGGAGGGGCTGACACCGCGCAGGTTGCGCATGTTATGGGCGAAGCCCGTGCTGCCTTCCGTATCGATTTTGCTGGCGATGTTGAATACTTCGCGGTCGAACTGATCGGGCAGGTCGCTGTCGATGGCATGACGGCGGACACGCTGGGCGAGATCGACAATCTCCAAGGCGGCGCGCTGTCCGTCATGCCGGATCGCCCCTTCCAGGTCGCGCTTAATGCCGTCAAAGCCGCCGGTTTTCACGACGGCCTGCGCCAGCCGGTCATTCTCCATCGCATCCCCGGCACGCATCGCAAAATCCTTCGGCAAGACACTCGGTGGCGCATGCCTGCCAAAGGGTGTGTTCTGCCGTGCGCTGCGTGGCGAAAATCCGGTCCGAGTCTGGTTCTGTGCTGATCCCATTTCGGCGCCCGATGTGGCGCCCGATTTTTCACTCGGGGTGTTCAGCATCGCTGATTGGGTCCCACCCATCTGTCTACTCCTCTATATCCGCATGTCGTTTAGGGTTTGCGGGGTTTCTCCAACTGGTGTCTCCGGCAATGGGACGAAGACCCTCACTGATTAGATGTGAGTTTCAACATAAAATAGTAGTTTTATTAATATACTTATTATATATTTTTAAATTCCTATTGCATGGATAAAAAAATACTTAAGGGAAGGGTGGGAAGAAGCATATGCCTTTAACCAGCACCCCATAACCAGTACCCCACAACCAGCATTGCCGCCGCCAGAACTTCTGGGGCGGTGCTGTATTCATCGAAAGGGAAGGGACCAGGGGTGGTCCGCTACTCAGTCTTCGGCGAGGAAGTCCCGGTAGCGGCGGGAGACCTCGGAGACGGCGGTGTCATAGAGGCGTTTGCCATCGGCGACACTGGCGAGTGTCGGGTCGGAGCCGATGCGGCCATCCGGGAAGCGGCGCCGGTAATCATCGGCATCGCGGATTGGGCCCCAGGGGGCGATTTCCGGTTCAAGCTTGGAATTGCGGGCGATGCGGGCCCCATCCTCCGGATAGGCATAATAGGTCAGCGAGACCTCCGCCGCCGTGGCATGGGCGCCATTGGCCTCACCATAGAGCTCTTCAGACAGTGTCTCGATATCCGGGCCGTCGAACCAGTTTACCATGGTGCAGCGGGGCGGGGAGCGGTCGGTGCCGGAGACACCAAGGCTGAAATTCGCATAGATTTCAGAGAAGGCGGCATCACTTGTTGCGATATTGCCGCCATGGCCATTGAGGAAGAAGAAGCGCTCAAACCCATGCCGGTGCAGGCTTTCGACCACATCGCGGATGACGGCGATGAGCGTCGTCGGGCGGAAGGTGATGGTGCCGGTGAAGGCCATATGGTGTTGGGCCATGCCGATGGAAAGCGTCGGCGCGATCATCGCACCGGTCTCTTCCATTACACCTTTGGCAATTGTTTCCGGGCAGATGGCGTCTGTGCCAACGAAGCCGGTCGGCCCATGTTGTTCCGTCGAGCCGATGGGGATGATCACCCCTTTCGAGCCTTCGAGATAGCTTTCTACTTCCTGCCATGTGACGGTCTGAAGACGCATTCTGTCGTTTCCCTGTAAATCGCTGGGGGTTGGTTGGATCAAGATCGAAGCATGCTCCGCACCAAAACACCAGGGATAAGGCGGGGAGAAAGGAGACCGCATCTTATGACGTCAAAACGTACGAAGGAACCTTGGATGGCGGCTGATGCCTTTGGGCGGTCCCTGCCGAACGGCTTGGGGTTGAACCTGCTGGTGAAGGATGTCGAGGCTTCGGTCGGTTTCGCGAGCCATGTGTTGGGCGCCAAAGCGGTCTATCATGATGAAGACTTCGCCTATATGACGATTGAGGCAATTGGCGCCGCCTGGCAGCTGCATGCGGATCATACTTATGGCAGTCATCGGTTGTCTGGCTTGGTGCGGTCCGTTCAGGGGCGCGGCATGGGGGCTGAATTCAGGCTCTATGGTCTTGATCCCGACGCGGCGGAAGGGCGCGCGCGGGAATGGGGATATCAGATCCTGGAAGGATCAATCGACAAGCCGCATGGTCTACGCGAATGCTATATCTTCGATCCGGACTGGTATATCTGGGTGCCCTCAAAGGCGTTACCGGAAGCCGGTTAGGGCGTGTTCAGCGCCTGACTGAAGCGGTCGATGAGGTCCTGCGGGACGGCTTTTGAACACATAAGATAGCGGGTATTGCCTGGCGGGAAATCCGATAATTCCTGGGTCGTCAGCTGTTCCCCCAGCGGGCCGAGCTGTGCCAGCACGTGATCGGCTTCCTCTGCGGCGATCAGCAGATAATCAAAACGCCGTTTGGCGAGCATCCGGCCCATGCCTTTGTGATCCTGGCTGGTCACGACTTGTTTTGGGGCCAGCGCTTCAATCATGCCATCCGCGAAGCCACCATAGGAAAACCCGTTCTTGGCCCCCATCGCCAGACCTTTGTCGCGCATCAAGCTTTCGAGGGTGGGGTGCGCTTTTGTCTTTTCGTCATCTGCACGGATCAGCGCCACCATCGGCTTGTCGCGATAGACGGGCTTGCTGAAGCGGGCAAAGGCCTCTCGCTTCGGGTTTCGGAACCACCCGACGCCGCAGGCGAAGGCCGTGCCGCGTTCAACCTCCGCCAGTTGCCGGGCCCCCGGGCTTTGCTTCCACTGCCGGTCAATTCCGGCAGCATTCATCGCCGCTTCGACGGGGGAGGCAACAATGCCGGATACTGATCCATCAGCTTCGGTGACATAATAGGGAGAGCGCTCCAGATACCAGAGCTGAAGGGCGTCTTGAGCCCGGCTCGGTTGCGTGAAGCAGGCGACAAAAACCAAGACGGCGGTGAGTATTGCCGCAACTCTGGACCGTTGATCATAATGCAGAAACGCATGGCTCATGATGTCTCCCCCAAGCACCGAAGTCGGTGCCCCATCAGTGCCAAACTACTCCAATCCTGGGGGGACGGGAAGCGTTGCGTCCACGCCGGTCGGTGCGCCGACCACGACGAACAACAGTCCGTCCGGGTCGAGCAGGCGTTTGGCCAGGGCATTGACCTGATTCACTGAGACCTTATCGACCCGCCCATTCCGGACATCCAGATAGTCGATACCGAAGTCATAGACCTGCATGGAGACAAGTTGAGAGGCGATGCTTGATGAGTTTGTGAAGCGTAGCGGGAAGGACCCGGTGATATAAGTCTTCGCGTTATCAACGGTCTCGGCATTGATCGTGCCCTCGGACAGATGCCGCACAACATCCCGCATCACGGTCAAGGTTTCTCCCACCGTCGCGTTTTGTGTCTGGCCCCCGCCGCGTAACAACGCAGCATGCTTCATCGGATGCTGATAGCTATATACCGAATAAGCGAGGCCGCGTTTGACCCGCACCTCTTTCATGAGCTCGGACGAGAATGATCCACCGCCCAGGATATGGTTCAGGATCATGCCGGCGTAATAGTCCGGGTCATCCAGCTTCAGCCCGCGCTGGGCAAACAGGATTGTGCTCTGCGGAATGTCCTCTTCGACCACGATGGTGCCCGCAGGTGGCGGGGGGGTGAATTCTGTGACAGGGTCACCCAGGCCTTTCTCAGGCAGGTCTCCGAATACCGTATCCAACAGGAGGCCGAGTTCTGTCGGATCGATATCGCCAACGACCCCAATATGCAGCTTGTCTTTGGCGAGAGCGGTACGAATGAAGGCCCGCATGTCGGCTGCCGTCACGGCGGCGATGCCGTCCTTGGTTCCGCCGGAGGGGCGCCCATAGGGATGGCTGCCAAAAACAGCCTCCCGCATCGCCTTGCCGGCAATGGTGCCCGGGTCGGTTTCTTTACTCCGCAAACTGGAAAGAAACTGACTGCGGATTCTTTCCACCGGCTCGTCATCAAAACGGGGTTCTGTGAGGGCGAGGTGGAGGAGCCCGACAGCCTCATCCCGATACCGGTTCAGACTGTAGAAGCTGCCGGAGAACCCGTTGACGGAGGCGGAAAACCGGATGGTCATCGACTTGTCGCTGAGCGTGCCTTGGAAAGCCTGACTGTCCAGGTCTCCGGCGCCTTCATCGATCAGAGCCGCGGCCATGCTGGCCAGCCCTTCCTTGCCGACAGGATCATGGGCGGCGCCGGCGTCGGTGAATTCGAACTCAATCGCTGTCACAGGGACAGTCCGGTCGCGGACCAGCCAGGCGGTGATGCCACCAGGGCTTGTCACTTCTTCAACCCGGACTTCTGCCTTCGCGAAGGATAGCGGCAAGGCAAAGAGCACGAGAACCAACAGGGACTGGGCCAAACGGATACCGCTGTATCGCAAAGAAAGGGAATGGATCATGACTTATCCTCCCCGCCGGTAGTGGGCCTTTCACTGGGGAGCAAACGTGCTTCGACCCCGCCGGGCGCCCCAAGAACGGCTTTGGCCGCTTCATTGACTTGTTCCGCCGTGACCTCACCGATCCGATCCGGCCAAGCTTCAATTTCCGGTAATGTCAGGCCGGAAATTCTGGCCCGCCCAATCGCCCGTGCTGGACCCGCCAGCGAATCCATGGCGGTTGCGGCGGCATCTTGTAACCGGGTGATTGCGCGGCTGACTTCGTCTTCTGAGACGCCGTCTTCGATTACCTTCCTGACCTCTTCCCGAACTGCAGCCTTCAGGTCATCCAGGGATTTGTCTGGTGTCGGGCGGGCCCAGATACCAACCTCTGCCGGGCCACGCGCATTTGGGCTGTACCAACCGCCAGCGGTCAGGGCGATCCGCTGTTCAATGACAAGCGCACGGAACAGCCGGCTGGTATTGCCGCTGCCCAGAATATTCATCAGGACTTGCAGAGCGTAAACTTGATCTCTGTCTCCTTCACCATAGCTTGGTGCCAGCTTCCGCAAAGACAGGCTGGACTCGCGGACACGCGGGTCGCGATAGGCATAGACCTTTTCGCCAAGTTGTGGCGGCTCAGTAAAGTGAGGGCGGTCCGGCAAGTCGGACGGCGCAATTGGGCCGAAATGGGTTTTGGCGAGCGCGAACACATCGTCGGCTGTAACATCACCTGCGACGATCAGAATGGCATTATTCGGGGCATAGTATTGCCGGTAAAAGGCCAGTGCATCGTCGATAGTGAGCGCTTCGATCTCATGCCGCCATCCGATGATTGGCAGGCGATAGGGGTGGTTCAGGTAAAGCCCTGCGCTTGTCTGCTCCCCCAGAAGTGCGCCGGGACTTGAATCGGTTCGCGAGGCACGCTCCTCCAAAATTACGAGCTTCTCAGGCTCGAATACCTCTTTGGACAGCACGAGGTTGCGCATCCGATCCGCTTCCATCCGCATGATCAGGTCCAAACGATCCGATGCGACGGATTGGTGATAGACTGTCGTATCCTGCGAGGTGAAGGCATTGTCGCGTCCACCATTGCGCTGAACCGTGGCGGAAAACTCGCCGGGCGCCAGGGTCTCGGTGCCCTTGAACATTAAATGTTCAAGGAAATGGGCGATACCAGATTTTCCCGGTTGCTCGTCCATTGCGCCGGCTTTGTACCAGATCATCTGTGTCACCACTGGCGCGCGATGGTTCTCGACAACAATGACCTCCAGACCATTGTCCAGCACCGTCTGTTTGGCACCAAAGACGTCGGCAAAGGCGGGGGTGACGGCTAAGGATGCCGTAAAGAACGCGAGTATTCCGAAATAGCGCATGATCAAGATGCGGCTCCCTGTTTTCCGGATGGATCGACCGCTATCTTATATAGACCGTGTTGGCTTAATCGAAAGGCCAGATGTCGAAATCGAAGTCGAACCCGGAGCTATCGGCTTCTCGGCGGATAACCGGGGTTTCACCCTCTGTGACTTCGTTACCAAGTGCAGAATTCTCTTGAAGGCGACGGGCCTCGCTGCTGCTATCGACGACATCGCCCAGAGGTTCAGGCTCTTTCCAGAACTCGAGGTCATCGACGAAACTATCAGCCTCTGCTGCGAGTGAGGCGCTTTCCTCTTCGACAATCGCCCGGATATTCGGAAGCGAATCAAACGAGCCGGTACGGGTTAGCAAGGCGATGTCGCCGGGCGTTGCCCCACGGGCCACAAGCTGATCTTCCAAGGCGATGCGACGCTTCGCGGCATCACGGCCGAAAACGGCGATCTGTGCTTCATCGCGGGTCGCGAGGTCTTGGTTCCGTTTGCCCTGAGGATCAGGTGGGCGAAGACCATAGTCAGGCGGCAGGGTTAACGGGGCCCGTTTTACAACGGCAAACTCGTCTGGGATCTTCTTATCCAAGCCCAAGATATTGCCGGTATCAGCTGTACAACCGCCAAGCATTGCAGCGCTGATGATCAGCGCGGCAGCAGTTTTTCCGCCGAAATTGTTGTTCTTTCGAATAATCATGCGCGGCATCATATAGCCTCCGCCCCGATTAGTTAAGCCCTGGTTACCTAGGTGCTTCGCGCTTGCCAAACAAGCTATCAATCAACAAAAGCCCGACACCAATGGTAATCGCGCTGTCAGCGATATTAAAGGCAGGCCAGTGATAGCCGAAGGCGTGGACGTCCAAGAAGTCGACTACGGCACCAAAGCGAATTCGGTCAATAACGTTGCCAATCGCGCCTCCAATGATCAGGCCCAAAGCAGTGCCAATAAGACGTGTATCCGCCCGCCACAGCCAAACCGATAAGCCAATCGCGATGGCCGTTGCCAGGGCTGATAGGATCCAGGGGCCGATCTCGCCAAGCCCTCCGAACATTCCGAAGCTGACGCCGCGATTCCAGACCATCACCAGATTGAAGAAGCCGGTGACTTCATGGAAACGCGGTGGATCCCATAATTCCGCCAGCGCCCAGATCTTGGTGAGCTGGTCGAGAAAGATCGTGATCGCCGCCAGGGCAAAGCCGTATCGTTTCACGCTCAGCCGCCTATCACGACGCTTGCGCACCGACCACAGGTTCCTGGAGCAGCCTCATTATGTCCTACATCCGGCAGAACCTTCCAGCAGCGCTGGCATTTCTCTCCCCCGGCCATGGCGAAGACCGCTGCGATGCCCGGAACTTCCTGCAAGGTGAAGGCATCCGCTGGTGCTGCATCGGTCGAAACGGTTAGGTTTGAGGTGATGCAGACATCCGCCAGCGCCACATCGCTCAATGCTGTTGCGTCTTCCGCCGTCATATAGACCGTCGGGGATGCTTCCAGACTGGAGCCGATGGTCTTGTCAGCGCGCTTTCCTTCAAGCGCCCCCAGAACCACGCGGCGCACTTGCCGGACCCGACGCCATTTTTCCGCCAGCGTGTCGTCGCGCCATGCGGTTGGGACATCCGGGAAGAGCCGGCGGTGGACACTATTCGCATCCGCATCCCCAAATCGCGCAATCCAGGCTTCTTCCGTCGTGAAGCTCAGGATCGGCGCAAGCCATGCTGTCAGGCAGGAGAAGACCTCATCCAACACGGTAAGCGCGGCAAGGCGGTTCGGGTCATCTTCGGCATCGCAATAGAGTGCATCCTTGCGAACATCGAAATAGAAGGCCGAGAGATCCACCGCGCAGAACTCATGCAGGTCGCGGAATACAGTGTTGAAATCATACTCCATCATGGCGTCACGGACGGTTCCATCCAGCTCGGTCAGACGATGCAGAACCCACCGCTCAAGCTCGGGCATATCGGCCGGCGCTACCCGCTTCGCCGGATCGAAATGCGCAAGGTTACCCAGCATCCAGCGGAAGGTGTTGCGGAAGCGGCGGTAATAATCGGTCAGCTGCTTCAGCATGCTTTCGCCGATGCGCAGATCTTTGGAATAATCTTCCGCGACGACCCAGAGACGCAGGATCTCGGCACCGTATTTGTCATTCACCTTTTGTGGGACAACGACATTGCCGAGCGATTTGGACATCTTCCGCCCGTCTTCGGCCATGACGAAGCCATGGGTCAGGACCGCGTCATAAGGTGCACGGCCTCGTGTCCCGCAGCTTTCCAGCAAGGAGGAATGGAACCAGCCCCGGTGTTGGTCTGAGCCTTCGAGATAGAGTGACGCCGGCCATTGCAGATCGTCCCGCTGTTCCAGGCAGAAGGCATGGGTGGAGCCGCTGTCGAACCAGACGTCGACAACGTCCTTCACCTGCTCATAGTTGTCTGCGTCATAGTCCTTGCCCAGGAAACGGCTGGCATCGCTGGTGAACCACGCATCCGCCCCTTCTTCCCGGAAGGCTTCCGTGATGCGGTCGACAACAGCCTGATCCCGCAACGGCTCCCCGGTTTCCTTGTGGACGAAGACCGGGATCGGCACGCCCCAGGCGCGCTGCCGGCTGATGCACCAGTCAGGTCGCTCGGCGATCATCGAATGCAGGCGTGTCTGGCCCTGCTTCGGATAGAAGTCGGTTTCAGAGATCGCCTTCAATGCTGTTTCGCGCAGCCCATGGCTTTCCATAGAGATGAACCATTGCGCCGTGTTGCGGAAGATCAGCGGGGCTTTTGACCGCCAGCTATGCGGATACTGGTGCCGGATGCTGCCTTTCGCCAGCAGCTTGCCGGAGATCGCCAATTCGCGCAGGACAGAGGGGTTCGCATCGCCCTCCTTACCGTCCTGAGTGATGACGACCTTGCCGCCAAGCAGCGGAACGAAGTCATAGAACGAGCCGTCCTCGCCGACGGTTTGCGGCACTTCAATGCCATTCTTGATGCCAAGCTGCCAATCTTCCGCGCCGTGGCCGGGGGCGATATGCACGAAACCGGTCCCCGCATCGTCGGTCACGTAATCGGCGGAGAGCACGCGGACATCAAAGTCATAGCCGCCTTCTGCCGGGTCATAGCCCCGCCAGGGATGCGCACAGACAGAACCGACGATCTTGTCACCCGTAAGGGAGGCAAGCACCTCATGTCCGGTGATCTTCGCCTGGGTGCAGGTCGCCTCAACCAGCGCCTTGGCAACCACGATGACCTCGCCCACTGCAGCACCCTTGGCGTCTTCCGCAACCTCGGTCACTTTGAGGACGGTATAGTCGAACTCCTCATGACAGGCGACGGCGCGGTTGCCGGGGATGGTCCAGGGGGTCGTCGTCCAGATAACGACATTGGCCCCTTCCAGCGCCGGATCCGTTGCCTCGACCACCGGGAACTTCACCCAGATGGTGGTCGATTTATGCTCCATATACTCAGCTTCGGCCTCAGCCAGCGCGGTCTTCTCAACCGCCGACCACCAGACCGGCCGCGCGCCCTTGAACAGCGAGCCCTGCATCAGGAACTTGCCGATCTCCGCCGCGATCAGGGCCTCCGCCTCAAACGCCATGGTGAGGTAAGGATTGTACCAGTCGCCCAGGCAACCCAGCCGTTTGAACTCATTGCGCTGGATGTCGATCCACTGATCGGCAAATTCCCGACATTCCTTGCGGAACTCGTCGATGGGCACGGCGTCCTTGTCCAGGCCCTTGGCGCGGTATTGTTCCTCGATCTTCCATTCGATCGGCAGGCCGTGGCAGTCCCAGCCCGGCACATAGTTCGCATCAAAGCCCAGCATCTGGCGTGAGCGGTTGATCACATCCTTCAGGATCTTGTTCAGCGCATGGCCGATATGCAGATGTCCGTTCGCATAGGGAGGGCCGTCGTGGAGAATGAATTTCTCCCGCCCCTTAGCGTCTTCGCGCAGCTTGTCCCACAGCCCGATCTCATCCCAGCGCGCCAGAATTTCCGGCTCGCGCTTCGGCAGGCCCGCGCGCATCGGGAAATCGGTTTGGGGCAGCTTGATCGTGTCGCGATAATCGACAGTCTCGGTGGGATCGGTTGTGTTGGCGTCGGCCATGATACGGGCTTTCAAAGGTCAGGTGAAAAGCCCCCCAGTCGGGAGCGCGCGGAGACTATGGCGCGCCCCCGTTGGAATCAAGCATTTCGGGGTAGTTTTGACGCGTGTTGCCTCTGATCCGGTGCAGGAGGGGCCCGGGCCCGACCCGTCGGGATTACTCTATCCGAAGAAGCCGAGCTTTCCGGCAAGCCGTGTGGCGAACTGCTCCGGCCCATCGGCGGCCAGCGCGGTCTTCAAGGCATCCGTCGTTTTCGGCCCAATCCGCCCGTCGAGACGCAGGGCGCCCGGCGCCCGTCGTCTCACCCCGGGAAGATCGGAGAGACCGGCAAGACTGTCATTCACGGCTTCCTGCACGACTTCCGCCACGATCGGGTGTGGCGCGCCGTCTGTTGCGGCGCCGAACAGTGGCTTCAGGCTCTGTCCAACCGCACGATTGACAGTCTGCGGGTCTCGAAGTGTTCGCGGATTGTCGAACAGACTGGCAAGCCTGCCGAGGCCCGCTGTCTCCTCAACCTTGCTGCGGCCACGCGCGGCCAGCTCCCGGTCGACCCGCAGCTTGGTCTTCGGCCCCAAGACTCCGTCGGTCTTCAGCGGCGGTTCCAGGGTTGCGCCGGATGTCTCGGTCGGTTTCCTTGGCGCGTCGTGCCTAGAAATCGGTGCGCCGTGCCCTGAATGAGGTGCCTGCTGCCGCTTTGCCTTCTCCGCGAGGTTGAGACCCCGCTGCAAGGCGCGGATCGTTGGCGGGCCACCTTCTGCCTCGGCCGTTTCAATCAACCGCTTTGCCAGATGTTCCCGCGCCTTGGGCATCGGTTCTTCTTGAACCGTTGTCAGGGCGATTTCCTGTTTCGGCGGTTGGCGGATGAAGTCGGGACGGATCATCTTGCCAGTGCCATCAAATTTCAGCGGCCCCGTGGAGTAATGGCGCTCATGCCAGTCTTGGACCAGGTCATTCAACCGGTTGAAGTCCGGATTCCCCGGTGTGCCATAATCCGGGGATCGCACGATCCGCCGAATTTCGCCTTCCGTCAGCGCCTCCGGCCGCTTCAGAGAAACCTCCTGCGCCGGCTCCAGTTCCGCCGTGATGGCCTTATGAATCCGCTCGGACTCTTCCCGAGAGATGAAACTATTGGCCGCACCATCGACAGCATTCAGGGACGATGCCGTGTCTGCTGCCGCGACGACGGTCGGTTCATTCCCCTCGCTGGGGGCCGAAACCGAAGGACTATCGGATCCGCTGCCTTGCGGCCTGTTGTCCGGGATACCATCTAGCCGATCTGCGGGGTTTCGAGTCTCACCCGGATCGACAGGAGGATGCGCGCCATGCTGGGGACGGTTATCCGGGATGCCTTGTTGCATGTCCGCCGGGTTTCGATTGTCGGGATTAGCAGGGACCGTCGGCTTCGCGTCGTCTTCCGGCCCATCATACTCAATTGTATATTGGGGTTCCTTCTCTTCAGGAGGCAATGGCCGTCCGTCCGGCATCCCAGCTTCCCAATCCGCTGGATTTTGATCTTGATCGGGAAACACATAGGGCGTTTCGGTGGATTGGGGACGCGGATCAGGAACCCCAACATTGATATCAGCCGGATTACGGTCGTCGTCATCCCGAAACGGCGGAATGCCACCTTTCTCCTCAACCCGTTCCCGAAACTCGCGTTCTTCGCGGATTTCCCTTTGAGACTTTGGGATGTTCATGTCATCCCTTTCTGGCCGGGCGCCAATACCGAAATCCAAGCCTTCAGTCTCGCGCAACCCTGTTTGCGCCGCGTCTGCATTTCCTCTTCCTTGGGCGATGTTTTTGGCGATGTTGTCGCCTAAGGCCCGGATTTGCTTTCGCCACTCATCCGTCATTTTTTCGCCAAGTACGGCTTCGATCTCAAGGATTGCTGATGATTCAGCAAGACTTCTCCGTATGTCCGAGGCTTGGTTCGCTGTCTTTTTTTCGAATTTCTCCAATCTTTTATTGGTCGGCAACAGATCGCCGAGGATTTTCAGCCTATCTATTAATTCCGACCCCGACTTTGGATTCTTATAGGCCATTGCGCCTCTTTGGGTTTTTGCGATCATATCCGCATACTTTCGAAGAATCCATTTGATCCTATTTTGTTCCCAATCAGAGGGGCGTTTGTTATCTTGCATGTTGATTTCCTTTCTTTTGGTGGTTTCGCGCTTCTATTCTGCGCAGTCGATTTCAAGCTCTTCAGTAGCTTCGAAATTGCGACGAATCTCTGGGCCTGCACGACAAATATACTCGATGCCCTTTTTTTCGTTTTTTTGCATTGGATGTCCTGTGAAGTGCGACAAGCCTAAGACGTAGAAGGCGGAATCCATTCCCAGTTCTCCAAGCTCCTCAAGAGTCTGCACGGCAGAGAAAATCTGCAGTTCAGTCTTCGCTGCTAAGAGGCGCTCCGTAGCATTATGATAGCGTGCGGAAAGGCTGCCGTTCTCGAGGAGGGACTTAAGGATTAACCGTCCTTCCTCTTTTTGTTTATCTGTTCGTGTACGGTCGCCAGAGACAGGCGCATCGCCGATCAGATAGGTCGCCACTAGATACAGGCCGTCCTCATTGCCTTGGTCGGCTGATGCTCGTGCCCAGCGTAGACCGTCGGCAACATTCTCAGGGTCAAATGGGTATAGAAACCAAAGGGCCTCTGTTGTTTGCGCTTGAAGCTTTGCATCTCCAGCCTCCGCACCCATTTCTGCCCATTCAAGGGCAATCCGTTCCCGATCTATTAGATTCGATGGTCCCTCGATCAAGTATCCTTCATTGGCGAGGGAAAACAGGAGATCCATGGCGCCGACGACGCCGTCTCTGGCAGCGGTCTTCAGGTCTTCGACACCAGCGCGGTCGTTCAGGATTAACGAGATCAGCCCAAGCGCTCCCCGAAGCCTCGGATCATTGGGATCGTCTTTCAGCCGTGCTGTGCAGACCGGCTTCGCTTTAGCCGCATGCTCTTCTGTCAGCCCGCCCTTTGCGTGTTCATTCGGGCCATACATAAACGACAGCGCTTTATCACAAGCGTCTTCGCCAGTGACGATTTGAGACAGGGCCGGGGTGGCCATGACCATCAGGCAGAGAACCAGGGCAAGCCGTCCGGGACCAAAGCCGGTAAAGCCGGTAAGGAACGATCTCAATCGGTTGATGTTGGCACACATGGGTTTTCTCCACCCCTGAGGTTGGCGGCGTCTTTCTCCTATCGGCATGACGCCACTGGTCGCGTGCGTAGGAAGACTTTGATTGGCCTCAACGCTTTTGATTGTTTGTATATCATCAACCAATCATGACGAGAATATGGTGAGGGTGACGGCTTGCTTGTCGGTGTTTCAAAGCCGGCTTGCAGGTGTTTTAAAAAGGGGCTGTCCGGCATAAGGTGCGGCGGTCGACACAGAGGAGCCTGAGATGCCCAAACCCGACTTCCTGAAATTTGATACTTTGAGCCTGCATGCGGGCCAACAGCCTGACCCGACGACCGGTGCGCGGGCGGTGCCGATTTATCAGACAACGTCCTATGTCTTTGACGATACGGACCATGCGGCTGCGCTGTTTAATCTGGAGCGCCCGGGCCATATCTATTCGCGGATATCCAACCCGACCGTTGCGGTCTTTGAGGAACGCATGGCAGCGCTGGAAGGCGGGGTCGGTGCGTTGGGGACGGGCAGTGGCCACGCCGCGATCTTCCTGGCGATTGCAACATTGATGGGGCAGGGCGGGCATATTGTAGCCTCCAAATCGCTTTATGGGGGATCAATCAATCTGTTCCTCAACACCCTGCCGCGCTTTGGGATCACGGCAACGATGGTTGATCCGCGCGACCCGGATGCCTTTGAGGCGGCGATCACGCCGGACACCCGATTGGTTTTCTCAGAGATCCTGGGGAACCCTAATCTGGAAGTTCTGGATATCGAGCGGGTGGCAGAGGTGGCGCATCGCCATGACCTGCCCTTGATGATCGATGCGACCTTCAACACGCCATATCTCTGCCGGCCCTTTGAGCATGGTGTGGATATCGTGGCTCACTCCGCGACCAAGTGGATCGGCGGGCACGGCACCGCGATGGGTGGCGTGTTGGTCGATAGCGGACAGTTCGACTGGTGGAAGGCAGCCGAGAAATGGCCGACCCTGACGGAGCCCTATGTCGGCTATCACGGCATCGTCTTTGCGGAGGAATATGGTCCCGCCGGCTTCATCAACCGGGCGCGGGCGGAAGGCATGCGTGACTTCGGCGCGGTGTTGAGCCCGGCCAATGCATTCTATCTGCTGCAAGGATTGGAAACATTGCCGCTGCGCATGGATCGCCATGTTGCGAATGCAGAGAAGGTGGCGGAATTCCTGGCGGGGCATGAGGCCGTGGCCTGGGTCAATTATCCGGGGCATGACAGCCATCCTGACCATGCGCTTGCCAAGAAATACATGCCGAAGGGGGCGGGCTCCATGCTTGCCTTCGGGGTTAAGG
>SPJL01037284.1_pt1 | contig 14910 bp, 12 predicted proteins | sample 3741751 | NCBI WGS metagenome assembly SPJL01 (sample SAMN10925998, study PRJNA522277) | cold seep metagenome | isolation source: Elba SIP-enriched marine methane seep metagenome, extraction at timepoint T3 | place: Italy: coast of Elba, Mediterranean Sea | reverse complement strand
GTATGTGCCTCATCAATGAACAGGATGACCGGTCGGGTCGCGCTTGCCACCGCATCAACGACATTTTTCAGCCGTTCCTCAAACTCCCCCTTCATCGAGGCACCAGCCTGCAGAAGACCGAGATCGAGGGCGCGAAGATCGACATTCTCCAGCGCTTTCGGCACATCACCATCGGCGATGCGCTGCGCCAGACCTTCGACGACGGCGGTCTTCCCGACGCCGGCCTCTCCAGTCAGGATCGGGTTGTTCTGACGACGCCGCATCAGGATATCGATCATCTGGCGGATTTCCGTATCGCGCCCCAGGATCGGATCAATCGCGCCGACCAAAGCCTGATCGGTCAGCGATACGGTATATTGGTCGAGCGCATCCGGCGTTTCCTGCGGTTCCAACGCATCCCCCGCTTTGCGATCCGCCGACGCCCCTGTCCCGCCAGGCGGCTTGGTGGCTCCACCAGTCTTTCCGCGCTCACCCTTCATTTCCGCCCGGCGTTCCTTACCAAGCTTGGAATCAATAGCCCTTGCTTCCGTCTCACTCGGCATCTCTTCCGGGGAGCGTGCGATGATATCCGGCCATGCCTCTGCCAGAATTTCCGCATCGACGGGCTCAAACCCCGGACAGGCTTCGACCAGTGGTTCGCGGATATGGGAGAGATCAAGCGCCGATTGGAGCAGCCCGGCAGAACGCGTTGCCGGCTGCCCGAGCTTGCGGGAGGAATAGACCCAGGCTTCCTCCAGCATCTCTGTCATTTGCACGGCCAGCCCAGGGGTTCGGGAATTACCGCGTCTGAAGCCTTCTATCGCCGTCCGCAGCTCGGCTGCCAAGGTTCCTGGGTCCGCCCCGACCGCTTTCAGACCAAGCGCAGCGTCGGTGTCCTGCTGATCCAACAGACACAAAAGTACATGTTCAGCTTCAACATTGAAGTTCGTTTGCTGCACGCACAACCGAGCCGCCCCTTCCAATGCCTTCCGGCAGGCAGGGTTAAGCTTTTCGACCAAGGTCTTGACGTCGAGTTGCATGGTCGCGCCTTGTCCAATCGTCGCCGCGGATTGCGTAACACCGAAATATGGCCGCGATTCGAAACCGCATAGCAAGGCCGCCCACGCCCTCTCGCAGGCCGATCTTTCACTTGCAAGATCAAACGCTGCCTTTATAGACTGCACGCCATGAGTGATGACGACCAACAGGTGACCCTGTCCCGAAAAACGGTGTGGAACGCGCTGATGCTGCTGCGCGATCAAGCGACCCGTGGGGAAGACATAGAGACCCTGCGGTCGCGCACGATTGAGGCAATGCGCAAGGCTATGCTGGAGAGCAAGGACGACGCCTGATGCCCAGCGCGCGGTTCCGGCTCTATAGAGATGCCATCATCGGACGGGTTAATCGTCTGTTCGGCCAGAGTAACGATCCCTACCCCACAAGGCCGTCAGAAGCCCGCCTAAGCCCTCACCTGGGATTAAGGGCCGCAATGGCGGCGGCAATTCCAAGCCACGCCTTTACCTCTCGCCCCGCCGGACAATCGGCACCCGAATGGCAGGGCAATGCCCGCCAGCACCTCCGCATCCTCATGGGTATGGAAGAACCAGAAGCTGCGCCTCATATCATTGCGGAAGGGCCCACAATAGAGCTCCCTGATGGGCTGTCTCGCCGGACCATCTATCTACGCGTCCGCCCTGAAACGGATGTGCCCATCACACTGATCGAGCCCGCAGAAAAACAAACCGCCCGCCCGGTTTTCATCCATCTCGCCGGATCAACGTCTGGCGTTCATCTGGGATGGGGCGAGGCGAAGGTTCCGATAGACCATCTACGGCTGGAGGCTGGCGCGGCGATGGCGCTGGAGGCGGCAAAACGCGGGTATCTGGCCGTCTGTATCGAACAGCTTGGCTTTGGGGAGCGGGCGGAGCGTGATCTCTCCCCCACATCATCAGATCCAATTGCGGATGCATCGAACCACGCGCTTCTTCTCGGGCGCAGCCTGATGGGCGACAAGGCCATGGATTTGATCGCCGTGGTCAATTGGCTGACGACGCAGGCAGAAAGTCTAAAACTGGATGCCGAAAAGCTGTATCTCTTCGGGCACTCGGCCGGTGGATCGATGGCATTCTATGGCGCGGCGCTGGAGCCCCGGATCGCCGGTGTGCTGTGCAGCGGGTCAATCGGACGGATCAGGGATACAGTCGGCGCCAGACGGATCAGCAATGGGGATGCTGTCGTCCCCGGTATCCTAAAATCCTTTGAAGCGGAGGATATTGTCGCGATGATCGCGCCCCGCCCCTTCATCGGCCTTTCCGGCAAACGCGATCACATCTTCCCCTATGACGGCGTCGCTGATGTCGCACGCCGCGCCATGCCAGCCTATGAAGCTTTTGACGCGTCAGACAAAATCCACGCAATCGCCTGTGAGGGGGGCCACCGGTATTATGGCGCAGAGAGCTGGAAAGCCTGGGAAGACGTCATCGCGCCTGATCACGCATAAGACGCCGTCAGCGTTCCAATCCGGTCTTCCAACGGCGTAATGCCAAGTCCTGGTCCACTCGGAAGGGTAAAGTGGCCAGCATCCACGGCGATCCCATTTTCCGGATCGAAATGTTCTTCGATATAGTTGCCGGAGGTCCAGACCCCTTCCATCAAACGCGGCTCAACCGTGGCGGCGACATGCAGGATCGCCGCAGAGACGATATCGCCGCCCCACATGTCTTCGACATTATGCGGCATGGAGCGGGCGGCACAGAGGTCGCGCACCGCTGTCATGCCTGTCGGCCCACCGAAGCGGGAAATCTTAAAGCCGAAACTATCGCAGGCGCCCATGACTATTGCCCGGATCACATCCGCCAGCCCTTCCGTGTTTTCATCCAGCGCCAGCGGATGCGGGATCTTGTTCCGCAGGGAAGCCACTTCCTCCATCGTGTTGCAGGGCTGTTCCAGCGTGAAGGGGATATCCGCGCAGGCAAGGCAGAGCCGTAGGGCTTCACTGGCCGTCATCCCGCGATTGGCATCAACGATTAACTGGGCGGACGTGCCGATCCGCTCCCAGGTCTTGCGGACCGCCTCGATATCGATGGAGACATCACGTCCCCCCGCTTTCAACTGGATGCGGGGATAGCCCATGGCAACTTTCTCAGCAGCAATCGCTGCGGCTTCATCGGGCGACACCAGCCCGATGGCGTAGTAACCGGGTAGTCGCTCCTGCGCGACGCCACCAAGGAGTTCCGCCACGCGGACCCTGTGATGTTTCCCCAACATGTCCAGATAGGCGATATCCAGGGCTGATTTAGCGTAGCTGTGAGAGTTCAGTAATCCGTCCATGCGTCGCCTGAAAAGCAACGGCGCCAGCGCGCTCTCCCCGATCAGACCGGGCGCCATCTCTGCAATCGCTGCGCGGGCGCCAAGGCCATGCTGGGGCTGATAGACCGGCCCAATCGGCGCAACTTCCCCCCAACCGACAAGACCGGTATCCGAAACCATCTTGACGACAGTCGTGTCTATGGCGTGGAGTAGCGAATGTGACATGGTGTAGGGCCCGCCGACAATCGGCAGATCCTTCGCATAGACATGAACTTCTGTAATGCGCATTGCGGCAATATCCCTCTATAGTTCCGATGACTGTAAACACAAATACAGCCGCCGCATAGCATTTCATACACTGTGAATTATAATTTTGGGGAAAGATGATGACGACCGACCTTGCCTATATTTCCGCCACTGAAGCCCTTGCCCGATTCAAGGATCGATCCCTGTCTCCTGTCGAGTTGATGGAGGCTGTCATTGCCCGGGCAGAAGCGGTCGATCCGAAACTGAATGCCTTTACCTACAAGCATTATGACGAAGCCTTGAGTTTGGCCCGTAAGGCGGAAGCGAAATATATGCGTGATGGCGCCCGCATCCGCGCACTGGAAGGCCTACCGCTCGCGATCAAGGATGAAAGCGCGGTGAAAGGTAAGCCGATGTCAAACGGCTCCATCGCCATGAAGGGCACGGTCGCAGACTATACCTCCCCCATCAATGGCAGGCTTCTGCGCGCTGGTGCGATCCTGCATGCCCGCACGGCAACGCCGGAATTCTCCTGCGCCGGATATTGCCATTCAAAACTAAACGGCATCACCCGCAACCCTTGGAATACGGATTATACGCCGGGGGGATCGTCCGGTGGATCCGGCGCAGCGCTCGCTGCCGGCATGACGACGCTGGCAACAGGCTCCGACATTGGCGGATCAATCCGCATTCCAGCCGGCTGTTCCGGCGTTGTCGGGTTCAAGCCGCCCTATGGCCGCAATCCGGAAGACACGCCGTTTAACCTGGATTCCTATTGCCATGTCGGCCCCTTGGCGCGGAATGTAGCCGATACGATTGCGATGCAGAACATCATCGCCGGCCCCCATCCGGACGATATCGCCTCGTTGAAGCCGAAGCTTCGGCTTCCCACCAGCTACAAGCCGATCTCCGGCTGGAAGATCGCTTATTCAATGGACCTCGGGTTCTACGAAGTCGATCCCGCAGTGCGTGAAAACACCTTGAAGGCGCTGGAACACTTTCGGGAGTTGGGCGCAGAGGTCAACGAAGTCGAAATTCCCTGGGGTTGGGATACCGTCCAGGCGTCAATCGATTATCTGGAGCATTTATTCGGCACCTCCATCGCCTATTACCTGGAGAACCACGCGGCCGACCTGACCGACTATGCGCGCATCTTCGCGGAAAAGGGCCAAAACTCGACATCAACCAAATTTCTGAAGTCGTTGGAAAAAGCGACGGAGATGTATTCCTCCTTCACCCGCGCGACCAAGGGCCATTCGCTCTTTATTTGCCCAACAAATGCCCTGCCGGCCGTCCCCGCCGACTTCAACCAGGTGCGGGATATCTGCAAGATAAATGGGGTCGAGGTAAACCCGATGCTGGGCTGGGTCATGACCTCCCCCTTCAACATGTTAAGCCGTTGCCCGGTCCTCTCCGTCCCCACCGGCCACGCGCCGAATGGTGTGCCCACCGGAATCCAGCTGATCGGCCAGACTTATCGAGACATTGACGTCTTTCGTGCCGCGACAGCGTATGAAGGGGCGGTTGGTACAGACTATGACAAGGCCGAAACACGGCCAATGCTCTAACTTATCCACAAACTATCCACATTGTGTGAAAGTTTCTGTCGATAACTGTCAGGAGAATGTCTGTGCCCCCTCGCCAGCGGGGGGAGCGCGCCCTATACTTCTGCCCCCGCCACGGCCGGGCGGGCTCTAACAAAAGGTGAAAATATGATACCGGAAATCCGGGTGCGCGGCGCGCGTGAGCATAATCTGCGCAACGTAGATGTTGATTTACCACGGGACCAACTCGTGGTGATTACGGGGCTTAGCGGCTCCGGCAAGTCGTCCCTTGCCTTCGACACGATCTATGCGGATGGGCAGCGACGCTATGTAGAGAGCCTGTCGGCCTATGCCCGGCAGTTTCTGGAGATGATGCAGAAGCCTGATGTGGACCTGATTGAAGGTCTGTCACCGGCGATCTCTATCGAGCAAAAGACAACATCGAAGAACCCGCGCTCCACCGTCGGCACGGTGACGGAGATTTATGACTATATGCGGCTGCTCTGGGCGCGGGTGGGTATCCCCTATTCTCCCGCCACGGGTCTGCCCATCGAAAGCCAGACCGTGACCCAGATGGTCGACCGGATCATGGAACTTGGAGACGGCACGCGGCTCTATCTCCTCGCCCCCATCGTGCGGGGGCGCAAGGGCGAGTACAGAAAAGAATTCGGCGACCTTCGCAAAAAAGGGTTCCAGCGCGTCAAGGTAGACGGCAAATATCACGAACTGGAAGACATCCCGGAACTGGATAAGAAGCTGAAGCACAATATCGATGTGGTCGTGGACCGCGTCGTGGTGCGGGACGAGCTTCAGCAGCGGCTTGCGGATTCCATTGAAACCGCGCTCGACCTGTCCGACGGACTTCTGGTCGCAGAGAATGCCGATGACGGAGAGCAAACCATCTTCTCCGCTAAATTCGCCTGCCCGGTCTCCGGCTTCACAATTGCCGAGATCGAACCACGGCTGTTCAGCTTCAATAATCCCTTCGGTGCCTGCCCATCCTGCGATGGGCTGGGGACCGATATGAAGTTCGATGAAGACCTGATCGTTCCTGACCGCACCAAGTCACTCTATCAAGGGGCCATCGCGCCCTGGGCCGCGTCCACCTCCCCCTATTACCGGCAGACCCTGGAAAGCATCGCACGGCACTACAAGGCATCGACCCAGACTCCCTTCAGTAATCTGGATCCGATTGTCGCAAAAACAGTGCTCTATGGGACGGATGACAAGATCGTCTTCGAATATGACGATGGGTTGCGGAACTATCGAACTTCCAAAAGTTTCGAGGGCGTTATCCCGAATATGGAACGCCGGTTTAAGGAAACCGACAGCAGTTGGTCGCGAGAGGAACTCGGCAAGTACCAGGCCGTGACCCCCTGCCCGGTTTGCAACGGCCACCGTCTGAAGCAGGAAGCGCTGGCGGTCAAAATCGCTGGCAAGCATATCGGTGACATTGCACAGCTTTCCATCAGGGCGGCAGCAGGTTGGTTCTCCTCCTTGAATGATGAATTGACCGAGAAGCAAAAGGAAATTGCCTTCCGCATCCTGAAGGAAATCAATGAACGGTTGGGTTTCCTGAATAATGTCGGCCTCAGCTATCTTTCCATGTCGCGGAACTCCGGGACTTTGTCCGGTGGGGAAAGCCAGCGGATCCGCCTTGCGTCGCAAATTGGTTCAGGGCTGACCGGGGTTCTCTATGTGCTGGACGAACCGTCTATCGGCCTGCATCAGCGGGACAATGACCGGTTGTTGTCGACACTGCAGAGGCTTCGCGATCTTGGGAACACGGTGATCGTGGTCGAACATGACGAAGAAGCGATACGGGCGGCTGATTATCTTGTCGATATGGGTCCAGGCGCCGGAGTGAATGGCGGCTACGTGGTCGCGGCCGGGCTGCCGGATGAGGTTATGGCCAATCCCGAGAGCCTGACCGGCCAGTATCTGACCGGCATGCAGCAAATCGATGTGCCGAAGAGACGCCGCAAGGGCCATAGGGCCCAGTTGCTCGAAATCTTCGGCGCGCGGGAGAACAATCTTCAGGGCGTCGATGCGGCGATCCCACTGGGCACGCTGACATGCGTGACAGGTGTATCCGGCTCCGGCAAATCGACCCTGATCATCGAGACACTGCAACAGGCGTTGTCGAAAATCCTGATGGGCGCGAAAACCAACCCCGGCGCCCATGACCGGATCGAGGGCATCAAATATCTCGATAAGATCATCGATATCGACCAATCGCCAATCGGGCGCACACCGCGGTCCAACCCCGCGACCTATACCGGTGCCTTTACGCCAATCCGGGATTGGTTCGCCGGACTGCCGGAAGCCAAGGCACGCGGCTATGCGCCGGGCCGCTTCAGCTTCAATGTGAAGGGCGGTCGGTGTGAAGCCTGTCAGGGCGATGGCGTTATCAAGATCGAGATGCACTTCCTGCCCGACGTCTATGTCCAATGCGATCAGTGCAAAGGGCAGCGTTATAACCGGGAGACGCTGGAAGTCACCTATCGCGACAAATCAATCGCCCAGGTCCTCGACATGACGGTTGATGAGGGTGCGGATTTCTTTAAGGCCGTTCCCCAAATTCGTGACAAAATGGTGACCTTACAGCGGGTCGGGCTTGGCTATATCAAGGTCGGGCAGCAGGCGACGACCCTGTCCGGCGGCGAAGCCCAGCGGGTGAAACTCGCCAAGGAACTTAGTAAGAAAGCCACCGGCAAGACCCTCTATGTCCTGGATGAGCCGACCACGGGCCTGCACTTCCACGATGTGAAGAAGCTTCTGGAAGTGCTTCAAACTCTTGTGGAAACCGGCAATACCATTCTGGTGATCGAGCATAATCTGGAAGTCATCAAGACGGCTGATTGGGTGATCGATCTCGGCCCCGAAGGCGGCGATGGCGGCGGCGAGATTGTCGCCATGGGTACACCGGAAGACGTCGCAAAGGTAAAACGCAGCCTGACCGGCCAATACCTAGCGCCCTACCTTCCAAAAGTGGCTACGAAAAAGGCGGGATGATTCAATAAACAAGCCAATCAATCAAGGACTTAAACAAATCATCATACACTTCAAGTATAGCCCCGCCCCAAAGGGCTAAGACGAGCACAGCAGCACCAAACCGGACTTGCAGGGGAGCGACACGCAGGCGCAGGATATAGTCGATTAGCCACGCCGCACCGACTAGGGCAAAGCCAGAAAGCATGGGCAACCTAGGTGACCCATGTGAAAGGCTCAACATCAGAACACTGAGTGCCAAACATGCAGCGGCTGCAACTAACAGAATGATAACAAGACCTGCTTGTTTAGATTTTTCCTGCAAGACACATTCCGTTTAAAATGGCAGTTAATATCTATCATCTTTTAGGACGGCACAATGAAACACACTGGCGGATGCCATTGCGGCAGGATTGAATATGAGGCGGAGATTGATCCGGAGGATGTGATCATCTGCCACTGCACCGATTGCCAGACGCTTTCCGGCAGTGCCTATCGGACGGTTGCCTTCACCGCGCCGGATGGCTTCACGCTCACCAAGGGCCACCCGACGGTCTATGTGAAAGTCGCGGATAGCGGGAGAGAACGCCAACAAGCCTTCTGTCCGACCTGCGGCAGCCCGATCTTCGCAGCCCCGGTCGGCGAGGGCCCTAAAGTCTACGGCATCCGCGTCGGAACCCTACACGCTCGCACGGCGCTGCCCCCGAAGAAGGAATATTACTGCGACAGCCGATTGGATTGGCTGCCGGAGATGGGCGACGCGGCTGATATGCCCGGTTAGGCGCTTAGCGCCTCCCCCTCAACCGTGATGCGGTGCATCAGGCGGCGGTGTCCGTGATAGTCGTTTAGGGCGCAGTGCCAGGTACAGCGGTTATCCCAAAGGGCAACCGATCCCGGCTTCCACTGGAAGCGGCAGGTGAATTCCGGCTGTCTGCCATGCTTGTAGAGGAAGTCGAGCAGCGGCTGGCTTTCCTCTTTGGTCCAACCGTCAAAACGAACCGTGAAATCGGCATTTACATAGAGCGCTTTGCGGCCCGACAGTGGATGGGTGATCACCACCGGATGCAACGCGTCCTGCACAGCATTTTCGGCATTTTGAAACCGGCGTTTCCCATCTTCATACAGGCTGACGACATCGGCGCCGAAGACATGGCGACTGGAATGCCAGGCTTTCAGTCCCCCCAACGTCTCCTTCATCCCCTCCGACAGCGCGTCATAGGCGGCATACATGCTGGCGAATTGGGTGTCACCGCCAACCGGCGGTGTCTCCAACGCATAGAGGACGGAGCCCAACGCTGGCTCCTGATCATAGGAATGATCCGTATGCCAGGTGCTGCCGATATTTTTCTTCTGATCCGGTTCTTTGCGAACTTCCGCAATCATCGGGTAGTCGGCAACCGGGGTGAAGAAGCGGTTGATGTTAATCGCCCCCCAGCGCTCCGCAAAGGCTATGTGATTTTCGGGCGACAGCGTCTGATCCCGGAAGAAGACAACGCCCCAATCAACAAAGGCCTGCCGGATTGCACCGAATTCATTATCGGAAAGCGGCTTGGATAGATCGACTCCAGAAATCTCAGCCCCAACATTGGGGGATAATGGCTGTACTTCCATAACGAGACCCTCCCTTGTTTTTCCTTCCACCAGAAACACCAGAAACACCTGATGCGGCGTTATGCGTCCTGCGGCACCGCATCGGCGATGGCGAGGAAGTCTTCGGCCTTCATTGAGGCACCGCCGATCAGGCCACCGTCAATATCCGGTTGGGCCAGCAGATCGGCAGCATTGCTTGGCTTCATCGAGCCACCATAGAGAATTCTTGTGCGCGCCGCCATATCATCATCAAAGCGTTTGGCGAGGTCAGCGCGTATATGGGCATGAACGGCCTGCGCATCGTCTGGCGTCGCGGTCTTGCCCGTCCCAATCGCCCAAACCGGTTCATAGGCAATGACGGTATTCTTTGCCGTCGCGCCGTCCGGGATGGACCCGGCGCATTGGGATGAGATGACGGAGAGCGTGTCGCCCGCCTCCCGCTCGGCTTCCGTTTCCCCAACACAGATGATCGCCGCCATACCGGCAGCCCAGGCCGCTTTCGCCTTCGCCTGAACAATCTCGTCCGTCTCACCATGATCGGCGCGGCGTTCTGAATGGCCAGTAATGATATAGCGGCAATGCAGGTCTGCCAGCATCGATGCGGAAATGTCGCCGGTATGCGCCCCATTCTCCGCCACATGGCAGTCCTGCCCCCCGACCGCGACTGGGGTATCTGCAAATTCCTCCCCCACTGCCATCAACAAGGTGGCAGGCGGGCAAACCAGCAGAGAGCAGTTCTTGTCCCAAGCCCTTTCCGCAATCGAATGGGCGAGTGCGACACCATCCGACAGCAACCCGTTCATCTTCCAGTTTCCTGCGATCAAGACCCGGCGTGACATGCGCGTTCCCCCTGTGGTGACTCATTTTCGAATGCCTATCGCTACATAGCAAGACGAGGCAAAATTAGCTAACACGAAAGTGTCGCGGGGGAATGCGGTTGACGGTTGCCGGGACGCGTTGCGAACACTATGATCCGCGCCGCTTTTCCAGGCATTTTACCCCTGGCGTATTCATTCGGATTAAGAGGTTTCCCATGCTGCGTTCAATGCGTTCCTCCGTTGGCTCGATCTTCGCCAAGATCATTCTCGGTCTCCTGGTCTTGAGCTTCGCCGGCTGGGGCGTCGCCGACTATACCTTCGGCGGGCGTTCGGTCTCGACCGCCGCCACCGTCGGCGATATCGACATTCCGGTTCGGCAGCTCTCCGAAGCAGTGCGGGAGGAAACCAATCGCCAGGGTCTGGATCAGAACAATCCGGAGCTTCTTCGCCAGTTAGGTGTGGTGGACAGCGCGCTGGAACGCCTGATCGTTCGCAGCCTGTACTCTGCTGAGGCCAACGAAATGAAGGTAACCGCCGGCGATGAGGCGGTACGTCGGGAGATTGAGAGCAGCCCGGACTTCCGCAACCAATTCGGCCAGTTCGACCGGGCCATGTTCCAACAGTATGTTCGCTATTCCGGTGGAAATGAGGACGCCGTAGTCAACCAGATCCGAGGCGAGGTCGCACGGGACTATCTGGTCGCTGCCGTTGCCTCCGGCGCTCCGGCCTCCCCCGCCATGGTCGATACAGTTGTATCCTTTGTTGGCGAGCGTCGCGATGTAACGGCTTTGTCTGTTCCGACCGTGCCCGCTTCTGATATTCCTCCGCCGAGCGACACCGCCCTGAAAGAGTTCTTTGATGCCGCCATCGAAGACTACCGCAAGCCGGAATATCGGCAGATCACCTATATCGCGCTGACGCCGGAAACACTGACATCCGAAATCGAATTGGATGAAGCCATGGTGTCTCAAGCCTATGAAGATCGGCAAGGTGAGTTCACGACGGATGAGACCCGGCATATCCAACAATTGATCCTGGCCGATGATGAGGTCGAGGCAAACGTCAGAGCCTTGATGGCAGAAGGCAAAAGCTTCGCGGAAGCTGCTAAGGAAGCCGCTGATGTAGATGAAGCCACAATCGACCTCGGCACGTTATCCCGCCGCGCCATTCCCGATACGGCTCTGGCCGATGCTGCCTTCGGCCTCGAAGCCGGCGGTGTCTCCACACCTGTCGAGGGTTTGTTTGGACGCTCCATCATCCATGTGAAGACGGTCAATGCCGGCTCGGTCCAACCGATTGAAGATGTGCGCGACCGGATCGAGTCCGATTTGAAACTCGATCACGCTATGAGCCTGTCTTACGAACTATCCAAGCAACTGGATGATGCGTTGGGCGATGGTATGACATTGGAAGAAGCAGCCGAAAGTCTCGCAGTGCCGCTTAGTAAGGCCGATGCGGTCGATGTAACGGGCGCCGGGCTCGACGGCGTAGCCATCGCAGACCTGCCAGCCGACCGAATATTCCTTAACACGGCATTTGACTCACCGCTGGACGAAACGAGTTTCCTGATCGAGGGCGACAATGACAGTTTCTTCGTCCTCCGCGTCGATGGCGTAACGGAAACACGGTTGCCTTCACTGGATGAAGTGAAATCTGCTGTCACGGCTGATTGGATCGCCGAACGCCGGCAGGAAGCCACGGAGAAGAAAGCTGCCACGTTGGCACAAGAGATCGGTGCTCAAGATGATTTAGCCGCATTGGCCGAAAAAGAAGGGCTCGTCCGGATTGATATCGTCAACCTGAACCGCACTGGCCGCGCCGATGATAACAAGGCACTGCCGGGTGACCTCGCGAAGTCTGTTTTCGACCTCACGGTGGGCAGCATTGCCCATGGCACGAGCCCAAGCGGCGCCATGATCGCCCGGCTGGAGAAAGTATCACCGGCCTCCGAAATCATTAATGATGAAGGCAAGGCTCAGATTGCCCAGCGGCTCGCCCTTAGCACCACGACCGGCTTGATCGAACAGTTAAGCGTTGCCCTGCGTAACCGTCATTCAATCGAGATTACACCCGGCGCGGTCGAGTATGTGATTGACCCGACGGCGTATAGCCAAGCGACGAACTGAGCGGCAGGCTGATGGACGTCTCCCCCGATTTTGAGAGCTTCCGGGAAACCTATCTGGCGGGTCAGGCTCAGGTCGTGTGGACGGATCTGGTCGCTGATCTTGAAACGCCGGTTTCCGCTTTCCTGAAACTAGCGGATGGCAGACCTGACAGTTTCCTGTTCGAATCCGTCGAAGGCGGTGCGATCCGGGGCCGCTATTCCTTCATGGGCATGCGGCCTGATGTGCTGTGGCGCTGCAATGGTGATCAGGCGGAAATTAACCATCGCGCCTTGATCGATCCCCATGACTTCAAGCCGGAAGAAAAACCGGCTCTGGAAAGCCTGCGCGATCTGATCGAAGCGGCCAAGATTGAGTTACCGGAGGCACTCCCGCCGATGGCAGCCGGCCTTGTCGGCTACATGGGCTACGACACCGTCCGCCTGGTTGAGCGTATCCCGGATGAAAACACCGATATCCTGGGCACGCCGGATGGCCTGTTCACCCGCCCGACCCTGATCGCGATTTTCGATAGTATCGAGGATGTCGTGACCCTGGTGACGCCGGTTCGGCCTAGCGAGGACACCAGCCCCGAAGCCGCCTATGAGAAGGCGATGGAGCGACTGGCCGATGTTCGCGCTGATCTGGAGCGCAGCCTGCCCTATGGCACCGGGCAGCGGTCCAAGCAGCCGGAGGATGGAGAGCCGGTCTCCAACATGACACCGGATGGCTTCAAGGCGATGGTTCGCAAGGCGAAGGAGTTCATCCTCGCCGGCGATATCTTCCAGGTCGTCCTAAGTCAGCGCTTTGAGCTGCCTTTCGATCTGCCGCCGTTCTCCCTCTACCGTGCTTTGCGGCGGACAAACCCCTCTCCTTTCCTATTTTATCTCGCCTTCAGAGGGTTCTCGATTGTCGGATCCAGCCCAGAGATTCTGGTCCGTCTCCGCGATGAAACCGTTACCATCCGCCCAATCGCAGGCACCAGGAAACGCGGCGAGACACGGGACGAAGACGAGGCCCTGGAAAAGGACCTGCTGGCCGATCCGAAAGAGCGTGCGGAACACCTGATGCTGCTCGACCTCGGCCGGAATGATGTTGGACGGGTCGCCGAAATCGGATCGGTCAAGGTTACCGATCAGTTCATCGTCGAACGCTACTCCCATGTCATGCATATCGTCTCCAACGTCGAAGGAAAGATCCGCGCAGGTCTGGATGGGCTGAAAGCGTTGATGGCCGGCTTCCCGGCAGGGACTGTTTCCGGTGCGCCAAAGGTTCGCGCGATGCAGATCATCGATGAGCTGGAAAGTGACCGACGGGGCATCTATGCCGGTTGTATCGGATATTTCGGAGCGGATGGGGCGATGGATACTTGTATCGCGCTGCGTACTGCCGTGGTGAAGGACGGAAAGATGATCGTCCAGGCCGGCGCTGGGGTGGTGGCAGATAGCGATCCAGCGTCCGAACATCAGGAATGCGTCAACAAGGCCCGCGCTTTGATCCGCGCTGCACAGGAAGCCGTGCGATTTGCTGCGGGGAGGAACTAACACCGGCTTGACAGCGGTGCCCCTTCGCGCAAAAAATTTTCTTCGCCAGCTGGTACTCGGGACAAAGAGGACCCATGCGTGACGGTATTGTCTGCACGCATAACCCTATCCTTTCGAGGCGTCGAAAGTGACTGAAGTTCCGCTAATTGAATTTGCCATCCTCGTTGCACAGACCATTGCAGTCGCATTTCTCGCCGGCTGGATGTTCACAGGCGTGCGCGACAATATCCTCTACCCCTCGACCAATCGTGCCTCCGTAGAGGATGTGCTTACACTGCGCCGGATTGAAGAGCTTTATCCGGATGACTATGCATTAATTAAGCACCGTCGACTTACATCCCGCGCCACGCGAGGTTTTGCGTTCAAGAGCATCGTTGCGGTTGAATTCATCGCCGCCCTGACCCTGTCACTTGCAACAATCGGATTGGCGGCGGCTACGCTCGGCTTAATCGATGCAGAAACCGCGCGGGCGGCGGCGATCCTGGCGACGGTTATTTTCTCCTGCATCTGGGGTGGGATGCTGGTGGTCGGCAACCATTTCGCCTATTGGCTGGGACATGAAGGTACGCAGGTCACCCATTTCTTTCTGGTCGGATGGGGCCTGCTGACGATTGTGCTGCTCTGTCAGGGTTAAGCACAGCCCTAAAGCGCGCCCAGTGAGTCCAACACCCGCAGAATTGCCGGTCCGATCAGCACGATGAACAGGGCCGGCATGATGAAAATCACCATCGGCACAGTCAGCGTCGCCGGCAAGCGCGCGGCTTTCTCTTCGGCCCGCATCAACCGT
>SPJL01027671.1_pt1 | contig 14951 bp, 15 predicted proteins | sample 3741751 | NCBI WGS metagenome assembly SPJL01 (sample SAMN10925998, study PRJNA522277) | cold seep metagenome | isolation source: Elba SIP-enriched marine methane seep metagenome, extraction at timepoint T3 | place: Italy: coast of Elba, Mediterranean Sea | reverse complement strand
TTTTAACTCAGCCAAATAATTTTGCTTCTCGGCTTTTGCTTCTCCAACAATCAAAGCGTGCGCTTTTGGCAAATGCGACTTTAAGATTGCCATGATACGCAGCAAGTCTTCTTGGCCTTTCCAGCGTGTCAGTCGCCCAGGCAGCATAATCACAAACTTTCCTTGCAAATGCGGGTATGACTTATACCATTCTGTCAGCCAATCTGGTCGAGGCTGATATTGATAAGGAAAGTGTTCTGGTGCTATGCCCCGATAATTAAGATATAGCGGCTTCGTGGCATTCGGGTAGTGGCTTTGTACGTAATGTTTAATGTGCTTAGACACTACGATCACTGCATCTGCTTTGGTCATCACAGCACTATAAGCACTGACTGAATATTGACCATGCACAGTGCTGACTAGCGCAGGACGTTGACTTTTTGGCATCAATGCTAATGCAACTGTGATGACCCAGGCAGGAAAACGGGAGCGCACATGTACGATGTCGACTTTTTCTTGTCTAAATAGTTGAATGAGTTTGGGCACTAAACCAAAAGTCAATAATGACTTTTTACCGATCGCTAGTGTGATGTGTTCACTACCTTCTTGAATCAGCTGCGATACCAATCTGCCACCAGCAGACAAGACCATTGATCGATGCCCCTTACTGGCAAGATAGCCCCCTACTTCTAAGGTACCACGTTCAACCCCCCCAGACTCCAAAGCCGGCAAGACTTGTAAGACTATTAATGGTTGTGAAACTGTTGCCTGTTTCATTTCTGGACTATGCACAATGACCGCGATAAAACCAACTGCTAGATAAAAATCTAAACTGAAACGGGTTGTGGCAGAACTTGACCAGACTGCTCCCAGGCCGCTAACAACTGATTAGCACAGCGACCTGCCTCTTGAAAGCCATTCAATGCATGCATATTTTGCTGATGCACGCCATTAGGGTCAAATCGCACGACATGACGATTGCGAACAAGGTTTGCGACACCATCGGCCACGCGATTCTCACGCAGTTTTTTCACCCCAATCAAGCCGACAGCAACCTGTGCGGTCAAGGCTTCATAAACCATGGAAACAGAATCTTCGCTAATCCAAGCAGCACCTGATTTTGCAAGCTCCTGCTCAACCCAGCCAACGGGTGTTTCCGCTACAGGAACAATCGCTAGCCTTGGCAGGTTTTCTTTTGCCAGCGCACGCGTAAAATCTAATGGCGTACGTCTTGAGGTCGTCAGCACAAACTGCTTGTCGGGTTGTTGATGAATCAGCATTTTGACTTGATTGATCACCGCCTGATTCTCCCACCCATAATGCTTAGAGGGTCCACCAATTAACAGTAATACACGGTTGGGATCATGCTCACCTTTCGGCTGCATGGGGTTTAACACACCGCGGGTTTCGATCACATGACCGCGACCTTGGTATTGATCATGCTCTGGAATCAACGCAAAGTCATATAGGCTTGCTGAAACACTGGGGCGCATTAATACTACAGTCTTGCCGCCAAATGCTTTTTTCGCTGCTAACATGTGAATGTGCGTGTGATGCCCCGCGCCAATAATAAAATCTGGCAAAGGTAAATGATTGCCCTGGTGCCAGCGACCAGCGAGATAGTTCACCCATGTGAACATACTTGGCCGAACTTGAATCTCATAGTGATCAACCGCTGTTTGTTTGGCGATGGCATTGATCAACCCAAGTGTCTGTTTTTCGTGACCAGGTTTACCATCGGTTAATTGCCAGATGATAAGAGAATGATTATTGTATTGACTCATAAAACGAATAGTGCTGCTAGGTAGTGATGATCGTAAAACGAAAACATGACAAATGCATGAAGCTAAAAATAATACTTAATGACACAGGAGCAATTGGCTGACCAACGACAACATCCTTTTATGACTAAAGCTAACAACTGCTTGTTTTATAAAATCAAGTCTGTTTTCTATGGCTTGTTTGTGCGATTAGTTTTGTCTAAAACAGGTAAGATAATCCTGCAAAAAGCGTAGTCTGGACTGCAAAGCATGCAGGTAAATGCTTGCTAGCCAGACAGACCTGCCAACATAATTAACATCTAATAAAGGGTAAAATGACCACTGAACAAGGATTGGATATCGCCATTTTTGGTGAGGCTTTAGCCGATGTATTTCCTGATCGCACAGTGATCGGCGGTGCGCCGCTGAATGTTGCTAGGCATCTCAATGCATTACACATGCACCCTGTATTTATCACACGTTTAGGGGAAGATGACCTCAAACAAACATTGATCAAAACGTTTACTTCAGAAGGTCTGGATACGACGGGCTTACAGATTGACCCTGCCAGGCCAACAGGCAAAGTCATGGTCAAACTTGAAAACGGTGAACCGACTTATGACATCGTGCCAGATCAGGCCTATGACTACATTCATGAAGGCATGACCCATTTGACCATGATGTCCATCCAGCCAGTACTTAAATATTTTGGTACCTTGGCGCAGCGTAATCTTGTATCACGCCAAGCATTAGATACTTTTATTAATGACAAGTCAGCGCCAGTATTCCTGGATCTCAATCTGCGCGAGCCTTGGTATAACGCAGAAACGATCGAACGTGCGCTAACAAGATGTGATTATGCCAAAATGAATGCTGGCGAGCTAAAAACCATCTGCAAACTCATGGATATTGAAGGCGAGTCTGAAGAAGTTCTTGCGCGCGCATTGATGGTGCAGTTTAAGCTCTCCCAAATCATTATCACCTGCGGTAGTGAAGGCTGTTGGGCATTGGATGAAAAGCTTAACCTCGTACAAGCCAGCTCTGCGCCTTTACCAGGTGAGATGGCCGATACCGTTGGCGCAGGTGATGGCTTTGCAGCAATTTACCTCTTAGGTATTGCGCTTGATTGGCCAATGCAACAAACCATGCAACGTGCAAATCAGTTTGCCAGTGCCATCTGCACATTACATGGCGCGGCGCCAGACTCTACAACGTTCTATCAAACCTTCAAAGACGCATGGAACCTGTAACCAACAAACAGCAAAATGGCCTGTATATCCTCATGCTTAATCTGCATGGCCTCGTGCGTGCAGAACATTTAGAGCTGGGGTGTGACTCTGACACCGGTGGACAAACAGCTTATGTGATTGCACTCGCCAATCAACTGGCACAACAGTCTCCAGTTGAAAAAGTTGATCTGGTCACGCGTTTAATCGATGATGAACAAGTAGACTCAGAGTATGCGCAGCCAGTCTCACCTATCTGCAACAAAGCACAAATCGTACGGCTAGGCTTTGGCGGGCAGTACTATCTCAAAAAAGAAGCCTTATGGCCACATTTAAATCAAGCGGTAGACCTTTGCATTCAATATCTACGCGAGCAAGAGCGCCTGCCAGATTTAATTCATACCCACTATGCTGACGCTGCTTATGTGGGCGAACAAGTTTCACTATTATTTGGTATTCCACTGGTACACACGGGACATTCACTTGGTAAGCCCAAACGCGACCGCATGCTGGCCAGTGGCAAAACTGAAAATGTCATCGAAAAACAATTTAATTTCGAACGACGTATCTTGTCAGAAGAAGCCATTATCGAACACTCGGCACTGATCGTTACTAGTACCAAACAAGAAATCCAGACACAGTATGGCATGTATCGCAACCACGGCACGGGGCGCTTTCAGGTCATTCCACCTGGCATCGATACCAACCGCTTTTGGCCGCCTAAACGTGGCAAAATTGTCTCTACAGCACAACAAGCAATCGATCAGTTTTTAACACGCGCAGACAAACCAATGATTTTGTCGATCTGTCGGGCCGATGGGCGTAAAAACATACATGGCCTAGTCAAAGCCTATGCAGATTCTCCTACCCTGCAAGCCAAAGCTAATCTGGTGATTATTGCAGGCACACGTGATGATATTGCTGACATGGCTGCACCTCAGGCAGAGGTGCTGACACAGTTATTACTAGACATTGACCGTGCAGATTTGTGGGGGAAAATTGCAATCCCCAAGCAGATTACGCAAGAGCAGATCCCGGAAGTCTATCGATTAGCCACACAACGGCGCGGTGTGTTTGTCAATGCCGCGTTTACAGAACCTTTTGGCTTGACGCTAATAGAAGCCGCCGCCAGTGGCCTGCCGATTGTAGCACCCGATGATGGCGGCCCACAGGACATTATTCACAACTGTCAGAATGGTTATTTGAGCAATACACTGGACAGCAATGATATTGCAGATAAAATTTTCACCATTTTAAATGATCCGTTTTTATGGAGACATTTATCCAAAAATGGCCTCAGTGGCGTGCGTAAACACTATAGCTGGACGGCGCATGTGAAAAAATATTTAAAAGCCATTCAAACCATCCAACACCGCAATAAAAAGAATAGAAGAAGAGAACAAGTGATTTACCAAACACCACCTGCCACACGCTTTACCAATGCCAAAGCGGCACTCATCAGCGATATTGATAACACCTTGCTAGGCGACCATGAAGCCTTGGCAAACTTAATGGACTGGTTGAAACAACAAGACCAACATATGGCTTTTGGCGTCGCAACGGGCAGACACTTGCAAAGCACAGTAGACATTCTCAAAGCCCATGGTGTGCCGACACCTGACGTGTTAATTACTTCGGTTGGCACAGAAATCCATTACGGCCAAAACCTGGTTAAAGACAAAGGCTGGGCTGCACATATCCGTCATGAGTGGCGCCGTGATGCAGTGATGGAAGCCATGACGCACTTTCCAAAAATCAAACTGCAAGCGCCAGAAAATCAGCTGGAATTTAAAGCCAGCTTTTTAGCCGCACCTGATGACATGCCAGCGCTAGCAGAGTTGCAAGCACTGTTTACCCGTTTAAAATTGCGCGTGCAGCTCATCTATTCACATGATCAGTTTTTAGATATCCTGCCCATTCGCGCCTCTAAAGGTCAGGCCATCCGCTATTTAAGCTATAAATGGGACTTACCGCTCGAGCGCTTTGTGACTTCTGGTGACTCTGGTAATGATACGGATATGTTAGCAGGTGATACTTTAGGTATTGCTGTAGGCAACCATGCCAGCGAGATCGTGCACCTGAAAGAAGATCAACGCGTTTATTTTGCCAATGGGCATTACGCCGCAGGCATCATTGAAGGACTTAACCACTATCAGCCCAGCCTGAACAAAGCAATGGCAGAAGTTTAAAGAGGCTGGTTTATGTACGAACAGATTTCGCACAGTGTGCTTAATGATATTCTCGACGAGCTAAAAGCCGAATATCAGCATGATGAGTTTCAACACTTTTTCATTCGCCTAGGCGCTAACTTTTACGCCATCCATGATTTATTCTCTCAACTCTACGGTCATCGTGAAGACATTAAGGCGCAGCTAACTAAATTAGTCAAAGCCTTAATTGCAGCCTACCAAGCAAGAAATAACGATCTCAAACAATTAGACTTTGCGCGTGAAAAAGATCACAACTGGTTTTTAAGCCAGTCGCTGGTGGGCTATGCGCTGTATTGCAAAGAGTTTGCCAATGACTTAACAGGTCTACGCAAACAACTCCCCTATTTAGAAGAATTAGGCATCAACCTCGTACACATCATGCCAATTCTCGACTGCCCGACAACTGAAAACGATGGTGGTTATGCCGTTAGCGATTATCAAAAGATTAACCCTCAAGTTGGCACTAATGATGACCTGAGTGATTTAAGCGAGGCACTGAAACAAAAAAACATGCTGCTAGTGCTGGATGTCGTCGTCAACCACACTTCTAACCAGCATGCATGGGCGCAAGCCGCTCAGCAAGGCGACAAAAAGTATCAAGATTATTACTATACTTTTGAAAAACGCGAAATACCTGATCAATACGAGCAGTCAATGCCAGAGATTTTTCCAGAACAGGCTCCAGGTAATTTCACTTGGAATCCAGAAATGGAGAAATGGGTGATGACCGTATTCAATGACTACCAGTGGGATTTGAACTATCAAAACCCGGCGGTATTAATTGAGATGGTGAGTATTATTTTGTTCTGGGCAAACATGGGGGCTGATATTGTGCGCCTCGATGCCGTCGCATTCTTATGGAAAAAAATTGGAACGCAATGCCAGAATGAACATGAAGCGCATTTGATCCTGCAGCTGATGAAAGATTGCTGTCAGGTGGTTGCGCCTGGTGTGCTGTTTATTGCTGAGGCCATTGTCGCACCAGTAGAAGTCACCAAATATTTTGGCGAAGATGCCATTAATGCCAAAGAGTGTGAAATCGCCTACAACGCAACCTTGATGGCCTTGCTTTGGGATAGTGTTGCAACCAAAAATGCCAAACTCTTAAACAACGCTATCAAAAGCATCCCTGATAAATTAGAACGCACCACCTGGCTGAATTATGTGCGTTGCCATGATGATATTGGCTTGGGCTTTGAAGATGCCAGCATTGCTGAATCTGGTTATGACCCAGTCATGCATCGCAAATTTATCATTGACTATTACACAGGCAATCAGGAATACTCACCCGCACGAGGTGTGGCATTTGGCGTCAACGAAAAAAATGGCGATGCTCGCATCGCTGGTACATTAGCCTCCCTCGCGGGTCTAGAAAAAGCACTGGAGCAAAATGACACGCAAGCCATTGGTCAAAGCATAGACACGATCATCCTGCTACACAGTGTGATTTTATCGTTTGGCGGCATTCCTCTGTTGTATTATGGCGATGATCTTGGGCTACTCAATGACCGCTCCTATCTGGATGACGACCTCAAAAAACATGACAGCCGCTGGGTACACCGTCCAACCATGCGCTGGGATTTAGCAGAAAAACGCAATACGATTGGCACAACACAATCGCGGATTTTTAACCACCTCAAAGCCTTGATCACGATACGCAAAACAACACGCGCCTTTGCCGATTACAATACGCGTACGATTATCGATGTCGATAACCCGCACTTATTTGCATTCTCAAGATTTGACCGCCTAAAACGCAGAGCCAGCGTGCTGGTGTTATGCAACTTTGATAACAAGCCGCAAACCTTACAGTTGCAACAACTACAAGAACAAGGCTACCTGACTGGACACCATGCTAAAGACTTGGCAACAGGCAATACGATTGCTTTAACAGATGACTGCTTAAGCTTTAAACCATTACAGTTCTACTGGTTAACGTATGCCAGCGTTTAATTAAAGCCCGCCGTCAAAATCCAGCTGACGCCAGGCCTCATAACTAACGAGCGCCACACTGTTAGATAGATTCATACTGCGGTTATTCGGGAACATCGGAATACGCAATTTTTGCTCAGTAGGAATTTGCGCGTGTACTTCAGCTGAAAGGCCAGCGGTTTCGGAACCAAACAACAAGACATCATCAGACTTGAATGTCACCTGATGATAATACCGCTCACCCTTAGTCGTGATCGCATAAATGGTTCTATCCTGCATTACCGCCTTGAACGCTGCATAATCAGGATAACGCGTCACATTCGCCAAATCCTTGTAATCTAGCCCAGAGCGCCTGACTTGTTTTTCCTCCAGGTCAAAACCCATGGGCTCAATCAAATGCAGGTGGCAACCATTATTGGCAACCAGTCGAATAATATTGCCAGTATTTTGTGGGATTTTGGGTTCGAATAATGCGATATGAAACATAAGTAAGGTGTTGCCGCTAGCGCTTAAACGCCGTCAGCACGCTGCACGCGGCCGAGCAAATCCATCACGGCATCTTTAGCACTCTTACCGTTAAACAAGGCCTCATTAACCTCATAGGTGATAGGCATATCGACGTTCAGTACATTCGCCTTGCGCATCACTTCGCGCGTGGTATTCACGCCTTCGGCTACATGCCCTAGGCCATCCAAAATTTCTTGTAGCGGCTTACCTGTGGCTAATTGCAAACCAACTTCACGATTACGCGAATATTTGCCCGTACACGTTAAAATCAGGTCACCTGCGCCAGCTAACCCCATAAAGGTGTCGACTTCAGCACCAAGTGCCACACCAAAGCGCGTAATTTCTGCCAACCCGCGAGTAATAAGCGCTGCGCGCGCATTGTTACCAAACCCCATGCCATCACTAATCCCTGCAGCAATCGCCATGATGTTTTTCAGCGCGCCGCCAATGGTGACACCTATCACATCCGTGGTGTCATATACGCGCAAGTTGCCTCCGTGAAACAACTGTGCGGTTTGATTAGCAAACTGAGGATCTGTCGCAGCCAGTGTCACCGCAGTTGGCAATCCGCGAACCAGTTCTGCTGCAAAACTTGGTCCTGATAAAGCACCCCAATGCTGTTGCGTCTCACTGGGGTTTCCCAGCACTTCTCTTGCAACTTCATAGGGCAGCTTTGCAGTGCCAGGTTCAAGGCCTTTATTCGCCCAGATTAATGGTAAATTACAGCCAAGTGCTTTGATGTCTTTTAAGATTTGACGAAAACCAGAAGAAGGTACGACCGACAAAATGACTGTCGCATCAGCTAAAGCTTCGCTCAAATCTTCTGCAAGGCTGAGTTGATCATTAAATCGAAAGTCACCTAGATACATAGGGTTAGCGCGTGCTTTGCGCATACCAGAGACGTGTCCTGCATTGCGCGCCCATAAGGTAACAGGGTGCTGCTCGCTGATATTCATTGCTAGCGCAGTCCCCCAAGCACCCGCGCCTAAAACGGCGACTTTAGTTGGTTTAGCCATTAATATCCCCAAACCGTTGCTAGTGGGACAAAGCCAGTTTTACCCTCGGTGGTACGTACACTGAGCCACCCATTGACTAGCTGCGTGCTATTGAGCATTAACACCACTTGTTTTTCAACTCTGGCAATGACCTTAGTATTTGCCGATGGCGACTCATGTAACTGCACGTTATCGACACTGACCAGTACTGTGCGCTCATCACTGAGCTTGTCTGCCTGAATAAAATAAAGACCACCATCAGGGTCACGAACCTTTGCCCAGCCATTGGCTGGCTTCACGATCACTTCTAATGGGTATAAATGTCGTACGATAAAGCGCTTGGTCGCTAACGAAGATGGGCCATCATAAAGAATGGCTTTGGGATCACCAACCGATTGGTAGGTGGCTGCCAGCGCATGCACTGGCAGCATCAGACAAGCGAAAACAAGCATTAAGGTTTGCATTGTTTTTTGACTTGTCATATTTTCTCCAAATTTAGTTTGGTTTTTCGCCAGCCGCTTGTGCTTTTTGTTGCGCAAACAAGGCTTCAAAGTTGATTGGATTTAGCAATACTGATGGGAAACCACCGCGTACTACTAAATCAGAGACTGCTTCACGTGCATATGGGAACAGGATATTTGGGCAAGTAATGCCTAAAATCATTTCCAGATTTTCTTCTGGAACATTACGGATTGAGAAAATACCTGCTTGTGTCACTTCAACCAAAAATGCAGTTTTGTCTTCGATTTTTGCAGTCACAGTTACTTTTAATGCAACTTCATAAACACCGTCTTCAACCTTACCACCTGAGTTACCTAACTCAACGTTAATTTCTGGTTGCGTGCGCTCAGTAAAGATTTCTGGAGAGTTTGGAATCTCTAAAGAAGCATCTTTTACATATACTTTTTCGATACTGAAACCTGGCGCATTTTCTGGGTTTTGCGCTGCGTTATTTTCTTCTGCCATGATTGGACCTTAATCCTTATATCTTAATCTATAAAAACCACACCAAACGATGCGATCACGTAAAACGCATTATATTAACAGAAGTTTATGACGTTTTCTGTAAAAGCAGTCGATTCTGCTGCTATTTTGGCTATTCGTTGGCTAGCAAGCCCTCTAACTCACCCGCTACATCCAATGCATGTAAATCATCAAATCCACCCACATGGCGCTCGCCAATATAAATTTGTGGCACTGTTCTACGGCCTGTTTTTTCCATCATGGTCATCCGCGCATCAGGATCTTGATCAATCATGATCTTATTAATGCCTTTCACACCTTTGCTAGTTAATAAGCGCTCTGCGTTGACGCAAAAAGGGCAATGAGCACTGCTATACATTACTACTTCAGTCATTTCCAACTTTCCTTCTCTCTACTTTTTTAAACCTATGACTTTACAATCGGCATTTTGTCATTCACCCAAGCATCCAGACCACCTTTGAGATGATGCACTTCTTGAAAGTCTGCTTCTTTTAAAATTTTGCAGGCTTTCACGCCGCTAATACCTTTTTGGCAATTCACCAAAATTGGTTTGTTTTTGTATTTCTTCAGTTCTGCTAATCGATCTGACAAATCATCCAGCGGTAATGATTTAGCTTCTGCTATGTGCCCATTTGCAAAGGCCTCAGCATCGCGCACATCAACCACAACCGCATGCGAACGATTAATCAAATTTACCGCCTCTGCGCTTGTCACATTAGGTACACCACTCGCGCTTTTACTTGCAGAAGGCATTAACAACATCACGCCAGAGCCAAGTGCCAAACCAATTAATAAAATATTCTCTTGAATAAATTCCACTTTAAACTTCCTTTTAAACAACTGTTTTGCGCTGTATCAAGTGGCTATAGTGTTAAGTAGCACTAACACACGCAATCCTTACAAATTTTAAAAAATGCATTCTACCTTGTTTCATCATCACCGCACTTGATATTCTGATCAAACTTAAGCACAAGCATTAATGTCAGCGTGTGATGGTCGTTATTACTAAGGTCGATGATATCTTAAGCATAAACTTGAGCAAGCATTGCTTTACATATTATGATAGCAGAGGATTTGGTTTACTCAGTGATAGAGAGTATGGTTAGTGTTTTGTTTTCACTGTCACATTAACCTGCTGAATAAATTGACGTTTCATTTAACAACATAACGATTTGAGGTTGGAATGTATAAATTAGTACTACTCAGACACGGTGAGAGTGTCTGGAACAAAGAAAACCGTTTTACAGGCTGGCATGATGTTGACCTGACAGAAACTGGTGTACAACAGGCAAAAATGGCTGGGCAATTATTAAAAGATGGTGGCTTTGAGTTTGATATTGCTTATTCATCAGTTCTGACACGCGCGATGCGAACCCTATGGATTGCACTGGATGAAATGGACCGTTTATATACACCAGTCGAAAGAACCTGGCGCCTCAATGAGCGTCACTATGGCGGACTGACAGGTTTGAATAAAACTGAAACAGCTGAAAAACATGGCGCAGACCAAGTTAAAATCTGGCGCCGTAGCTTTGACGTACCTCCACCATTTATTGATGAAGACAGTCAATATTTTCCTGCGCATGATAGACGGTATGCGGGCATTGACCCTTCGATTTTGCCGCGTGGTGAATCATTGGCCCTTACCATTGATCGCGTCATGCCATTCTGGCACGACACCATTCGCCCTGCGATTTTGTCAGGTAAGCGTGTGTTGATCGCAGCGCATGGCAATAGTCTACGTGCACTTGTCAGATATCTGGACAAGATGGATAACGACACTATTTTAGGGTTGAACATTCCTACTGGCGTGCCACTGGTCTATGAACTGGATGAGAACTTAAAACCGATCAGCCGTGACTATCTTGGAGATCCAGAAGAAATTAAAGCGATGATGGACGCTGTAGCTAATCAAGGCGCTAAGAAATAACAACGCTCTGAGTTTCAGCTCATTCCAGCTTCATGACTGGTTCATTTTTTGCACAAATCATGAGGCAAGATGCGCTATACTGGCAGCCATGCCAATTCACGCTCTTCTGAACAAAAACAGCTGCTTACGTAAAGCCATGGCGCTCATGCTATGGCTTTTTCTGTGCCTGTGCACGTCACAGGCACATGCCATTAAGATCATCCATGTTACTGAGTCATCTCTGGCCAATGTTCAGGAAAAAGTCAATGCACTGAAAAAAGCGCTCGGCGACACTGAGGCAGAAAAAAAAGCAGCCACTGCTGCACTCAAAGCCAACGAAACAGCAATTAGCCAAAGCAACAAACGTTTATTTGAGCTGGAAAAAGAAACCCGTCAAAACAACCAAAAACAGGCGTCTTTAACTATTGCCTTAGAAGATGTACAACAGCAGCTGGCGCATCAAAAATCCGCCCTCAGCAAACAGCTCTACCATCAATACACACTAGGGCAGCAAGACTACCTATCCTTGATGCTGCAAAACAAAACACCTGGGGAACGCTCGCGCGACCTTGCTTATTTTGGCTACTTATCAAAAGCACAAACGCAAAATATCCAGCAGCTGCAACATAACCTCGCGCAACTAAAGACCTTAAACGAAGACATTGCCAAAGCCATTAAAGAGGCGAAACAATTACAAGCAGAACAGCTAGCGCACCAAGATGCCCTAAAACAGCAAAAAAAACACAAAGCGGAAATCGTTGCCCTGCTATCTAACAAGGCCAACAAACAGCGTTCAGCGCTAGAGAAGCTCAAACAAGATGAACAAAACCTAACTAGCCTGATGGTTAAGTTAGAACGCCAGGCGGCGAAGAAAAAGAAAAAAGCAGCAAAAAAAGACAAAGTTATTGCTACCAACCAATATGAACCTGACAGTTCGACCAATGGCCGCAAATTTCGCAAACTCAAAGGTAAGCTTAGACTACCTGTTAAAGGTAAATTAATTAACCGCTATGGTCAGCAACGCACAGAGACAGGTATTACTTGGAAAGGCTTGTTTATCAAAGCTAACTCTGGCGCACGTGTCAAATCCGTAGCCTCTGGCAAGGTCGTCTTTGCGAACTGGATGCGCGGTTTTGGTAACCTGATTATTGTTGACCATGGTGAAGGTTACATGAGCCTATATGGCAACAATGAGTCTTTGTTTAAGTCTGTTGGCGATAAGGTCAAAGGTGGCGATATCATTTCGGCAGTGGGCAACAGCGGCGGCAATGAAAATACGGGCTTGTATTATGAGTTGCGCAAAAAGAGCAAACCTTTTGATCCACTACGCTGGAGCCGCTTGAAATAACCCCAGTAGCGCCAACAAAAAAGCACGCGCTAGCGCGTGCTTTTTAATCCAGTTTTAGCTAGCGCTAAAACTTATTCTTCGACAGTAATACCAGGAACACGGTCTTCCTCTGGTAACACATAGCCGCCTGGCTCGTTTGAAGCTGCATCAGCAACTGCCTCTACAGCATCACCAGCTGCTTCAACTGCGTCACCAGCGGCTTCAGCTGTTGCCTCAACTGCGTCAGCTGCTGCATCGGCAGCATCTGTAGCTGCTTCTTTAGCACCACAACCGACTAATAAAGCACCAACAAAGCTGGCTAATAAAATTGAACGTAATAGTGTACTCATTTTAATCCCCTCTAATAGTTATTTTACTTCTTGATAAAAAAACAATACTGCTACAACGAAAATGACAATTTGTTATTCCGCAGGAATGCGCAATACCTGGCCTGGATAGATTTTATCTGGGTCAGACAACATTGGTTTGTTTGCCTCAAAAATCTTCATATAAGCACTGGCTTTGCCATAATGTTTCTGCGCAATCGCTGACAGTGTATCACCACGTACCACTGTATGGAACACTGGCTCAACGGCATCAGCAGCTACAGCCAGCTGATCTTCAACCGATTCCACACCCGCTACATTACCGCAGCAAAGCAAAATCTTCTCTTTATCCTCTTGTGTGGCCGCCGTACCAGACACAGTCACGGTTGCTGTTGAGCCATCAAAAGCGATATTTAAATCTTCAGCACTTAAGTCCATTTTTGCAACATAATCAGCAATGGCATTGGCTGCAGCAGCATTTGCCGCTTCCGCTTTGTCTTGCGCACTGGTTTCTTCTGCTTTGGCTTCATTAATGCCAAATAGTTTCTCGCCTGCGTCTTTAATGAATGAAAATAATCCCATGAAGTTCCCCCAAAAAGTATCAAAAAAAAAGTAAATTCAACGTTTACGTAACACCAATTTACAACCCTGACTCCCGCATTGTCAAGCAATGACGAAGTTTTTAACAATTCATGCTTAAATCGTTAATTCAGCTGGATAAATGACGCATTTCTAAACACTTTTCAGCCTATTCTCCTATCAGATGCATCAGGACTTTTCGCCGCGCAGATATATGGCGGTGCTCATACATAAACACTCCTTGCCATTGCCCGAGCGCCGCCCGACCATCCACCACAGGAATCGACAAGCTGGTTTGCGTTAATGCTGTGCGCACATGCGCTGGCATGTCGTCTGGCCCTTCGATGGTATGTATAAACAAGGGATCGCCATCTGGCACCAGTCGATTAAAAAACGCTTCTAAATCCACTAATACGTCGCTGTCATAATTTTCGTTAATCAACAAGCTGGCCGAAGTGTGTTTGATGTACAAGGTTAACAAGCCCGCTTGCAAGCCACATTGTTGCACCCAGCTTGTGACTTGTGGGGTGATGTCATAGAGTTTTCTGCCTGCTGCAGAGACAATTAAATCTTTAGTAAACTGTTGCATAACTCACACAGACTTTATCAAACTAAAGCTGCATCATAGCAAACAATACTCAAAAAGATTATAGAATCGGGGAAGGGTTTGTCAGGCCGTGGTCAAACCGGTGTGTAGCAAAGGGATAGCGGGCTTTGACTTTTTTCACATAGTTACGGGTTTCACGATACGGTGGCACACCTTTGTAACGGTCAACTGCGCCCTCACCCGCGTTATAAGCCGCCACAGCCAACACAACATCGCCTTGAAAATAGGACAACAACCAGCGCAAGTAGGCTACCCCGCCTTTGATATTCTGGCTGGCATCGTAAGCATTTCTAACATTAAACCGCGCCGCCGTCGCAGGAATTAATTGCATTAATCCTTGTGCGGCTTTGTTGGATTGCGCTTTGATTTTAAAGTTAGATTCGACCGAAATAATCGTTAACACCAGCTTCGGGTCAATATCGTATTTTTCGGCGACTTTTTCCACCATACTAATGAGCCAACGCTTACTCTGTGGCAGACGGTCTAGCAAGGTATCGATCCCGACCCGTTTTTCACGTTCGGCTTTTGCCAACTCGGCTTGAACGAGCTTTTGACTTTTGTCTGGCGCTACGCCAGCTGCTAAACAAGGTGGAGAGACTAAAGAGCGTAA
>SPJL01006326.1_pt1 | contig 14953 bp, 19 predicted proteins | sample 3741751 | NCBI WGS metagenome assembly SPJL01 (sample SAMN10925998, study PRJNA522277) | cold seep metagenome | isolation source: Elba SIP-enriched marine methane seep metagenome, extraction at timepoint T3 | place: Italy: coast of Elba, Mediterranean Sea | reverse complement strand
GCTGCTACCACTGGCGATTTCATCGTCGGTCGTGCGCTGCAGGCGGCCTCTGGCGCAAACGAAATCATCAGCGTCTGGGTGACCATGCCCGGCGTGTCGGCCTAAGGGAGGGTTGAGAAATGCCACAGCCTACAGCAGGTGAAGTGCACGTCAATCAGCCACTCACCAACATCCTGGTCGCGTTTGCCCAGGGCGAAGAGGGCTTTGTTCACAACAAAGTGTTCCCCGACGTCCCGGTATCGAAGCAAAGCGACCTGTACTTTCAGATCCCGCGCGATGCGTGGCTGCGGTCCGATGCGCAAGTTCGCGCACCGGCCACCGAGTCCGCTGGCAGCGGCTTCAACTACACGCAAGACACGTACAGCGCGCTAGTGCGGGCGCTGCACAAAGACGTGGACGACCAAATCCGGGCGAACCAGGACAACCCCCTGGACCTCGACCGCGATTCGACCGCGTATCTTGCGCATCAGATGATGCTCAAGCGTGAGCTTGATTGGGCGGCCGCCTACTTCACGACTTCGTTGTGGACGGGCAGCACCACCGGTGGTGACATCACTCCCGCGGCCCTTTGGGATGTGACGTCCACGCCTATCGCCGACATCCGCGCGGAAATCCGTTCGGTGCGTGCGAAGACGGGATTCAAACCCAACAAGATGGTCTTCGGCGCTCGCAGCTGGGACGCCATCATTGACAACGCGGACTTGCTTTCGCGCGTCAATGGCGGTGCCACCAACAGCCAACCCGCCGAAGTCAATGAGGCACTGGTTGCCGGTATCCTTGGCCTTGATCAGGTCATGGTCGCCGAGGCCATCCAGAACACCGCAGTTGAAGGGGCGACCCTCGCGACGGCGGAAATCTTGGGTGACGACGACGCGCTGTTGGTTTACGCCGCACCGCGCCCGTCCATCCTGTTGCCGTCGGCCGGCTACAACTTCGTGTGGTCGGGCTTTGCCGGGAACAACGCCGGGATGCGTATGAAACGCTTCCGTCGTGAAGAACTGTCCAGTGACCGCCTTGAGGCGGAAGCGGCTTACGACTTCAAACTCGTGGCTGCCGACCTGGGCGTGTTCTTCAGCAACACGGTGTCTTAATGAGCTGGACGGTTTGTAGGCCCCTGAGGGTCAAGCGAAACGGCGAGTACCTCACGCTCCAAGCGGGCGCGGACTTGCCGGAGTTTGACGAATGGCCGCACCAACACATCTACCTCTCGCAAGGGAAGGTGAAGTGGACTGGTGCAGCCCGGACTACGGATGCGCCCGCGCCTAAACGGCGTGGACGTCCACCCAAAGTCCGGGTGGCTGCAGAGGCCGGTTGAGTTTGTACCGGGGTGGGAATGTTTCTCGTGGAACATTCCTACCTCGGGTTCATCGTTAACCTACGCTAGGGGGCGTCGTGGTTTGGTCGTACTCAGGTGATCCTTCGACATCGACCACCGACAGGATCCGGTTCCTGATCGGGGACACGGACTCGTGCGATCAACTCGTCTCGAACGAGGAAGTTGATTGGGCCTTTAGCGTAGAGCCACAAGTCGAGACCGCGGCCGCGACGTTGCTTGAGCACTTGGCTACTAAGTACGCGCGGCTTAGCGACATGAGAGTGGGCGACATCAGCAAGTCGCTCAGCCAGTTGAGTGGGCAGTTCGAAGAGCGCGCCAAGAAGCTGCGCTCACTGTCTACCACGTGCGTGTTGCCGTTCGTCGGCGGCCTCTCGAAGGCCGGCAAGCAAACGCTCGCCGAGAACGACGACGCGGTGCAACCGAACTTTGTCATCGGGCAGGACGACCATCCGGGGTTGGCCGGCGGGGCCGACTTCTTCACTTTGGGGCCGCTCACCTGATGGTTGCTAAGGCAAAAGTTATTGTCAAAGACCGCGGCCTGGCGGCTATCCAGAAGGTCATGCGGACCGGGGTTGGCGACTTGCGCGTGGGGGTCCAAAAGGACAAAGCCCTAGACCCTCACCCCGGCACCGGCATTCCATTGGGGCAGTTGGCGGCCATTCACGAGTTCGGTGCGCACGCCGCTGGCATCCCAGAACGGCCATTCATCAGGCGGTCGTTTGCGAAGCGACGCAAGGATTATGAAAAAGCCATCGGTAAGGCCGGGGCCCTCATATTCAAGCCGGGTGGCAAGGGCGATTCAAACCGCAAGAAAGCCCTCGCGGCGTTGCTACGCGTTGGCAACAAGATGGCGCGGGACTTCCAGAACAACATCAAGGCCGACAATCTACGGTTGCGGCGCATCAAGCCGGCCACCCTAAAGGCCCGGCTCAAGAATAAGCGGCCCAACCCGCTGCAAGACTCAACCGCCCTGTTGAAGGCAATTACCGCCACCGTTACGCCGACGAGGCGCGGATGACGTCGCTTGCAGCAAGGATGCTGGGCAACGCGGTGTTCGATTGCCCCGTCTTTATTGAGGTCACGCGGAAAGTGCCGGGGGCGTACAACTCCGACGGCCGCTTTATCCGTGGGTCTGAAGAGACGTTCACCATCCGCGCCACGGTCCAACCTGTAACAGGCCGTGAATTGCAGCTGTTGTTCCCGAACAGCAATGCCCGCGAAACGGTGAAGGTCTATAGCAAGACCGAACTGCGCGGGGGCGACAACGCCGCGAACCCAACCGCCGGCGAACCCGATCGATTCGACTACCGAGGACGCACCTATGAAGTGCAAACCGTCACGGACTGGGAAGTCCTTGGCGACTACTTCAAGTGCATCGCGCTGCGGGTGACGGCATGAGCGCAGACCCCACAGTGCAAGTCCCGGTCGACTGGTTCGCAGTCGAGAATGCGTGGCAGACCTGGTTTTCATCAACCACAGGGTTGGTGACGGTGTGGGCCAACCAGGACGCGCCACGGCCGGCGTTTCCGTACGCAACCTTGGATATCCCGATTATTGTGAAAACGGGCGGTCCGGGTGAGCGGCGGTTTACAACCGATTTGGGCGCGGCGTCCGGCGAAGAGATTACTGTTACGACTGTGAGCAACCTGCAGGCGACGTTGTCCTGCCAAATCCACGTATTGCCGATCCAATCGGACATCGCCAATTGTCATGCGCGCGCGTTGATGACGGCGGCCCTCGGGTCGCTCAATACGCTCGCCCAACAGGCGGTTTTCAACGCAATACAGGTCGCGGTAGCCGGTCTCGGGGAAATCCTCGACATCAGCGAACCGTTCGAAGACACCATGATCAATCGAACCCAGCTCGACGTCACATTCACCGTTGGAATGTGTGTGACGGAGACGACTGGCTACATAAATCAAGTGGAGCTGGAAGGGACCATCGACGACTGTAGCGGGGTTCCCATCGTGGAAACCGATACCGTCACGGGACCATAAGGAGCGAAGGCAATGGCTGGATTGGACGAGATCGTCAATGTAACGATCACGATTCAAGATGCGGCTGCGTCCCAGGCGGGTTTCGGAACCCCTGCGATGCTTGGCCGCACTGATCTTTTTCCTGACTTGGCTCGTGAGTACACGAGCATCACGTCATTTCTGGCGGACTTCTCGCCGGCGGGGGTTACCGACCCGACCGATGAGCCGAACGTTCGCCTAGCGACCGCGATTTTTTCGCAGCAACCCCGGCCGACAAAGCTGGTGTTCTTGCGGCAGACGTCGACGGCGACCGCGCAAACAGTCATTATGACTTGCACCGCGGCAACCGCCATCGGTCAAGTTTACACCGTGACTATCAACGGAACTGATTTCAGTTTCCCGACGGTAACGGGTTCCGAGTCGGCTGCTGATATCGCACTGGCTTTGGACGCACTAATCAACGCCGGTGCCGAGCCTGTAACGTCGACTGACAACTTCGACGGCACGTTCGACTTGGTCGCCGATGTTGCGGGTGACGTTAATTCAATCGCGGTTAATGACCGTGGTCTGATTTCTCAGGATGACCAGACACTGGCCGAGGCGGTGGTTGCGGACCTTACCGCAGCGCGGGCGATTAACGACGACTGGTACAGCCTGAACCTGACCAGCAACGCGACACTCGACACGGTGGCCATGGCCGCCCATATCGAGACGCTGCGCCGGCAGTTCTTCTACCAGACGGCTGACGACGATGTCCCCGCGGACACCGGTGGCAACCTGATGGAGACCCTGAACGTCGCGGCGTATACGCGCACGTCGGGATTTTACCACCCGGCCCCGGACACGTACCCGTCTGCAGCTTGGGCTGGCGCGGTTTTACCGTTCGAGCCTGGGTCAGTGACCTGGAAGTTTCAGACGCTCGCCGGCATTGCTGCGGTGACGCTGACGGACACCGAGCGCGGCAACATCCTCGGCAACGAGGGGAACGTCTACCAGACCATTGCCGGTATCAACACCACGTGTGATGGCACCGAGGCATCGGGTCGCTTCATCGACGTCACCAGGACGATCGATAAATTGTTCGCGAGGTTGCAAGAGAACATCTTCACCTTGCTGAGTAATGCGAACAAGGTTCCGTTCACCGACTCCGGCGTCGCTCAGGTCGAAGGCCAAGTGCGCGCGACCTTGCAAGAGTTGGTGGCAACCGGTGCGTTGACACCTGACTTCACGGTGACCGTGCCGCTGGTCGCGAACGTCAGCACAACGGACAAAGCAAACCGCAATCTCCCTGACGTGGAATTCACAGCTGTTTTGGCTGGGGCTATTCATCGCGTGGAAATTGCCGGCACGGTAAGCGTCTAGACGAAAGGAACACTGAGCTATGGCGACTAAAGTTTACAACGCGTCGGAAGTGTTCATCACGTTTGGCGCTATCCTTATCGAGGGCAAGGGCGATGGTACCTTTCTCACGATTGAGCCCAATGAGGACGACTTCACGTTTGTCCCGAACACCGATGGCAGCGGCACCCGCTCGGCGACCAACAATCGCTCGGCCCGGATGACCGTCACCGTCGCGCAGTCCGCAGAGGTCAACGACCTTCTATCGACCGCGCACAACCTGGACCGCGACACACCCGGAGGGGTGACCGCCGCGTTTCTGGTCAAGGACAACCTCGGCACATCACTATACGCCGCGGAAACCGCGTGGATCACACGGTTCCCGACGTCGGAATTTGCCAAGGAGTCGGGCACCCGTGAATGGGTGTTCGAGACCGATGTGCTGACCCAGTCTATTGGCGGGTTGCCGTAATCAACGCCTAGGTCCCCAACTAAGGCGCTTTAGAAAGAGGGTGTGCGCATGGCTCAATTGCCAGACAAGACACAAACGGAAGTTATCGATGGCGTCAGGTACACGGTCAGGATGCTACCAGCCAGGAAGGGTTACCGTCTCGCCCTTCGCATGGCTAAAGCGGCCGGGCCGTCTATTGCGATGTTCGTCGATAAAGCCGTCTCTGGTGGGGCCGACGCCGTGCTGAACGAGCAGCTATCGGATGGGACATTCTCCCAAGCGGTGGCAGCGCTCGTTGACCGGCTGGACGAGACCACCGTCGATGACGTGGTGCAACAGATGTCTGAATGTACCGAGGCAGACGGGCAGCTGTTGCACCGCGTTTTCGATTTGCACTTCATGGGTGCATACGACCGCATGGTGAAATGGTTGGCGTTCGCCTTGAAGGTGAACTTCGGAAATTTTACCGCCGCCTTGGGCGACGCTTTGTCCCAAGGCCAAGCGGGAGCCGCACCGGGCAAGTGAAAATCCCGGACCACTTAAAGGATGAGTGGTGGGTGTGGCGTTTGGTTTTGTCAGGGAAGACAACAGTTCAGGAAGTAAATGAGCACTTGGACCTGGATGATGCGTTTGACCTGATTGAAGCGATTGACCTTCAAGAAGAGGCCGAGCGGCGGGCACATGAGCTAGCGGCGCGCCGCGCTCAGAGGAGATAAGAGCGTGGCTGTCGTAGCTGAACTCACAGCGCTGTTCGGGATCAAGACCGACTCCAAGTCGGCCAAGACCGCCCAAGAGACAGTGCAAAAAGTCGCCGACGGCGCCCGGCGTTTGCTGGGTTTCGTCGCGGCTGCGGCTGCGTCAGGTGCCATCGCAAAGATGGTGTCGGACACCGCGGCCCTTGGCGACCAGATTGCCAAGACGTCGGAGAAGGTCGGCGTCAGTGTCCAAGGCCTACAGGAACTGCGTTTCGCCGCGCAGCAATCCGGCGTCGCCACATCGACCCTCGACCAATCGCTACAAACCCTGACGAAAGGGGCGGCCGAGGCTGCCCTTGGGATGGGGTCCGCCCGCGAGGCTTTTGCCCGCATGGGCGTGTCGGTCCGGGACGCGAACGGCAACGTTCGGCCGACCGAGGCGCTGTTGGGCGACGTCGCCGACGCGATGCAGGGAGTCACCGACCCATCTGAACGGCTCCGGTTGGCAACCCAACTGTTCGGCGAATCGGGCACGTCCCTTATCAACACCCTGAAAGACGGGCGGTCAGGCCTCAACGCCTACCGCAAGGAGGCCCGGCGCCTCGGCGGGGTGATGGATGCCCAATTGACCGCGCGGTCGTCGGCGCTGGTCGATGAACAGGGGCGGCTGTCCGAGTCGCTCAAAGGCGTCCGAAATGAACTGTCCCGTGAACTAATCCCGCTGTTCATCAAGAGCAGCGAGGGCACCCGGAAGTTCCTGACGTCGGTCCGGCTGTTCATTCGGGCCAACCTCAAAGACACGATTGAATTCATTTCGTCGTCGCTCAAGACGATGATTGGTTTTTGGGATTCGTTGAACACGACGTTTAATGGAACCCTGCCAATTGTATTGGCTGTCGTCGCGGCCCTCATCAAATTCAAGACTGTCGTTAGCTTGCTCAAGGCCCTCGGCCTGGTGATTGCAAGTCCGCTTGTAAAACTCGCCGCATTGGCCGCGCTTATTGCCTTGATAATTGAGGATTTCGGGGTCTGGCAGCGTGGCGGCAATTCGGTCATCGGGTCGCTACTCGGCAACTTCGAGGACTTCCGAGCAACGATAGAGCCGATTGAGAAATTCCTACGCGAGAACCTGACAGCCGCGTGGGAATTTATCAAAGGCGCTGCAACCGAACTATTCGGGTTCCTGTCGTCCGAAGGCCCCGGGGCACTGCAGTCGGTCGCTGACGCGGCAATGGAAGTGTTCAACTTCCTGGCCACCGAGGGGCCCGCGGCAATTCAAGCCATTGCTGAGGTGATTCAACCGTTCGTTGATTTCGTCACGACGCAGTTCAGCCTGATAGCCACCGCGGTCACCGCCTTATTCCGCGGCGACATGGCGACCGCCGTTGATGCGCTGTTCATGGCCATCGATAACGGCGCCGGGTTCATTTTCGAGATACTCGTCGGCACGTTCCGCGGGATTGTCGAGTTCATCCGCAACGTCGATTGGGTCGCCGTTTTCACGGTCATCCTAGACGCGATGCAAACCGTGTTCGATTCCGCTCTCGAAGTGGTCAACACGATAATGAACAAGATCACCGAGGCGGTGGTCGCAATTGTTGCCAATCTAATCGAGCGCATCCCGAAAATATTCGGTGGTATCGGGGAGTTTTTCGGTCGCGTGTTTGGTGAGGGTGAGGATGAACCAGGGTCAGACATCACAGGGGCAGCGGGGCGCGGGGCTGCCGCCGGCCTTAACAGTCTGGTGGATTTCGCTCAGGGTGGTCGCGCTCCGGGTTCTGTCGCACCTAGCGTGGGTAATGTTGCAGGTGGGGCGAACTCTGTGAACGTCGAGGGCTCGACCGTCAACGTCAACGTCGAGGCCCGCACGAACGCCAGCGCCCAAGAAATCGGCAGCGAGACCGGTCGAGCAACGCGCCAGGCCATGGCATCTGAAAACCGCCGCCTTGTGCGGACGGCGACGGCGAGGGCATAAATGGCGTCACTCACTCAAACCATCGGTGTCCTGTTTCGAACCAATCGCCGGGTATCGTTCACCGCGGACACAACCGGGGTTATCGAATTCGACGCGGTTTTGAACGAAACCCACGCCAAGACGAATGAGGTCACGACGCACCCGATTGAGACGGGCAGCAACGTGACCGACCACATCCGGACGACCCCGGATGAACTGGAAATCAACGGGGTCGTGTCCAATACGCCGCTACAGTTCTTCGGGACGGCGGCGGCCGAGCAGTTGCTGAACATCGCGACGGCGGCGGTTACGCCTAACAGTGACCCGACGACCCGGGCGGGCGAGGCCTATCGCCGGCTGCGGCAAATCATGGACGACGGCGAGTTGGTGACCGTGTTCACCACCCTGCGCGAGTACACAAACATGGCGATTGTATCCATGAATGTGACCCGCAACGCGCAGAACGGTCGGGTGCTCAATGCGACGATGCGGCTTCGTGAAGTCATATCCGTGGCAGCCCAACAGCAGTCGGTGCCTGTTCCTGTTGACGACACGAACGCCAAGCAACTTGAGCTGGGTAAGAAGAACGTCGCCGACGCAACGCCAGAACAAACAGATAAAGCGGTGCTGTCCAACTCAGGGGAAAACGGGTCTGTCCAAGAAACTTCAACGGCGAAGCAAGGGATAGACAACCTGCGCGCAAAGGTTGGGAGATAGGCATGGCGGTCAAAATCATCCCGACACGTCAGGACAACTCGAATTACCGGCTACAGGTTGAGCTGGAAAACGAGTTTTTCTTTCTGCAGTTCTATTTCAGCCGCCGCGAACAGAGCTGGTATTTCAGCGTCTATGACGCTGACGACAACCCGATCAAAGAGGGCACCCGTTTGGTGCTCGGATCGATTCACATGTCCCGGGTCGCGAACCTCGACAAGCCGCCCGGTGAATTCCTTCTGTTCGACACGCGTGCGGCCGGCAACGAGCCGACCCGCGACGACTTGGGTACGCTAACGGTCCTGTCTTACGTGGAGTCAACCTCGGTATGACCTCGGTCCTAGGAGAAATCTTTACAGGGTCTGCCCTGTTCCAACGTGATTTTAAGATCAACGTTGGGGGTACGGTTATCGCTACGCGGACCGTGTCAGACGATTTCGAGGGGTTCCCCGGCGGGCGCCGCACCACGCTGCGGACCGTGTTCCGCGTTGACCGCAACAACGCGACGGGGCTGAACCAAGCCGAGATTACGCTCTACAACCTCAGTGACGACAGCATCAGCCGACTCGATAAGGACGTGTTTGTTTCGATTGAGGCGGGCTATGTGGGCGAGACCCAAGAACTGTTCACTGGCGACATCGATTATGTAAACACGACGTTCGACCGTGTGGATAGGGTCACCCGAATCGAGGCCACCGACGGCGGCGTCAACTTCGGCCAAAAGCGTGTGTCGAAGAACTTCCCCCCTGGCACCACGATAGTCACCGCAATCAATTTCGTGGCACAGGCGACAGGGTACGGTCTTGGCAATCTGCCATCGGTTCTGGCTGCCCACCAGGGGCGCGGCGGCGTCAGCAACTTCGCCAAAGGGTTCGTGGCTCAGGGCCGCGCCGTCGATGAACTCAAGAAGCTTACGGATCTGTTTGGTCTGACATTTTCGATTCAGAGCGGACAAATCCAGGTGCTCGACAGGACGAGAGAAACGAACGAGTTAGCGGTACGCCTTGCGGCAGACAGTGGCCTGATAGGTGTCCCTGAAATCGGCGAGAACAACTTCATCAAAGCCCGGTCCTTGCTACGCGGCGCCCTGACCCCGGGTCGACGGGTCGTCATCAGCTCGACCAAGAGCAACCGGCTGCGTAGCCCATTGGCAACCGTCGGCAGCATCGGGCTCGAAGGTACATTCAAAATCCAACGCGTAACCCACACCGGCGATTCGTGGGGTAACGATTGGTACTCAGACGTGGAGGCGTTGCAGTCATGACGCGCAACACAAGAACCCCGGACCTCGCGGAGGTCATCGATGCGGCGATTACGAATCGACTGTGTCGTGTTAATGTGGCGTTGCCAGGACGCGTTGAGAAGTGGGACCCGGCGACTCAGAAGGCTGATGTTAAGCCGCTACTACAGGCCGTACAGGTGGATCGCGATGGCAACGACGTGGTTGACATACTACCTGTCATCCCTGATGTCCCGGTGATGTTCCCGCGGGCGAACGACTTCTTTATGTCGTTCCCCATCAAAGTCGGCGACCACGTCCTTCTGATTTTCAACTCACGGTCAATCGACATCTGGTCGCAAGGCCAAGGCCCGGATACGAACCCGGTTGACCCCCGCTTGCACGACCTGAACGACGCCGTCGCGCTGCCCGGGTTCTACCCGTTCGGCAAGCCGCTCAATGACGTGCACCCGGACAACATCGTCATAGGGAAAGACGGCGGGGATAGCATCCATATCAAGGACGACCCGACGGGGATGGCCGGCAGTGTGCATTTGGGCGAAGAGAACGCGGCGGAGTTTGTGGTTTTAGCGGACAAGCTACAAACGCGACTAATGGACCTTGAAACGAAGCTGATGAATTTTGTGAATACGGATTACAATTTCCATATCCACAACGCCGGGATGGCCCTTATCGGCAATATGGGTGCCCCCGTCGCGGGGGTTACATCTACTCCGTTCGCTACATCAATGAACGCGCCCAATGTCGGTGTAGTGGGTGACCACGCGGCCACGAAAGTGAAGGCGACCTGATGGCGTTGGACATAACTCGCCTTGAAAACGCGATAGCGGCGGCTGTCGAAGCCCAGATGGACATTGTATTCGACGAAGCGGCCGATGGTGTTAACTCGGGTTTTGCGACGGCTCTGTCAGTGGCTCTGGCTACGGCCATTATCGACGAGATTAAGAACAACGCCGACCTAACCGATGTGACATCCGGTGGCGACACCGTGGCCGGTGGTGTTGACTGATGCAGCTGAACCTATTCCATAACGACGTTTTAGTCCTGGTCGAGAGACTCGACGCCGACCGCCGCGACGCGTTTGAAGAACGGGCGGCCATTATGGAGTATGACGGCGGGATGTCGCGAGCTGAGGCTGAACTGGCGGCTTATGTGTTGGTGACGGAGGACAAGGAATGGCCGACTTTAAATTGAACACGGCCACCGATGGGTTGGCGTCCGTCCCCACCGTTGTGGATGATTGGGATTTCTCCACTGGCGATCTGGTCTTGCTGACTGGCAGCGCCGCGGTTGCGCAGCAACTCAAGATCCGATTGCGCATGTTCCTCGGCGAGTGGTTCTTAGATACCCGAACCGGCATGCCGTATTTTCAAAGCATCCTCGTCAAGAACCCGAACTTTGCGGCGATTAAGTCCATCTTCCGCGAAGCCATCGTTACGACCCCCGGCGTCAGTGACGTCGGCGACATCACGTTGACCCTCGACTCGTCGCGCCAGGCAAACGTGGCGTTTCAGGCGTTGGCCGACGACGGAACTGTACTCGACTTCAGCGTGCCCTTTGTGATCGGAGCTTAACCAATGAGTGTTTTCGGAGTCACAACGACCGGGTTCGTCGTCAAAGACACGGACACGATCAACACCGAAATCGGTGATGAAGAGAAAAACACCATCAGCGCCGCGCTGAACCTGCAGGCCGATTCATCCATCGGGCAGCTCAACGGCATCATGGCGTCCAAGCTGAACGAGGTTTGGGAACTTGGCCAGGCGGTGTACCGCGCGTTTCAACCGGATTTTGCCACGGGTGAGGCGCTCGATAACATCGCCGCTCTGACAGGTGTGACCCGGCTCGCGGCGCTGCAGTCGACCACGACCCTGACGCTGAACCTAGACGCCGGCACCACGGTGCCCAGTGGCAGCCTGGTATCGAGCGCGGTTACGGGGGTGCAGTTCGAGACCACCGCGGGCGCTACGAACGCCGGCGCCGGGCCCGCGAACGTCACGGTGGCTGCCCAGTCGGTTCTGTTCTCCCCGGTGAGCGCCCCGGCAGGCACGTTGGACACCATCGACACGCCGGTGGCCGGGTGGTCGAGCAACGCCGGGATTACGTCGGGGGCGGCCGAGACCTACGCCCTCGTTGACGGGCAAACCCTGCTAGTGTCCGTGGACAAGGGCGCGGCCCAAACGGCGACGTTCAACACGGCGGACTTCGGAACGATTGGTTTGGCAACGGCTGCCGAGGTCGCCGCGGTAATCACCACCGATATCACCGGCGCCACGGCCTTCGATTCGGGTGGCTCGGTCCGGATTGAGTCGGACACGCTGGGCCTGAACACCGCCATCCAGGTGACCGGTGGCACCGCGAATCCAGAACTTTCGTTCTCGACCACGGCCATCACGGCGATGAACCAGGCCGACGCGGTCATCGGGCGCAACGAAGAATCCGACCAGGACTTGCGCCTTCGCCGAGAGCAGCTGCTCACCGTCGGCGGCAAGGCGACGATTAACGCGGTGCGTTCCGCCGTGCTTAATGTCTCTGGTGTCACCGCGGTCAATATATTCGAGAATGCCACGGCAACTACGGACGGCTTTGGGGTGCCTCCCCACGCTTTCGAGACCGTGGTCGATGGCAGCTTCACCGATCAGGACGTCATCGATGCACTTGGCGACACGAAGCCCCTAGGTATCCAGGCGTACGGGGTCGATGTGACCGGGACGTTTACCGACTCCCAAGGGTTCACGCACACCATCGAATTTTCGAATCCGACGGATGTTGAGATTTACGTATCGTTCCTACTCGACACCGATGCCCTCGTCTTTGGCGGCGGTGACCCCGTGGCCGGGCGCGCGGCGGTGCGAACGGCGGTAGTCAACAAGGCATTGGCAACCCAGACAATCGGCACCGACGTCACTGCACTGTTGTACAAGTGCGTGCCGCTTGAAATTGCCGGGGTGAATGACGTGACAGGCTACGTCATCGATACCTCGGACCCGGGCGTGGGCCCGCCGCCGCCGCCAAACACTGAAGCGAATATCGTTATCGCGTCGCGTGAACTCGCGGTATTTAGCGTTGCCCGCATCTATGTGAACGGGACGCTGGCGTAAGGGGCTGCTATGGCGATTACTGAACAGACCGACCAGGTAGCGCAAGCACAAGCGCTATTGATCGAGCATTTCAAGAACTCGCCCAACCTCAAGGCGGTCATCAAGGCGTACATCGATCAGCTTCAAGAAATCGAAGCGATGATGTTCCAGTTGCTTGAAGAGCGGGACCTGACATCGGCGGTTGGCTCCCAGTTGGACGTGCTCGGCGAGATTCTGGGGCGCCCCCGCAACGGCCTATCGGACGCCGATTACCGGAGTTTTCTGAACGCGCAGATTGTCGTCAACTTCGGCAGCGGCACCTTGGAAGACGTGCGCAACGCAATCCAGCTGGTGACCATCACGACAGGCACGGTCACTATCGACATCAGCGAAGACCACCCGACGGACCCCGCCCACTTCGAAGTGGTCATCACCGAGCCCATCACCGCAGCCGAAGCGACGAGCGTAGCGGCCGTTATCGCTGACGCCAAAGGCACAGCCATCCGTGGGATTTTCACGTATTGGATTGACCCAACGGCGGATGTTTTCGAATACGACGACGGTCCGGGGTATGACGTGGGTGAGTACGCGACGGCAATCGGCATCCCGCCGCTGCTCTTGACCCCATAGGGAGTTGATTGATGACATCATTCGGAAAACCAACGCAGCTCCCGCGGTGGGCGGAAACGGTCGGCCAGGTTGAGGACGCGAACCTCACCGAACCCGCGGCCGGCCAAAAAGACACGGGATGGACCGTCAGCCAGATTCCGCCGTCATCGTTTGAGAACTGGATTTCCAATCGAACCTATAAATGGCTCGCATGGCTTAACGAGCGCTGGTTTGACGAGGACGACACCGGTTCCCCGAGTCAAAACTCGATCAAGCTGCTCGCAAGCACCGATGGCGACATCACCTTGCAGGCTGGTGACGGCGCATCCGAGGGCGGCCAAATTCGAATCACCGCGGGCACCACGACCACGTCGGGGACGGGCGGTGAAACAGACATATTAGCGGGTAACGCCGCGGGGACGGATGAAACCGGTGGATTACTGCGGCTGTATTCAGGGCAGGGCACCGGGGTGCAGGGTGGGTTTATCTCACTCAACGTGTCGACGGGGACTACCACCGGAAGTTCGCTAAACGCCACCGAAGAGTACATGGAGTTGGATGGGAATAACGCCAGGATTGAGATCAGGAAAGATGTCTTCCTGACTGACTCCGACACCATCATCAACCACGTCCCTGGTGGCCACACGACCACGTACACAGTCGGTAGCGAAACCATCCGCGCAGGCCACCGCCATGCCGCGACGTCGGGACGCACCGGCTTTATGTATGAGCTGGTCAACGACACATTGCCCACAGGGGCCAGTCAGCCTGACGGGGCGTTCCTCTGCAATATCCCGTTTGACGATTCGGCAAATACCGAGGGCGAGTTTTGGCGCGCTTTCAAAGTCACAACCGGCACCACCGCAGCCGAGCGGTTCTGGGTCAATCAAAGAGGCGCGGCTTTTTTCGATGGCGACGTGGGCATCGGAACAGAACCGTCGGGGGCACCGCCGTCACTTACCGGTGGGCTCCGGTTCCACGTCACATCTAGTGCCGCAGCGGGCGCCGAATTCGTTCGCTTCGAGGTGACAGACACGCCGAGCTACATCGGCATGTTGGCCCCCGGCGGCGATATACAGCTCCAGTTCGATGTGAAAAGTGGCGGCAAGACGTACGCGCTCGGTATTGACGACGGCGACTTAGATACGTTTAAGCTTGCTGTAAACGCACCGCTCGGCACGGCACCTGGATCAGCCGCCGGTGACTTCATTCGCATCAGCACCACGAACCAGCAAAATCACGTCACCATCCAAGACGTCGACCAAGCCGGCGATTCGTTGCGGCTTTGGCCGAACTACTACAACGGATCCACCTACGATGGCCCGGCGGTTGAAGCTATCGGCTCAACCTTCATGTATTTCCAGGTGTCAAACGGCACCATATGGCGCACCACCAGTAATGTGGAGTACGGCAGGCTTGCCGCTGTCGGGGGCACCCTCACGCTGACGGACCCGGCAGGATCCGAAACCATTGTAGTCGAACCGGACGCAGCCAGCGCGCCATCCGTCAGCGCCAATTCAGCCGGCTCCATGATCACCGGCAATACTAGCGGCCACCTCT
>SPJL01015312.1_pt1 | contig 14957 bp, 9 predicted proteins | sample 3741751 | NCBI WGS metagenome assembly SPJL01 (sample SAMN10925998, study PRJNA522277) | cold seep metagenome | isolation source: Elba SIP-enriched marine methane seep metagenome, extraction at timepoint T3 | place: Italy: coast of Elba, Mediterranean Sea | reverse complement strand
CCGCCGATGTATTCATTGACGGTGCCTTCGCCTTCAAATACCAGGACGCTGGTGACGACATTATCCAGAAAGGTTCTATCATGGCTCACCAGTAATAAGGTGCCCTGATAATTCACCAGTTTGTCTTCCAGGATTTCCAGCGTTTCCAGATCGAGATCGTTGGTGGGTTCGTCCATGATCAGCAGGTTGGCCGGTTTGGTAAACAAGCGTGCCAACAGCAGGCGATTTTTTTCGCCACCGGACAGACTTTTAACCGGCGAACGTGCGCGCGCCGGAGCGAACAGGAAGTCACTCAGATAAGACATGACATGGCGTTTGCTGTCGCCGATGTCCAGGAACTCATTACCGTCGGCCACGGAATCCACTACGCTCATTTCCGGGTCGAGCTGTTCGCGCAGCTGGTCAAAATAGGCGACTTGCAGTTTGGTGCCTTGTTGCACACTGCCGCTGCTGGGGTCCAGTTGTTGCAATAGCAGTTTTAGCAGCGTGGATTTTCCCGCGCCGTTAGGCCCCAGCAGGCCGATTTTATCGCCGCGATCAATTAATGTAGAAAAGTCTTTGATGATGGTCTTGTCGGCATAGTGAAAATTGACGTTTTTGGCTTCGATTACTTTTTTGCCAGAAGCTTCGCCCTTTTCCATTTTTAACTGTGCTGTGCCTTTGACATCACGCCGTTCTGCGCGTTCGGAGCGCAGTTTTTGCAATGCTCTTACGCGGCCTTCATTGCGCGTGCGGCGGGCTTTTATACCTTGCCGTATCCACACTTCTTCCTTGGCCAGTTTTTTATCAAACTCGGCATTCTGGCGCGACTCTTCTTCCAGTGCAGCGGCTTTGCGACGCAAATAATCATCATAACTGCCCGGCCACGACACCAGATTGCCGCGATCAAGATCAATAATGCGGGTGGCCAGTTTTTGCAGAAAAGCACGATCATGAGTGACAAATAACACCGCGCCTTTGAAAGCCAAAACCTGTTCTTCCAGCCAGCTGATGCTGTCAAAATCAAGGTGGTTGGTCGGCTCGTCCAGCAACAGAATGTCAGGCTCGATCACCAGGGCACGGGCCAATGCCACACGCCGCTTCCAGCCACCGGACAGGCTGTTGACCTTGCCATCGGCAGGCAGGTCTAACTTGTTGAGTGTGGTTTCCACCCGTTGCTGAAAATGCCAGCCCTGGTCGGCTTCCAGTTGTTGCTGGAGCTCGCCCAGGGCGTTGAGTGACTCTTCACTGCCATCCATGTGATTGAGTGCTTCGTGATATTGCATAATGACATCACCCAATTGCCCCAATCCGGAAGCCACCGCATCGTAAATGGTATGTTCGTCATCAAGGTCGGGCGATTGTTCCAGCCAGGCCATTTTGATTTCCGGCTGCCGCCAGACCTCACCGGAATCGGGCGGCACCGAACCGGCGATAATTTTCATCAAGGTGGATTTTCCTTCGCCATTACGCCCCAACAGGCCGACCCGTTCACCGGGGTCGAGCTGGAAATTTGCATGGTCTAGCAAGGCATGGGTGCCATAAGCAATGCAGGCATCATTTAAGCGAATTAAAGGCATTTGTTTTGTAAGTAACGTCTGAGTAAGTCCAGTGCGGCAATCGCCGCCTGATGTTGTTGGCGCGCCGGATTACCGGCCAGGGTTCGCTGGCTGCAGCGTAAGCCATCCGGCGTGTACAGGGCATTATATATGACCCGCGCGTGTTGCGGCGAATCCTGATGTAATTGCACCAGTGCCAGCTTGCAGGTGGATTGCTGTTGCAACTGCTGTGCACAGTGCGCGGCCATATTTTCAGTATTGTCGCTCTGGGCCTGGCTGAATTGCTGAATCAACGAGGACACATCCGATTGAAACAGGCTGCTTTGCAGCCATGGCGCACGCATCAGTTTTGTGGCTATCAGGCCATGACTGGCACTTTCCGCAATCGCCAGTGTTAATTGGCGAGCACTCATCACTTCATCCAGCACTGTCAGCAAATGGTTTTGACCTTGCGCATTAAGGTCGATGGCAAAGACGGTATCACCGATGTGTTCGGCCACCTGCTGACCAGTCTCCATCATGTGCGTTTCGTCATAGCCGGCAGGAAAGCACAGTTTGACCTGGTTTTCATCCGGCGATGTCCAAAAACCCAGTGATACGTCTGGCGGTAACGACACGGTCTGTACTTGTTGTTGCAGATCAGATTCACCCGTGCCGAAAGTGCGAATGATGAGCAGATGATCCGGTTGCAGGGTGAACTGATCAAGCAATTGCGGTTTAATCCACTCGCCGAACATGCCCTTCATTTCACTGGGCACGCCGGGGGTAAAGAAAAACCGGCAACGCTGCTGCTTAAGTGCAAAACCCGGCGCAGTACCCCACAGATTATCCAGCCGGCTTGCCCCCTGCGGAAACATGGCCTGTTTGCGGTTGCTATCAGCCATGTCGCGTTGTCGATGGGCAAAGTATTGTTTGATTTGCTGTAGTGCGACCTCATCCATGTGCAAGGGTCGGCCAAAGGCTGCGGCTACCGCCTGAGCGGTTAAATCATCCAGCGTAGGCCCCAGTCCGCCTGTGCAAATGCAGCAATCGGCACGTTCAGCAATGTTCTGCAATAGCTCGATTAAATCGGTGAGGTTATCGCCTACGGCGGTGTGGCGTTTGACTTGAAAGCCCAGCTGGGTAAGTTGCTGTGACAGCCAATTGGCATTGGTGTCTAGCACTTGCCCACGGATGATTTCCTCACCTTGTGAGAAAATTTCAGCCAGGGGTCTCATAGCAGCTGATGCCAATATGGCAGGGTGATCAGGCTGAGCAGTGTGGAGACGGTCACTGCCATTGCATACAGCGAGGCATCCAGTTTGTAGCGGTCACAAAAGACAATGCCCAATACCATGCACGGCATGGCCAGATCAAGAATAGCCGGAGCTTTGTATTTTTCTTCAAAAGGAAGGAAGTCGATCAGCAGCCAGGCAGCCAGAGGCATCAGTGCCAGTTTGACCATCAGTGCCGGTATGATGAACGGGGCATTACGCGGCGACATCGACTGCCAGCGCAAGGCTAACCCCAGCGAAAACAACATCATCGGCACCACGGCGGTGGACAGTTGTTCAAACACGCCAAATAGCCAGTCCGGTGCAGGTACGTCAAATTGGTTTAAACAGGTCGCGGTAATCGCGGCGAGAAAAGGCGGCGTGCTTAAAAAGGCATACATCGGCTGGCGGCGGCTTTCATCCTTGCCGTAAAAGCGGGCGATAATGATGCCGAGCGTAAACAACAGAGGCCCTGCGGCAAAAAAATCCAGCTGTATCGCTACCGAACGCGCCCAGCTGCCGTAGGTCTGCTCCAGCACCGGCAGGCCGAGATAGGTGACATTGGGGAAGCCTGCGGCCAGGATCAACGCGCCTTTTTTCACCTTGCTGTATCTCAATGCGGTCGTCACCCACCAGGTCAGTGCCAACCCAAACAGCACCGCACTGACGCCCAAAATGGAAAACTGAAAAGACTGCATCCCCAAATCCGCTTTCCACAATACCTCCAGCACCATGGCCGGTAAAAACAGGTAATACACCACCGTTGTGAGTACCGTGCGGGTGTGTTCTGCGCTCAGACCGGCCGGTGCCAGATAGCGCCAGGCCATGCCGCAGCCCATAATAAAGGCCATCTGGATAAGGGTGGTTGTCATTTTTCACAGGTGATTGAATAATCGTCGCATTTTAGCATTCACGCTATGAGGGTGTTGGGGTAATATGTGAAACTATAAGAACATACATATTTTCCACAACAATAATCTCTATTTTTTCTATGACCGAACACTTTTTATCCAATAAACCCATTCCTTCCCGCGAACGTCTGATTATGGCGCTGGACGTGCCGTCTATTCCAGAAGCACAGACACTGGTTGAATCGCTTGGCGATTCGGTTGTGTTTTATAAAGTCGGTATGGAGCTGTTTATGTCGGGCGATTATTTTGGCTTTATCGAGTGGCTGAAAGCGCGCGATAAAAAAGTGTTTGTCGATTTAAAGTTTTTCGATATTCCCGCCACGGTGGGGCGAGCTATTCGGGCACTGAGTAAAAAGGGGGTCGATTTGGCGACCATTCACGGCAACGACTCGATCATGCAAGCCGCTGCCGCAGAAAAAGGCGATTTAAAAGTACTGGCGGTGACCGCATTAACCAGTCTGGATCGTGGTGATCTGGATGACCTGGGCTTTCAGTGTGATATCAAGGAACTGGTGTTGTCCCGCGCTAAACGCGCGTTAAGTATCGGCTGTGACGGCATCGTGTCATCCGGCCTGGAAGTACCGATGATTCGTGCCGAGCTGGATCATAAGTTATTGGTCATCACCCCCGGCGTACGCCCGGTTGATAATCGCGATGATGACCAGAAACGTGTGGTCAGCGTAGAACAGGCTTTCCAGAATGGCGCGGATTATATCGTGGTTGGCAGACCTATTCGTGATGCCGAAAACCCCAAATCTACCGCGGAAAAAATTCAGGGGCAAATCGCCAGCCTGTTTTAATTGCATGAACAAGGATAAAAGGCAGGCGATATTTGATCGTCTTGCCGAGCACATTACAGAACCAACCACCGAGCTGGAATATTCCACAGCGTTTGAATTGCTGATTGCGGTGGTACTGTCCGCCCAGGCCACAGATAAGGGCGTCAACAAGGCGACGGCCAAATTATTCCCTGTTGCTAACACAGCGCAGGCAATCCTTGATTTGGGCGAAGACGGGCTGAAGGAATACATTAAAACCATCGGGCTGTTCAACAGCAAGGGGGGCAATATCATCAAGCTGTGTCAGGCCTTGCTGGACAAACATCATGGAGAAGTCCCGCAAACCCGCACAGAACTGGAAGCCCTGGCCGGGGTCGGTCGTAAAACGGCCAATGTCATTCTTAACACTGCCTTCGGCCAACCCACCATTGCCGTGGACACCCACATCTTCCGCGTCTCCAACCGCACCCGCATTGCACCGGGCAAAAACGTACTGGAGGTTGAGCAAAAACTGGACAAGTGGATTCCCAAACAACACAAACTGGATGCCCATCATTTATTGATTTTACATGGCCGCTACACCTGCATCGCGCGCAAGCCACGTTGCGCAAGCTGTGTCATTGAAGACTTGTGTGAGTTTAAGGAGAAGACACTTGTACAATAGCACCCGAACAGATCAAAACAGAAGTCAAGACCTGGTTAAACGTATCGATAACATTGACGGCCATATAATGATTCGCTACTACGCATCACCCGTCTCGAAACCTCTGTGGACATTGCTGAAAAGCAGCGGAAGTTGAAATAAAGGTCTCCCGCGCTGAATACGCGGGAGTTATTAGGACATCAATCCAAAACGAGCTATTTAGCTTTTTTTGACCTCGCTTTATATGCCCCAAATGTTATTCCTAAAGATAAAATCAGAAGCCCTGCTAACGGAATCATTGGTATCTGCATAGCCCCATGATCACCCGGACCTGGTATTCCATTTCCTGGAGTGCGTCCTGAACACAAAACGCTATCATCGCCAGGTTCTGGTACTGCCGTATTAACGGAATAGTGAGCGATAACGGTACTACCGGGATCGAGAGCAGGCAGCTGGATAATCTGACTAATTTGAGAAACAATCAATCCGTCATCACACGCTTGAACCATGACATCTCCAGAATGCGGAATCAAACTTGATATCGCATTTTCTAAGAAAGCTCTTTCAGCATTCCATTCTTCGGCTTTCCAGCCTGTTGCCACATTCCCCGGGGTTCTATAAAACGCCTCAAACCCTGAAAGCGGCGGTTCAAAATTTGAATCTGCTAATAAATTTGCTGTTGTTGTCGTTGCTTCAATTTTTAATGTCGCATCATCGATGAATAGGCCATCAGCTGTTAAGTCCGAATTACGTGCTCGAAGTTCAAAAGCGATACATTTTGATGACCCTAATACAATGGTTTGTTCAACTTTAGTCCATGTATTTGCAACCACTGGGACTGAAACAGCGGTTCCTTGAAGATTTGTACAACTTCCTCCTGGCGTTGGTGAATCGCCTTTGTAAACAGCTATAAACGCAGGTATGCCGGCAGCATTATTAGTACTGTTCACCCAATAAGATGCCTTCACAGTAGCATTCGTTGTATTTGTCTGTGATAAATCAAGGACTTGCCTTACTTGAGATGCTCCCCCTCCCGTTTTATTCAACTTTAGCATGCTACTACCGCTTCTAGGTTGCACGCCGCCCGTTGCCCCTATAATATTGGCATCTTCAGCCCGCCATTTATCTGTTTTGTGTTGCGGATCCTGGGATATGTATGACACAAGCTGGGTACCTTCAAACCCCGGCTCAGTTAACGCCTCACTTCCCGTCTTGATTATTTCCAGGTTGAATGCTGCTGAATCAAAAAACACACCTTCTACGGGCAGCGTGTTATTTCTTGCACTAAAATCGAAATGACAATGCGTATGGTCATTATTGATTGTTAATGAATCAGATAATAATTTCCATCCATCTGCATGATTTACACTGGCAAGAAGGCTTTTGTTAACCCCAACAGGTGAAGCACCTGCATTAATGGTACCGTTTGGATTTTGCCCAGCCCCACACTTTAAAGATAAATGTGTGTCAGCCGCATGTAATGAACCGATTAAAATAAAATTTGTGGCAAATAAAGACCCAATTAACAATTGTTTCTGTTTAAAACTTGAAGACATTTTCACACTCCTCCAGATAGTAAAGTTAGGAAAATAATAAAACAAAGCTATTTGCAAAATAGCTCTACCCTATTCAGACGGTTTCACAGTTCGAGAAAACAAAATAACATGGGAAAGGTAATAAATAAGGAGACATATTCAGTCCAATTCATTAAGTTTTAATGAATTTTTTATGTCAAAAAGATGACAGGCATCACGCAATACATATGAAACAATTATCATGAATTAAAAGATCTTTTCGATAAGATCTTTTAATTCATGACTAGGACTGGCATTCGATTTCTCATCAAGAGCTCTAACATATAAACTATAGAAACTGTTGATTTCAACAAACCGTTCCAGCACCTTCAGCTGCTCAAACAGCGGGAAATAGAATTCCTCGCGAATCGGGTCGATGTCAATAGCGTGCCGACATAGCGTTTCCAGCAATTCGTTTTTTTGCTGCTGTTGGCAGGCTTGTACGCCGTGGTAAAGCATTGCAAAATAATCTCGCTGGAGATCCTGGGCGTAAAGCTCGATGGACATCGGGTCTTTCTCGTGACAGTAAAAATCTCCGGGATAAAGCACGGGTAACTTCGCTGCTTGCTCAACTAATTCGGGTGATTCCAGCGCGTAGGCACTGATTTTTTCAAGGTGTACTCGCAGTGCTTTATTGTCAACCCAGCATTTTTCGTCGCTTAAGCACAGCCTTTTGTTTTGCTGAATAATATTATCCTTGCCGATAATTTTGCGTAGTCTTGCGACCACTGATTTGAGGTTGGTCTGCCCGTTATCCGTATCTATTCCCGGCCACAAACTCTCGATAACCTGTTGGTAGCTGAGTGCCTCTTCATGTATGGACAGCAATTTCAATAACAATAATGGTTTGTAATTTTCTTTCTTACCGCGCTGCCAGATGTCGCCTTCCAGAACAATAGCGGGTTCTCCCAGCCAATGAATTTTTACCGGCCAGGGCCAGCGAGGGTTAAGCATGGCATGATTATCCGGGGCAATATTTTGCTGCCTGATCAGGTTTTTCACCTTGTCAGGATAGATATTATGTTCTAGCGCCAGCGAATACAATGGCGCTAAAATCCAGTTAATCCGCCCAGGATAATCAATAATACCGCTGTCTTCAGCCACCGCCAGCGCATCGGATAAATGCTGGCAGCATTGATCGGGCCGGTTTTCTTCATAGTGAAGATACGCCTGGATCAGATCCATCAAATAAGAGCCGAAATATCCTTTAAACGATTTCAGAACGCGGCAAAGTTCTGCAAAATATTTTTCAAAGTCTTTTTTATTACCTGCCGCAATGCAGGTGAAACACAATAAGATACCCAGACACGCCTGTGCCACCGGCATACAGGCTTGCCGCGACAACATCATGCCCAGCTTGAGGTCATCAAGCGCGGATGGCAATTCCCGCCGACACAGTTTTTGCCAGCCGGAAAATTGATAATACTGCGCATAATCCAGTTTGCGGGTGACGCCTTCCGCCGGTTTTGCAAGCGCAATGTAGTGCGCTGCTTGTTCCAGTTGATTATCAAACAGATAAGTGAAGACAAACTGGCTATAGACAAAGTTTTGCATCGGCAGCACCTGAAATTGCTGCATAAGGACTTCCGCCTTACGGCAATGATTCAACGCCAATTCTCTGTCTGCACCGATCCAGCCTACTTGCGCATTGAAGATGTGCCATATAATCAAGCTAACGGGCGTTGCCTGCGGATAGCTGTTAATGCCTCTGAGCATTGCCGACAGTTTTTTAACATAGCGCACTTCCCCACTAATCACCGTATGGGTGATTAACAATGCGCCGAGGGCAACTTGTTGATTGCCGTCCACTGCTGGCAGTATAGTGAAACAACGATCAAGCAGTCCTTCAAAATCATGCGGGTGTCCGTAACGATGAATACAACTGCCGAATAGCGCGGTAAAAAATCGCGCTTCACTGTATTGATCGGCGAAATTGTGGTGCCCGTAATACGGGCGAACTTCATCAATCCATTGCGCTAACTCACTATAATCATCCAACACCATTAAGTATGTGTCGATGATAAATGTCCAGCTTTGTAGTTGTTCGGCCAAATCGCCGTTTTGCCGGTGAAGTTGATAGGCCTGAATGAATTTCGCACGCGCCTGATGGGGATCGGCTGCCATCAGGCAATGTCCTTGCAGCGCAATCAACCCACCGCTATTTTCCACAATAGCCGATGGCACGCGCTGTAACCAGGCAGCAAGCAAGGCATGCTGCCCTTGCATCAATAAGGTTTGCGCGTACTGTGTCATCAGTTTTATTAAGGCTGTCCAATTGTGCTCAGCACAGTACAGTTCGGCCGCAGCCTCCAAGCTCCCTTCGGCAACCAGATGCGAGGCAATTTGACACTTCAGCTGGCGTGCCAGATCACTGTCATATTCCACTTCAAAACGGTTTCGTAAATATTCGGCAAACAATGGGTATAACGTTATCAACTCCGGCTGATCTCCTTGGGTAACAAAATGATGACGCTGGAGATAGCCTGCAAACAGGGTTTTCACCTGAGCGGGCGGCAAGTCCGCTATGTCTGCCAGCACGCCATAGGATACTTCTTGAAAATAAGCCGCCAACATTAACAAACGGCACATGACATGATCGCACTGAGCGCATACTTCATTAGAAAAATAATTGTCCAGCACTGCCATATAATCAAGCTGTGCAGGCGTTTGCCGGGTAAATTCTTGCGCCAGCAAGCAGATACCGGCAACCCAGCCGAGCGATTTCGCCTGGATTTGACGCGCGCTTTGCTCGCAATCGATCTTCTTTAAAAGTAATAATTGGCGTGTTTCATCCGCGTCAAACAGCATTTGCGATTCACTGACAACCGTCATCAACTGATTGACGAGCATCCGCCCATACGGAGCGGGCGGCGAGCAACGATCAAGAAAAATCAAATTGATCGTTATATCGGGTTGTAGCAGGACATCGGCAAAAAATTGATGCGTGCGGGCGGTCTCATCAAGCACATGCACATTATCTAGCACCAGAATAAACGACTCACCGGTGTTGCAGTGGGATTTGAAATATCGAATCAGCTGATGAAATGAATCCGCTTCGCTCTCCGCTGCATCAACATTGAATTTTTGCGCAAGTTCGCTCAACAAGTGCCGGGGGTCATTATGCGCCGGCTCAAGACAAAGCCAGGCACAAGGATTCTGTTGATTTTCCAGATAGTCAGAAACACAAAGTGATTTACCGGCTCCGGGTGGCGCGGCAACCCAGACATGTCGCCCATCTAAGATGGCCTGCTTAATCGTGCCACAAACCATCTTGCGTTCAACATACTCGGGAGGAATATGTGGTTTTTGAAAAAAAGAACCAGCTCTCGTATTCTGTTGCTCTGAAAACGCCATCAATGTCACCCGCGTATCTTGCTTGTTTTTTTCGACTCGTTTCTCGTATATTACGTCACTACGTGAAAAAGTAGAATGAGAACGATTGTAGTGCGGCGGTGTGTCGGAATAATGACAATGCTTTCCGAAAAGAATAGAACATTCATCATTAAGAAAGAAAACAAGCCGGTCCCTGGCTTGGAAGTAAACAAGTTCCTGTTGTCTGAACGCATCTCACAGTGTCATCATAGAAAACGAAACTTTCAAAAACCTTTCAAATGAAAATTTTATTAGTTGAAGATGATGAAGTACTGGCCGATGGGTTAAGCCACACGCTCAACAAGGGTGGATTCAAGGTCAGTGTGGCCAATACCGGTGCCTATGCGGAGCAGTTATTAATAGCGGAAGGCTTTGAGCTGCTTATTCTGGATCTCGGCTTGCCGGACATGGATGGCCTGATACTGCTGAAAAAACTGCGCAGACAACAACTTTCTTTGCCTATTCTCATTCTGACCGCACGTGACAGCATGAACGAACGTATTGAGGGCATCAGCCAGGGTGCAGACGATTACATGACCAAGCCATTTGAATTGAAAGAACTGGAAGCCCGAGTACAGGCGTTGATCCGCCGGTGTTATGGCGGATTTAACTCATCCATTAGCGTGGGGGATTTACGGCTGGATACCAGCAACGGACAGATCAAGGTCAATGACGAATTGCTCGCCATTTCAGCGCGGGAAATGGCCGTGCTGGAATTATTAATACTGCAGCACGGCAAGGTGGTCAGTAAGGATCGCATTGCCCAACAACTGTCTTCCAGTGGTGATATGCTGGCTGACAATGCAATTGAAGTTTACATTCACCGTATTCGTAAACATATTTCTCCCTACGGCGCCTCAATCCGTACCATTCGAGGCTTGGGTTATCTATTAGAAGACAAGCAGGATGACTAGGTTTAGCAGTTTAAAATCAACCATTGTTCTGCGGCTGATCATTCCGGTTCTGCTGTTTATCATCATCATCGAATGTCTGTTTTCCTTTTTTGTCACCCGTCATTATATTAACGAATCGTATGATCGCTGGCTGCTAAGCTCTGCGCGTTCTCTGGAACAGGAAATTAAAGTGAGCGAAGGCAAGGTGAGTGCGCGGCTGTCAGACTCTGCCCTTAAAATTTTCAAATGGGATGATGCCGGCACGACTTATTTTAATATCCAAACAGAAAATGGGGATATTCTGGTAGGCGATTTACCCGCGCGGGAATTTACGCCAGACCAGTCATCCAGCCAGGAGTTATTCCGCAATATTTATCTCAATGGTGAACACCTCAGAATGGTCTCGTTAAAAGCCTCAGGAGAGTTGCCCAGCATCGTTTATATTAATGTCGCAGAAACCCTGAACCGACGACATGATAGTTTTATCAGTATTCTAGTCACCGATTTAGCGCCACAAATCTTGTTAACACTGGTTATCGGCGCATTATTATACAAAGGGGTAAATCGTGGCCTGGCACCCTTAAACCGGCTGACGCGCAACATTGCCGATCGTTCACCGACCGATTTAAGCCCTTTGCCAGACGACGATATTTACCAGGAAGTGATGGTACTCACAGATACCATCAACCACTTGTTCGCCAAACTGGATGACTCTATCAGCGCCCAACAACGCTTTATTTCCAACGCCGCCCATCAATTACGCACACCGTTGGCCGGATTAAAATTGCAAGCCGAACGCGCCCAGCGTGAAAACAGCATTGATACGATGCGTCCCGCGCTGGCACAAATTCAACAAAGCGCTGACCGCATCACTCACATGATTAACCAATTGCTCCTGCTTGCCCGTTCCGATCAAATCGAAGGCAGCCATGCTTTTCAACAGATCGACTTGTTGACACTCTGCAAAGATATCTGCATGGAATGGGTGCCTAAAGCGCTGGAAAAAGATATTGCAATATGTTTTGAGGATAAGGCAGAGCAGTTTGAGGTCAATGGCGACCCCGTCCTGTTAACCGAACTGATCAGTAACCTGATCGACAACGCCATCAACTATGGCAATCCCCACGGAACCATTTTAGTGACCGTACAACACACCCCCTCACCCATGGTTATTATTGAAGATGACGGCCCGGGAATCAGCCCGCAGCAACTGGAAAAAGTATTTGAGCGTTTTTACCGCATCCCCGGCACCGCAGGCAAGGGATGCGGACTGGGATTGGCAATTGTGAAGGAAATTGCCGACCTGCATCGCATTGATTTACGCCTGGGTCAGTCTGGGCTGGGCGGGGTCAAGGCAGAATTACGCTGCCCTGTGGTCGTTAAAAATAACATCGTGTGAACATGACATGTTTCCTTGATTCCCAGTTAGAACAACGCAAAAGGTATTTGGGGCATATACCGGATTGCGGCGCGTAAACAAATAAACGAACTGCACTGTGACAACATCGTTTCCGACAATTCTGTCGCAATTAAAGGGTAGCGGCGCCCCCTTTAATTAATAACTAACAGTCCAGTAAATCAAGCGGACTAGGAACACGACATAAAATAGGCGAAAAATAGGGCTAAAATAGGGGACATAAAATAGGACCATAAAATAGGGGACAGACCACGATTAAGGAACAATAAACGTGGTCTGTCCCGAATGGCACTTACTTAAGCCCTAACCCATTGAAAACAATAAAAAAGGCAGGGTTGATGATACACTGATTGCGACCAAACACACAGTAATCACCAAGAGACCTGCCTCAATGTTCATTGATACCAAATTTTCACGCTGCCAACAACAAAGAATTCAAAAACATGCGAAAAATAGCGATCCCTATAAATTTTTCAATTTGCTCACGAGCCCCGAGCTCCTGTCAACAGTCGACGCATTATTGCCAGACCACCGAGAGCGACGCTATCCGCCCACAGAAACGCTCTCTATGTTTTTGGCTCAAGCCTTGAATGAAGATCGTTCTTGCCAAAAAGCCGTTAATGATGCGGCGATACAGCGTATAGTTGATGGGATGCCTTCTGTAAGCACCGCGACCGGCGGCTATTGTAAGGCAAGGCAGCGCTTACCCTTAACGATGATCTCTGAACTGGTTTGCCAAACAGGCGACTTGATTGACAGTCAAATACCACAACAGTGGCGATGGCAAGGCAGACGTGTCCATTTGATTGACGGTACAACAGTGAGCATGCCTGATACCGATCAAAGTCAAGCGACTTATCCTCAGCAGAGCAGTCAAAAGCCCGGGCTAGGTTTTCCAATCTGTCGCCTTGTGGGGATCATCTGTCTGTCTAGCGGCGCCGTTTTAAATGCCTCTATCGGCCGGTTTAACGGAAAAGGATCGGATGAACAAAGTCTGCTGCGCACTATCCTTGATACCTTTGCGCCCGGCGATCTGGTGCTTGGGGATGCGTTTTATGGCACCTATTTTTTATTAGCCTCCCTACGAGAAAGGGGCGTAGACGCCGTCTTTGAACAGCTGGGCGCTCGCAAGCGGATCACTGATTTTAGAACGGGTCAACAGCTTGGCGCCAAAGATCATTTGGTTGAACTGAGCAAGCCAAAGATAAAGCCTGACTGGATGAGCCCGGAACAGTATGATAGCGCCCCCGAAACACTGATTATTCGCGAGCTAGGCATCAAGGGTAAAGTGCTGATCACGACATTATTATCGCCCAAAGACGCGTCAAAAGCAGCGTTAAAGTCCCTGTATAAAAGCCGATGGCAAATAGAAGTCGATTTTAGGAGTATAAAAACAACCATGGGCATGGAAACGTTAAGCTGCAAAACACCTGAAATGAGTGAAAAAGAAATAGGGGTGTATTTTTTAGCCTATAACTTGATACGGCTATTAATGGCTCAATCTGCCTTATTAGCAGACATCGTTCCACGCCAACTTAGTTTTAAACATACCTTACAATTGTGGTTGGCTTGGAATCAACAAGGTGCATCGATTGATCATGAAACAAATCAGGAATGACTGTTCGTACTGATAGCCCAGCAAAAAATTGGACATCGTCCCGGCCGAATAGAACCCCGTGCGGTTAAACGAAGGCCAAAGCCGTTTGCCTTATTGATGAAGCCTAGAGAAGAAGCAAGGGCAGAGATTAGAAAAAATGGACACCCAAAGAAAATAAGGTAAGTCATTGTAATTGAATGAAATAGATTCTTAAGTAAGTGCCATTCTGGTCTGTCCCTTATTTTCGTAGCAGCAAAGGGCTGGAATTCCCGATTGTGGCGGTGTCTGTTGAAGGGGCAAAACTGCTTTATGTTGCCATGACCCGTTCAACAGATAAATTGCTTTTGACCAGCGTTAAAGAAAATGAATATTTTCAGCGGATGAAATAAGCTTTACTCTGCACATTTAAAGGCATCATTTTTTTTTCATCAATCGCTGAAAATCTTGGAAACGGAGTGTAGCGTTTTCACTATAAATATTTAAAATTTCACTTGGTACCTTTTGAAAAGGCCCATCTCATGTTTTCTATATTATTTCGACTGTACTGAAACACCATAAATTGAAAAATATATCCCTTCCAGTTCTTTGATTGGGTTATATGTTTTGCCGCCTTAATTCCTGTGAGTCACCTATACATAACTTATGGATACCCGCTTTTCTATTTTTGTTTTTTTGTACACGTTGAGATGGTGTGATTCACCTGTAAGTGACCTGTTGCGGCGTTTCTTTTGATTATTCTTTAGTTTTAAAGATTTGGTACCCTGCAGATCACCTGCGGGTTGTGTGGAGAGATGGTATCTACAGTCAAAAAAAATCGAGCCTTATAAACAACCAGGTTCTAATGACCGCCAACACCCTCCCCGTCATCTTGTGTCGCACAACTGTCACAAAGACATGCTAAATTGCCACTCAACTTAAATACCTGCCTCACATCATACAAATTCTTAAGTTATGCATAGACTCATATCGCTGATCGTTGT
>SPJL01021566.1_pt1 | contig 14992 bp, 13 predicted proteins | sample 3741751 | NCBI WGS metagenome assembly SPJL01 (sample SAMN10925998, study PRJNA522277) | cold seep metagenome | isolation source: Elba SIP-enriched marine methane seep metagenome, extraction at timepoint T3 | place: Italy: coast of Elba, Mediterranean Sea | reverse complement strand
TGAGTACTGCAAAATCGCCTAATGTGCTTAGCGAAAAGCTAAGATCAAAAGTATCCACTTCCAAGCTTTGCCCATCAATGCGGTAGCCATGCTCAAACCTTTGGCTAGGCCCAGTATTAAACGTCCGTCCCAGACACCAGTAGTCATCACCCCATTGCTGTGTAGAATAAATTCTATTAAAATTTCCCTCATCGGTTCCCAAAGTATCAATCGAACGAACTTCTTCATTTTGAGTATCAATTAAAACTATCTCTCCTTTCTCCATGATGCCCAGCGCTGTTGAATTATCTAAACGATCTAGTAAGACAAATTCCTGCGCACGAGATAGAGTTTGCCTTACAGAAATTTCGGCGCGGACCGATCGATCTTCTTCCAATAAAAAGAGCATCGGGCCAGCCGTGGCGGTGGAAGCACCCAGCCAATATTCATCGGTGCTGCGATCAAGATGAAAGCTAAAGGAGTTGTCCTCTAAGATAGTATAGGATTCTATCACTTGGGCCGACAGTCCACTACCACAAAGGAGCAAGAGGAATAAAAATAAATTTTTCATACGGCTCAGGTTTTGATAATTTTTTGAATACTTGAAGTTTCTTGATTAGTCACTTCTATCAAAAAAACACCTTGCTGCTTGGTGTATTCGTTGAGGTCAATTTGCCCGTTGGTATGGTAGGGAAAAGGACCAGAGTAGATTAGTTGTCCATTAGTGTTGTACAATCGAAGTTGCGCATTAGTGGCGAAAGTTGCTGGTACAGTGATGGTTACTAGGCCATTGGTAGGATTTGGGAAAACATCGATTTGGGATTCCACAATTTTCGCTTCTTCCACATCAATGCCAAAATCACAATCCATAAAACTATCGAAAGTACGAACTAAATCGGTAAATTCATTCAAATCTATCCGCTCTATTAGTGGGGTAACTGGACCGACCACTTCGCCATTTACCACGGGCAAATAATAAGGGCCGCAATCCAGTAATTCATAATCTCCCGGCTGCTCATCGGAATGCATCAAATCACCAAATTCTAATTCACTAAGCGCAAAAATATAGTCCTCACCGATCTCCAAACCCTCGCCAGTCGACCGACATCCTTTCACCGGAGCCGTCCACATCACTAGCTCGTTTGTTCCATTCCCCTCTCCGCGAAGAATCGAATTAATCCGCAAACGAAAACCATGTTCCGCTACTTCTTCTTCTACCCTAGCATGAACAATTACTTCCCAGTAAGGTAAGTTAACGACCGTGCAAAAATTATCTACTGCAAAAGGAAAGGGATAATTAAAGCAGCCACAATTACAAATCAAACAATCCGGATCATTATACAAATCAGACTGGAGATAAGTCTTTAAATCTGCTAATGCTAAGTTTTGAAAGCGAGCATTAAACGGGCCTTCCACCCAACCGTCCCGATAAGACATGGGAAGTGCTTCACAAGTAAAACGATTAACAATCGGAATTTGGCTTGCACTATCCGTATCGTACCAACCCGCTACAAAGACTAGCGTATCGCCTAAGTTGGGTATGCTCCCCCAACCTTCGTTACCCAGCAGTGGCTCATTACAAACATTATCTACATCCACATAGACCGTATCGCCAATGCTAGGTCCTGCCAATTGATCCAAAACTCGTAGTTGATACCTTTCATAATAATCATAAGTGTCCTCTTTAATCTCATATAAGATGGCTTGCAACACTACCGATTGATTATCCTCTCGAAGAATCTCACAGATGGAGAAATCAGCTACATCACAATTGCAACTACAAGCAGAAGCTAAAGAATAACTGCCTAGCCACAATAATAGTAACAGTAAAAATTTAGGGGTATTTTTTTTCATTTTGTTTTAGTTTATCGAAGTAATATTTTTTTAACTGCAGTTCCTTCCGAAGTTGCGAACTCTAAGAAGAACAATCCTTTTTGTTGCGTGAACTGACTAAGGTCTAGTTTCCCATTAGCGGTGTGGGATAAAGGTGTGGAAAAGATCAATTGGCCAGTGGTGTTGTACAGGCGGACTTGGGCATCACGAGCTTGAGTGGCGGGGCCTTGGATATTAATTTCGCCAGTAGTAGGATTGGGAAAAATGTCTACTGCAATTGTTTCATTGCTCTCTCTTAGACTTGTTTCTAATTCTAAACAATTACCAACATTATCAAATGCCACGTCGATCCAGTCTGCTAAGCTTTGCAAATCGATTTCGTTGATTAATGCTGTAATCGCTCCTTGCACCTCCCCATTTACTACGGTTAGATAATTAACACCACAACTACCGAGTTGATAATCATCAGTGCTTTCCGTTGGCACCCGCACCTCATCTAGTTCGATATCACTCAAGACAAAAATATAGGAACTTCCTATTTCAAAGGTATTGGAGGGGCTACGGCACTCACTACCAATTTGTCCCCAAATAGTAATTTCCGACTCCGCAATATCTCCCATTAAGACTTCCTCCACCTTAACCTTCAAACCATGCTCTGCTTCTTTGGCAATCACCTCACCGTGAATAAGGTGTTCCCAATGGCTCAAAAATCGGATGGTTCCACAAAAGGTTTCGGGTGGAATAAAGCCTCCATTCTGACAAGCGCAATTACAATAATCACAATTGAGGTCTTGACTCAAATCAGAATTGACATAATCTTTAAAAGAAGCATAGGGAAGAAAACGAGTAGCATCATTAATCCAACCCTCTACAAAACCATCCACTTGATATAAGTCCGACGAAGCACAAGAGTAGCGAGCGTAGGGAGCAATAGTATCCGTTGGTTTCGCAATAATAGGTTGAACTACCATGATTACGGTATCACCAGGAACGGCAAATTGGGGCCCTCCATCAAAAGCAAAAAGAGGTTCATGACAAGTGCTACGAATAACTACTTTGATGCTATCCGGCGTTGAGATATTATTGATTCGGTCGAGGACTTCGACAAAATAATCATCAGCTCCAGTTGGAGCCTCCCGAACCTCATAGACCAAAGCTTGTAGTACGAGCAGATCTGGTTCTCGATTCAAAATTGTACAAAGGGTATTGGCAACATTCTCACAACCACAGGTACAAGCCCAACTACTTGGGATATGAAAAAACGTAAGGAAAAGGAAGAGTATAGATATGTGGAAAGAGGGTACAATACTTTTCATACTTATAACTTTTGAAGTTAAAAAAAGTATTGTTACAGCGCTATTTGCTACAATACTAAGTTTTTTCTCCAGAAGAACAAAGCGATTTGTTTGAAATTGTAAAAAAGCGAACAAAACTAGCGGGTAGCTATTTTTCGAAAGAAATAGATCAAAATCAATCCAGTGGTACACATCACAATGCCATAAACCCCAGCCGAAGTAGCCATCGCGGGATTATTAAGCATCGTAGGCGAAGTGGCAATCGCCATACCGAGTACATTGTTTTGCATCCCCGTTTCGATAGAGATGGTAATGGCCTGATCCGTATCGAGCCGGAGCAGGCGCGAACTGATAAAACCGATACTGAGTGTAATTAGATTGAGTAAAACAACTCCTAATCCAGCAGCGCGGATAAAAGCGGGGACGGAGCCGATTTCGGAAAGTTTGAGTACAATGAGGCCGAGAGCAATCAAGATAAAGATGCCCGAGGCCCAGGCGATACTTTGGCGACTTGCAGCGGCAAAGCGGGGAAAACGATAGTTGATCCACATGCCGATGGCAACAGGCAGGGCGGTGAGTTTAAAAATATTAAAAACCGTTTTACCGATGGGCAGTTGGATATCCGAACCATTATCGCCCATGGTTTGCGCCAAGGCAAAGTTGATGATAAATGGAATGGTAAAAATGGTGAAGATGCTTGAAAAGGCGGTTAGCGTAATCGACAAAGCGGTATCGCCTTTGGAAAGGTGAGAAATGAGATTGGAGGTAGCACCACCGGGGCAAGCCGTAACAATCATCAGGCCCATGGCAATTTCGGGTGGCATCGGCAGTAATGTGATAATGGCTAGGCCGACGAGGGGGAGTAGTAAGATTTGGTTGAATAGGCCAATGCCTACTGCCCGAGGAAATTGGCCCACCCGGCGAAAATCGGCCACGGTGAGGGTCATCCCCATCCCGAGCATGAGTAAAAAAAGGAGCAATTGTAGCAATTGGGGTACCCAAGCAAGGATCGTTGACATGGCAGTAGAATTTAGTTAACCAATTTAATTATTTTTTGGTGGACTTTATTAACTTGGATAAAAATCTCGTCCATGAATCCTTATAAAGCCCTCGCCCTACAGGTCAGTTGCCAAGCCATCAATAGCGTCACCGATCGCCAAGCGGCAGAAGTCTTAATGTTGCAGTGCATCGAGCGCTTGAATCGGCAGATTGGGGCCTCCAAGCGATTTATTGGACCAGATACGCGTTTGGTCGTTTTGCCCGAGTATTTCCTGACGGGTTTTCCGATGGGAGAAGATTTAGAGGCCTGGCGAGAAAAGGCAGCCTTGGAGATTGGCGGGAGAATCTACGAGAAGTTAGGCGGCATGGCTCAACAACAAAAAATCTTCCTTTCCGGCAATGCTTACGAAATCGATCCCCATTTTCCTCAACTCTATTTCCAAACCAGTTTTATCATCGATCCTTTCGGCGAAGTCATACTTCGTTATCGGCGCCTCAATTCCATGTTTGCCCCTACCCCACACGATGTTTGGGATCGCTACTTAGAGGTTTATGGGCTTGAAGCCGTATTTCCCGTTGTGGATACCGAAATTGGTAAACTCGCCTGTATTGCTTCCGAAGAGATTCTTTATCCCGAACTCGCTCGCTGTCTAATGATGCGCGGCGCCGAGATTTTTCTACACTCTTCTTCCGAGGTCAGCAGTCCTATGCTTTCACAAAAGAACGTGGCCAAATTGGCTCGGGCTATGGAAAATATGGCCTATGTGGTTTCCGCCAACTCGGCAGGTATAGCCAATATTGATATTCCCTTTGCCTCTACCGACGGTGGTTCTAAGGTGGTCAACTATGAAGGGCTGGTGCTCTGCGAAGCAGATACGGGAGAGAGCATGGTGGCCAATGCTACGATTGACTTAGCTGCCCTTCGTCATCATCGGCGGCGACTAAGCATGAGCAACTTTATCGCTCGCCAACGCTTCGAACTCTACGCGGAGAGCTATCGGCAACATTCCTTCTACCCTCCCAATTCGATTAGCAATAATCCCGCTTTTCGCAAAGCCGATTTTTTGCGGATTCAGCAGGAGGTGATTGAACGGTTGAATAAGGAATAATCGCCTAGTAAATCCATTGTCTGCAAACACAATTCTGGTACAACCTTTGTCCTTATTGTACAACAATATCCTAGCTTGACATCCGTTTGTTAAAAATCAAGGCTAGGAGATTACCTTTTAGCGTTTAAAGCAAATGAAAATATAAATCTAGGATCATGACTAAAACATTCTCTTTTTACCTTTTTTGTGGGTTAATTGTCGGGACTTTACTTCCTTTTTCAGGGCATGCTCAGACGGCCTTCAACTTTGGAAGGGTCAATAAAGATACCCTACCCGAACGTTTTCACATCCATACTCAAGAATTACGAAACCACATTTACGATAATATTCCGGCCGATCTACGCAACGATGAATTTCCTCGTTCTACCTTCCGTTTTGCCGATCAAGCGTCGATTCAGCTCTCTTACTTATTTTCCAGTGGAGGAGTCTACTCCGATTGGCCCTCTTTCGAAACCTACCTTGATCAAATCTTACAAAAGGTGATGCCCGAGGAACTTAAAGGAGATTCTCTGATTCAGATTTACTTAGTCAAACAGGGAAATTTCAATGCCTACGTTACGCCTTCGGGTATGATCTTTCTAAACATTGGTATGTTTGATCGGATTGAAAATGAGGCTACCTTGGCGGGTATCATCTGTCATGAATTGGCGCATCATTACTTGCATCATTCTATCGAAGAATATGTCAAACGAGAACGCGGAGATTTTAAACCCGGTTTCCTGCTGAGCAATAAGGGCGCCTATAGTAATTTTTCGATTCAGCAGGAATTGGATGCGGATGCTTTGGCCGCGCGTTGGTTGGCGCAGGGAGGCTATGATTTACAAGGCTTGATATCTGGTTTTGAGATTATGGAACGCTTAGAGAAAAACTACCTATCGCGTCGAAAGAAGATGTGGAAGGTGGTAGAATATACACATCCTCGTTCGGAAAAACGACTGGAACAACTCCGAGCTTATGTTAGCGAAACGGGAAATCAAGGCAATCAATTTTTCCAAGTTAGCGAAGCTGATTTTAATCATTTCCGGAACGAGGCTAAAGCGGAGGTCCTCCAAATGCTGTTGCACAACTTTAATTACGACTTATGTATTGAAAAAGCATTTCAATTTCACCTCTTCGAACCGGGCAATCCTACTTACCTCTATTATCTCATGGAAGGCATCCGGCGCTACTGCTATTTTTATAATGACCTGTGGCGCGAAAATTTCATCGTGTATCGCTATTATGATGAAGTTAAAACCAATAATAAGCAATTCAAACAAAAGGTGAAGGGCAATATTTTTGATTACCCACCGACTACCTTTCTAGGGGTCAGTGAAGAGACCGCGGATAAAATTGACGCTAAATTTTATTGGGAAGATGATCTAAAATTTAAAACCTACGAACAGGCCTATGTTTTTTTCAATAAAATTGCAAAATTGGTCGATGAACCCGAATGTATTTTATCAAATGCGCTCAGTCTTTCTTTTAAAAAGGAGGAATGCGATAAATTGCTTCGCCAATATTTATCCTACAAAAATATCCGCTTTCGCGACTATGCAGAGAATCTGTTGAACAACAGCATCGAATCTTCTTTACCCGAAGAAACCTTAAGTGTGTTTAGTGAATTTTTCGTTACCATTCGTCAAGGTAATGAGGAGATTATGGTACGGGAAGAAATGACGGATCAAAAACCTTATTTGCAGGAAACCCTAGCCCCGATCATACAAGAATTTGAAGGGCGTCGCTACCTTTATCTGCCAGAGCTACAACAACATCGCCTGAGCGATTATCAAATTTTTAAAGAATTAGAATACATCTCCTTTAAGACCTTTTATGCTAAGGGAGACGAAACCAAAATTCATATCATCGATCCTCGCTATTGGGAAATGATGCATCGTTACGGCGTTAATGAAGTTGAATTTATTAATTGTAGTTACTATGATTCCCGCAAGTCCGATATCAGTTTGGAGGGCTATCAATCCGCCATTGAAACCAAATACCAGGATTTGCTCGCAGAGGTCAAACGCCATCGGTATTTCGATTCCTATATTTCGAGTATCCGCGAAGTTGAAAATGGGGTCAGCAAGATCAAGTTTTCGGGCGATGAACATAAGCTAAATTATAAATCACCAGCCAAAGAACAGGTCATCGAATTGCTCAATTACAAGTTGAAACAAAAAGATGAAAAGACCGCGAAGTTGGACGAAATATATCAACACACCAATCGCGAGAAGAAGAAAAAGAAATAGTTCCTTTATTCCACTATCGTAAACCCTGCCGTCATGCTCCGCATATTGATGCCGATTCGGCTAGCTTCGGGATTGGTCCAAACATAGGCCGGGGCCTTGGTTTTCCCTTCCTCGTAGATGGCCAATTTGAGCACCTCAATCCCTCCGCGATAAATCACCTTGGAGAGTTCTATAAAATAGGGCGTCGCTTCTCCGCTAACATCAATGAGGCGAACGCGAAGTCCTTGATCGTGGAGTCGAATATTGCGCATCACATAGTAATCTTCGGAATCGGCTGCTTTTTGTACCGCCATCCAGCCTTGAAAAAATTGGCAGCGTTTAAAGGTCATTTGGCGGGTAGGGAAAAGGCCGCGATTAGCGGCCGAGCGCAGCTTGGGAATGGGCAGGGGCAAGATTAAGGCCTCAGAAGTAAAGCTGAGATTTTCAATAGTATCAACGGGGCCCGTACAAATCGCCTGCCATTGCCCATCTACCAAACGGCAATCGTAGCTCCGATCTGGAACGGCATCCAGCAATTCCGATTCCATCCCCACTACCCTATCTATTTCTTCCGCCGTAGGATCGCGGTAATGACGAATTTGAATTTGGTCCCTTCCCTGTGGTTCGAGGTAAAAATGTTCTGTATACTTTACCTCTTTTGCCCCCTCGTCTTGTTGCAAGGTATATTCGGCCAGCAAAAGTTTTCCTTTACGGCCCGGAGGTAGCGGCTCCGACTTGATGTTGAGGTGAAGATGAGGAATGTGTAGGCTATCGGGGAGTTCCGCTTCTTTTTGTATCCATAACTGTTGAAAATTATCAAACTCTCCGGTGAGCAGTTGGGCCAATTGTTCCAGCTCAGCATCAGGGTTTGAATTTTGGGCTTGGGTGGACCAAGGGCCGAGGAAAAAGAAGAGCAAACAAAGGGAGGTGAAGACCGTATAAAATTTCATCAAATAAGCTTGAAAAGTGGAGAAATTGGTTTTTATGCTTTCCCTTTCTACCTTTGCGGGTCGAATCGGGTAAAATATATTGATTTTGATTCAAAAAAACGATGCTGCAAAAACGATCTGGCACATCCTCGAAATCGCCGACTTGCTCAAGAAATATGGCGATTTGATTTGTGCCGTGGAGGGCATCACCTCCCAACAATGGCTCCTGCTACTCTATCTAGCGGGTGATCCCAACATTCCCTATTTCGAACGCGAACGCCACCTCAAACCACTCATGGCCTCCGAATTGGCCGAAGCCTTTAATGTTTCCAGACCCAACATTACCAACCTCCTCAATGGCCTGATTAAAAAGGGCTTGATCACCCAAGTAGAAGATTCCGTCGACCGTCGAAAAAAACGGCTCCAACTTTCTGCCAAAGGAATCGAGATAGTGGAAAAACTAGAAACAGGACGGACCACCTTTAACCAAAACCTCTTTGAGTCTCTTAATACGTCCCAACAAAAACAATTATTAGCAGCATTGAGCACCGTCAACCAAACGATTATTGATCATTTTTCGGGAGGCGGTCATAAATAATAGGTGTCGCATAAGGAGTCAATCGCTGCCCGTTTTCTTCCATCAGTTCCATCACTTCTAAACGATTATCGCTAAAAGTTTCGGTCAAGGTAAATCGCTTGCCATTGCCCAGGTCATTGGGATGATGAACTTTGAGCAAATCTCCTTCTCTTCGATAATGAGCGGGAGCGAACCAAGGGATTGCTTGTAGTTCTGACCAGCTAAAATGCAAGGCCGGGTTGTCGTTCCGAATTTCGGATAGTGGCCAATGGCTCGGCATTTGCATCGGTGTCATCTGGGCAATGGATGCGCTAAAGGGTTCCACCTTAAACAAATGTGGTTTGATGATCTGCTCTTGGCCGGGATAAGTATAGTAACTTTCTTCGAGGATAAAACAGCCTTGAAAATCAGCAGGTCGGTCCCTTACGCGATCGGTAAAAAGGCGATTGACGTGAATGGCGAAAGGATGTACTTGTTGTCCCGCTGCCTGCTCCGCCTCCACTTGCGCCCGGTTGTCAAAATCGCCGATGAGGTAGTCCTGAAATAATTGATAAGCGTCTTTCATTTTTTTGACTTAAGATTATCAGAATTGAGATAGCCCGGTTCAATCAAGGTCCAACCCGAGCTGATTTTTCGTAGGTTCATTCCTATGCGTTTTGCCTCTGGATTGGCCCAGGTATAAGCAATCGAACGGCTGTGGTAATTGATACTATCCAAAGGTTCTTGATAAATCGCCAGTTTCATAATTGCGATCTTTTTTGCATACACCAATTGCGTTAGCTCCACACTATATTGTAAGTCCTCCGTTCCGCTTAAATCCAAAGGAAGAAGTCCTCCCTGATCGTGAATACGCAATTGAGCTTGTCGTAAAGTTTGTCCCGGCTGTTGTGGGTCTGGTACGAATAAGTAGCAGTATTCATCAGGTATTTTTTTGAAATGGAAATACTTTAACTCGGCATTTCATCCAGGCCAATAATTTCAATTGCAAATGTTCTGGCTGCCAGTCCGGTGTCCTTCCCACACGATTGCCTTGCTGACTAAGCGGTTTTTCAAACACCTCCATATCGCGAAGAAAATACCAGGCCTTGAGCCAATGCAAACCATATTCCTCTGTCTCCCAAGCCGCCATGGTAACGGGCAAAGGGTCCGTCGCCGCTACTTGCGGTCGCTGATAAACTTTAGTCAAATGATCCGCAATCGTTTTTCCAAAATCATCCCAAGCCAAAACTTCGTAATCAGCTCCATGGCGTTTGGTCATCAATTCGTGTATACATTCGGCCCACTCCAAAGGGCTCATTTCCTCCATCAAATCCGAATCCCCATGCCCCGGCATATTCACCGCCACTCGCGGTCGATCCTGATATTCATTTTGCCATTCCAATGCTTGAAAAGCCACCGCCGCCGAACTCTGCCAATGATGTAAAATCAAAAGAGCCGGACCTCTTCCACCATCATCATAATGATAATGCCAATCGCCCCATTGGCTTTGAAAATACCGCATCCCTCGATTGAGTAAAACGCCTTTTTGCAAACTCGCACTAGCCCCATCGGGATAAGTATCAATGATCCGCTCCCCCACCTTGGCATAACGTTCCGCATAAGCTGGCGGCGTAGAAAGCACTTCGACAATAGCCGGCAATTCCTGATCCGTCAACTGTTCTAAGTAAGGTAACAAGATCGAGCCTTGCCAAGCAAACAAAGTAGTAGGCACCTGCAATTCGCGAACATGTTCCACATGTTCATGCATAAAAGCTGCTCGATAAGCCTGAGCGTAACCCGTACCAGCCTGAGCAAAATCGAGGGCCACTTGATGCAGCACTGAAGCAGGTGGAAAAGGCGAAGACAGCCGATGAGTTGCCTCGGACCAAGACCAAGGAAAAAATACAAACATATCGCGAACCAGGGTCCACAATTTAGTCAAATGGCTCGCGTCGTACTGTGGTTGGAGGTCGGGAAAATAACTTTGTAAAATTTCCTGTCGTTGCTCCGAAGTAAAATGAGCACAGTTGTCTAAATACAGATGAGCAACGCTATTGGGAAAAAGTAAAGCGTAGCGAATGGCAATCTGAGCTCCGGTAGCCGTGCCATATAGAGCATAAGATTCGAGGCCTAGACTTTGCAAAAAACGATGCAAAAATTGCGCATAATCCTCCATGCTATCCCATTCCGCAGGTGCAGCAGAGGACAAACCATAACCCGGCGTATCAGGAGCAATCACCAAAAAATGCGGAGCCAATTGTTGAAGCAAAGGGATCATCATCCACGAAGAACTGGGCGAAGCATGAAGCAAAACCAAAGGCCTTCCCGCCCCAGCAGAACGGTAGTGAACCACTTGTTTGCCTACTTGTACAAACTGTTTTTTCATAAAAAAGACTCAAATTACTATTATGCCAACTAAAAATAGTTAATTTAGTTAACTATTAAAATTATTAACCTTCTAATTGCTATTTTGAGGAAATGAAAAACACACAAGTGCTCCTCGCCGCCCGACCGGAAGGTATGGTTGAGGAATCAAATTTTGACATTCGAGAAATAGATTTGCCTGCCTTGGCGGAAGGACAAGTGCTGATCCAAACGCAGTACATTTCGCTCGACCCAGCGATGCGAGGTTGGATGAATGCCGGGACGACCTATATCCCTGGAGTAGCTATTGGTGCGGTGATGCGCGCCTTTGCCGCAGGGCAAGTGATCGAATCGAAGCATCCCAATTTTGTAGCAGGTGATTATGTGAGTGGGCTTTGGGGGGCACAGACGACGGTCATTTCTAACGGCAAAGGATTGACGAAGATCAACAAGGGGTCGGAGTCTTTATCCTTGCACTTGGGCATCTTGGGCATGCCGGGAATGACCGCTTATTTTGGTTTGCTCGAACGTGGTAAGCCACAAGCGAGCGAGACAGTATTTGTCAGTGGCGCGGCGGGCATTGTGGGCTCTACGGTTGGGCAAATTGCCCGTATCAAAGGTTGTCGGGTAGTGGGCACGGCGGGTAGCGAGGCCAAGTGTCGTTATTTGGTAGAGGAATGTGGCTTTGATGCCGCGATCAATTATAAGACGGAAGATGTGGACGCGGCCTTGAGTCAGCATTGTCCTGATGGCATCCATGTTTTTTATGATAATGTAGGCGGGCCTTTGCTGGATACAGGAATGCTACACCTAGCGCGCGGAACTCGTATCGTCATTTGCGGAGCCATTTCGCAATACAATCAATCCTCAATTTACGGTCCTAAAAATTACATGAAAATAGTAACGGCCAGAGGCCTACTCACCGGGGTCATTGTCTTCGATTTTCTAGATCGTTATCCCGAAGCCGTCCAACAAATTTCGGCTTGGCTGGCAGAGGGGTCAATAAAAACCAAGGAACATATTTTTGAGGGAATCGAACGCTTCCCAGCAGTTTTACAAAAACTATATACTGGTGAAAACTTTGGTAAGCTCCTTTTAAAGACTTCTTAATTTAAACCTCTTTAAACACCACGAAAGCTCCATTCGATGACAAAAAAGATATTCCACGGCTGGTGGGTCCTCGGCGGACTGTTCCTGATTTACGCAGCATCCAACGGTATTGTCACCCTATCCCTTAAGCGATTTTACCCCAGTTTGATCGAGGCCTTCGGTTGGTCACGAGAAGAAGTGACGCGCCCCGTTTCCGTTTTTTATTTAGCCTTAGCATTATTACTTCCTTTTATTGGTGCTTTACTAGATCGCGGGAAGCCCAAACGGGTGATGTTTATTGGGATGCTAATCATCTTGGTAGGATTAGTAGGTTTTAGTCAAATTCAATCACTGGGGCAATTTATTGGGGTCTATGTCATCTTAGCCATCGGTTTGGCGGGAGCGGGTTTAGCATCGAGTATGTTTATTCTCACCCTTTGGTTTCATCGACAGCGCGGTATTGCGGTCGGGATTCTTTTGGTTGCCGGAAGTTTGGGCGGAGCGATCTTCAATAAGGTAGCAGGGGATGCCATCGAGTCGATGGGTTGGCAAAATGCGGCCTTGTTATTAGCGGGCATTGGAGCTGTTTTTATGTTGATCCCTTTATTTACTTTGGTTAAAGATAGTCCGGCAGAAATGGGTTTGTATCCAGATGGAGATGAAGCGCCGATGGATACCAATGGTAAAGAGGCGGAGGGAGTAACTTTGGGCGAGGCACTGCGCAGTCCGACCTTGTATTTAATTTTCCTAGCTACGGGCATTTTGTGGTTTTGCATCATTGGCACTGGTCAACATCAAGATATCTATCTGCAAAGCGAACTAAAACTTGATGCGACACTCGTCACCAATGTTGGTTCTGCCTTTTTCTTATTTGGGGTGTTGGGAAAACTTTTCTTTGGTTTTCTCAGCGATCGTTTCAACAAGAAATTGGTAATGGCTTTTTCGGTTTTCCTCTTATTGGTTGGAAATGGTTTTCTCTATCTTCTCGGAGCTGATCCGGGGAACTGGTCGCCTTACTGGTACGCCGTTACCTATGGCATTGCTTACAGTGGTGTATTTACCATGATCCAGATTGTGGTAGCCGAGTTATACTATGGTCGCGACTATGGAAAAATTCTCGGCATCGTACTTACCGTCGATACCCTAGCCTCTGTAGCAGGGATCATTTTTCTCGGCAAAATGAGTACGGCCAATGGCAGTTATCTCCCCGGCCTTATGATCCTCATGATCCTCTGTGCGGTTGCCATGCTTAGTATATTACTCGTCCGCATTGATTTAAAATCTGTGCATTAATGTGTTTTTCGAGAAAAAAATTACTTTACAAGCACCTAACTAACAAACAAACACTTACGCAGTTAAAAAATAAAATTTTATCAAAAGTTTATGGAATTTCTGCCTCCGGAGCGTCTATGTAGCGACTTTTTTTCGGAAGGGACCCAAGTAAAAGATATCCTGAAAGAAAGTTTTGCTAACCTTTGCGGTCGAAAGCCCGAGAATTGGTGGGGCGGAGCTATGCCTCCAAAAACCAAAATCGGGGATCGGCTGGCGGCGGAGGCTTGGGTGGGAATCCCACCCTTTTGCCCAAATTTTGTCTCCATTTCTCCTCTTTAAATTTTAACCCTTCGTCCATGCCCACTAAAAACTTAAACTCGCGTCGCTATCGCCTCTCCCTACTTTGTTTGCTTTTAGTCGCTTCTACAGTCTCCTATACTCAAGAGTCTCTACCACTCCCGGACACTGGCATCAGTGGCGTTTATGAAGTAATGCTTGGTGCAGAAGAAGCCTCCTACCCGCTTCGTTATTTTGGAGAATTTGGTTTTTCCGTCGTCGATAGTGCCAGCTATACGGCTCAACAAGCTCTGGCGCTTTATGGCGTAAATTCAGCCTTAAAGGCATACCGTTTACAGAATGGCACTATTGATAGTCATGGTTTACTACGGGTATTGGTTTGGGAAAAACCGCTCGGCCCTGGGGTTGGCTACGCACCACCAGAAACAATTGGCCAGCGCCTGGCCGTGATGCGCACCAAAGACATTTTTCGGCTCACCGATATTTATCAGGCGGCACGAGAAGCTGGTGGGGAATGGTTGCCCATCGAACCGATTGCTGATGATCTTTTTGGCTTGGACGATAAGAAAAAAGATTTTTTCCAACGTCCCGTCATCGTTCGGGAGACTGGTATTTATGGGAAATTCTTCAACCATGTTTTCTTTCAACGCTATGGTTATCATATCCCGGGCTATGGCGACATTGGCACACATAGCACTCTCAAAACCAGCGAGTTTACTCATCACGATTTTATCATTCAGCTCGACGATATTCAACAAATGGATTATCTGCGCACGGCCCTGGGGCTACGTCCCGAAAAGGCAGCGGAGGTTGATGGGGATTGGTTGAAAGGGCCCAAGCGGGTTTTCCAATTTCAGCCTGGGGAAAGCCACTGGTATTGGGGCTTTGTTTCTCCTAATAATATTTGTGGTAAGCTTAAGTTTTTTCTTCCTCGTGGGCAGAAGGAAGATCGATCTGCGCATCAAAGGCCGGGGGAATTGGGGATTACCCTCCATTCTTTTTATACCGACCGGATTGAAATGGTTCATGGCCTAGTAAGTGAACATGAAGCACTGACCAGTAC
>SPJL01020148.1_pt1 | contig 15004 bp, 11 predicted proteins | sample 3741751 | NCBI WGS metagenome assembly SPJL01 (sample SAMN10925998, study PRJNA522277) | cold seep metagenome | isolation source: Elba SIP-enriched marine methane seep metagenome, extraction at timepoint T3 | place: Italy: coast of Elba, Mediterranean Sea | reverse complement strand
CCCTCCATTTCTGTATCTACTCCTGCTCTAAGTTTAGAGGAAGCTGTGGCGATATTGGATAATGTTTCCGCTGTATTTTGCTCTAATGGTCGGGTAGCTTGTTCGGTGGTAGGAGAAATAGATGGCTTGGTACTCGGAGTAGGGGTCGAAGAATTAGGCCAGAGATAATACCCCAAGCCAACAGCTCCCAAGGTGCTAAATCCGAGCAAGAACCAAATAAAAAAGAAACGGCGCTTTTTCTTGGGCTGCAACTGTGGTTCAATATCTTGCCAGAGCGCTTCCGCGTCGATCTCGGGGCGATAGTCCGTCAACTTCTTTTGGGCATCCTGGTTGAAATCGGAGAAGCTCATACGTTAATTTTTTTTTGGCGGTTTATTCTCTTTTGTAACCATTTTCGGGCACGGGCCAATTGGGACCGTGAAGTACTTTCGCTAATTTCCAACATCTGCGCAATCTCTTGGTGACTATAACCTTCTATAGCGTAGAGGTTAAATACTACTCGAAAGCCATCGGGTAGGTTTCGGATAATGCCGACGAGTTCGGCGGCAGCTAATTGATTGTAAACTGCTGGATCGACAAAAGCCTGATCTGGCAATTCTTCTTGTGTTTGTTCGCGATGGCGATAGCTTTTTCGTAGGTGTTGAAGGGCCGTAGTAACCACAATGCGTTTCATCCAGCCTTCAAAGGAGCCAGTAGCTTGATAGCTGGGGAGGTAGCGAAAGATTTGGATAAAGGCTTCTTGGAGGACATCCCGGGCATTGTCCCGCTGGCCGAGGTAGCGCTGGCAAATCCCTAGTAACATACTGGAATAGCGCAGCACCAATTCCCTCTGGCAAGCGGGACGCTGTTTTTTACAGCCCTGGATGATTTCGCGTTCAGTCAATTTTATATTTTTTCTGTTGTTGATCTGCTTAATCGGTCACGGGAACCGAAAACTGTCCTGTAAAAGGTAAATCGTTAAAGTCATTCATAGCTGAATCTTTGGCATCCATCGTTCCGGTGAAATGGCCTTTGATATATTCCCCCGCCATTGGGGTATATTGGTCGATGACAAACTCGGTAAATTCCACACATTCTATCGTCAAACCACTACAACCCGTACCGACCGTTCCTACACCAAAGCTTTGGAATTCTTGTTGGAAAGCAAAGGTTAAGACATTATCCGTATCGTACATTCCTACCCCAGAGTGATTATAGATCGTCAAACCAAAGCTATTGTCATTATCCGCTTTAAAATACATTTGTGAGGCCGAATGAATATCTACGCTAATGGGAAAGAGATCTTTATCCTCTCCATTTAGGTTGACGGTAAAGAATTCCATCAAGACATTTTCGCAGGTGGATACGAAGCCTAAATCTACTCCATTGCTGACAATGGGACTTGTAATGGGATCGCCTTCGGTACGATTGATTCGATCTATTCCCGTCACAGTAAGTTCATTCACTCCGGTACAATTGGTTACAAATAAATTGACCAGACCATTGTCGATATAATAGTAATTATCACGACCCGGCTTTTCCACTTTGAGCCATCCTTCAGACAATTGATTGTCATCACAGTCCAATAATACTCCTTCTACAAATACCGAATTAGAATTAATTAAGTCCGTCAATTTTATTTCTCCCAAGTCAGTGTCTACATTGAAAGGGCCAACTTTAATCGACAGCAATGGAATATTGCAATCATCGGCTAGGGAAAAAATCAACTCTAGTTCCACGCCAGCGGGTACCTTGCCCCGGAAATAACCAGAGTCGTCTGTATAGCCACAGCTTGCGGTATTGAGGTCCGCTACTTTTACCTGTACCTTGACCTTTTGCATCGAAACGGTTTCTCCTTTGCCATTATCCGCGACCAATACTTGACCCTCAATCACAATCAATGGAAAAGGAGCATCGCAGTTCCAAAAAGAAAAATGACTGACTTCTCCTAGATACTGATCACCATCGAGCTGTGCCACACCTTCTTCTTCCCACAAACCAGAAATTTCATCATAATACCAGAGTGGAATCTCGGCTGGGGCTGCCGCCCGGTGGTCTCCAGATAAAGGAAAACCTAATTGTGCCTTCTGCCCATTACCCAGGTTCAATTCTTCGCCATTTTCGCCAACTAATTCAACCGCCATCATACCATAGGAAACTAAACTAACGGCATCACCGGCTTCGTTTTCTGCTTCCAAATTACCCGGCATAATCTCAGCAAGATTCGTACTAGCAGGATCAATCCAATGTGCTAATACCTTAACTTCGCCATCATAGAGATTCCCCATAGCATCAACGATACTATTTGTTGGAAAATCCAAACTCATTCCTTCAAGAGTAGTAAATCGACCGCCAGCATTGGCTGAAATACGACCGATTTCCTGTTGATCTAAGAGTTCAAATTCAAGGTAATTGGTGCGATTATCAAAAGGATAAAAACGGCGGGAAGTATGAAAATAACCTTCCTTCTCCACGTATACTAAAGTTCCAGCACCATTTAATGATATATTTTTAAACAGGTACAATCCATTTTCATCCGTCTCCTGACTATTGCCATTGAAGCTTACTAATGCTCCGACAATCGGGTTTCCTTCTTCATCATTTACACTTCCCGCAAGATCACCATTTACATCTATTTGGATGACTGGTGGATTGGAATCAATAGTAGTTACCAAATCGGTATCTAAATCTTTACGGCAGGCCCCGAACACTAATCCTAAACAAAGGAAAAACAATAACTTCTTCATTTTCGTCAAATAGCTTTTAAGTAATAAACTGGTGGCAAATAGTCAATCTCGGGCCCGAGTTGTATTGCGCTGTCATATATCTAAGTGCAACTGGAAGTAAAAATGCTGCACCCGATTGCATTTTTTTTATTTTTTTAACGAAGAACCTGAAATTGCTCCTTTCCTAGAGGGGTAAAATAGGGGTAAAAACTGTCGAGCATCAGTAAGGCATATTTGCGAACTCGCTCCTCGGCGGGTAATTTGTCTTGAATCTCCGAGTGGGAAATCCAAAAGTCGCCAAAGATTTGGAGGCGTTCGAATAGGGTTTCGTATTCGCCGTCGTACTCTTCCGGTCGGATTAGGCCCTGGGCCTGTAGCAAGCCAAAGCCCGCTCGAAACTGCTCGCGCCGCAATTGCCCCAAAGCCTGATAATGCTCCCGTACTCGGGGCTGCGCCCGCATCACCTGTACAAAATCCAAGAGCAAAAAGCGATAGGCATACAACAACTCCATCGTCCGCTGATTGATCCGTAGAGCAGTCGCCAAATCAAAAGTGCTCAGCTCCATAGGTTCAAACAATTTGTCAAATTGAGCCACCAATTGGAAATACAATTGCTCGATCAAATCCTCTCGCTTGCGGAAGTGGTAATTCAAATTCCCCTGGCTAATGCCCATCTCACCAGCAATCGTCCGTAGCGTCACCGTGGCTAATCCGCGCGTGTTAAACAATTCCAAAGCAGTTGCCAGTATCCGATCCTTCGTTTTCATTTTTGTCGAAATAAAAATTAGTAGACTTGACCTAAAATGATAAAATTAGTAACTTTGACCTAAATTAATCGAACTCACCATAAATGGAGTCCTAATGAAAGAAAAAAGAAGTAAAAATAGGAAAGTTCTCATCATTGGAGGCGGAATTGCGGGGCTGAGCGCTGCTATCGCCTTGGAACAGCAAGGAGTCCATACCGAGGTTTATGAGGCTCAAGCCGTCAATAAGGTGGCTGGAGCTGGTATTTGGGTAGCCACCAATGCCATGCAGGTCTTTGCTCGCTTGGGGCTGGCAGATAGTATTATTGAAAATGGCGCTCCCTTGGAGCTAGTGGCCGTGGCCGACCATCGTTTGAATATTTTACAAACCTTGGAGCAAGGCTATTTTGCAGAGCGTTTTGGTTATCCCATAACGTCCCTATTGCGCAGCAAACTGCGAGATCAATTGCTCCGACATTATGGTAAGCCTGTCTTTTTAGATAAAAGATTAAGTTCGGTCCAACAAGATGCGGATACGGTAGAGGCTTATTTTAGCGATGGCAGCTCGGCCCGGGGCGATCTTCTTTTGGGAGCGGATGGTATCCATTCTCAGGTACGACCCCATGTTGTAGCCAATAGTGAAATTCGCTATTCTGGCCAAACTTGCTGGCGAGGGGTGGCGCAAATCCAATTGGCACCGCCTTGGCAAAAGAGTTGTGTTGAAACTTGGGGGAAAACGGGTCGGCTAGGCTTTTCGGTAGTATCCGATCAGGAAGTCTATTGGTTTGCGGTTATGAAAGCTCCCCGTGGAGAACGCGATGTACTCCCAGGTATCAAGCAAAAATTACAGACGCATTTTGCCGACTTTGCCGCACCTATTCCTGCCATCCTCGCTGCTACCCAAGAAGAACGGATTATCCGCAACGACATCACCGACCTCAAGGCCTTAAGCACTTGGCATCGTGGCCGGGTTTGCCTGATTGGTGATGCAGCACACGCCACCACGCCCAATATGGGTCAAGGCGGTGGTCAAGCCATTGAAGATGCTTGGTTTATGGCACAGGCCATCGGCCAATTTGCAGAGCCTGGCGAGGCCTTTCGTTATTTTGAAAAGAAACGACGTCCCAAGGTCCAACAGGTCGTGGATACCTCTTGGCAAATTGGGAAGATGGCGCATATAACTTATGGGCGAGGCCTCCGCAATTGGATACTCCGCAATACGCCCGAGCGAATGATGCTAAAGCGAATGGAAAAACTCTATTCGATTGATTATTAGGATTTCCCTAAAAACGACTCTCTAGGTAATACGGCAGCATGGCTCGCCAAGTTGGCCAATCGTGCGCCATATCAGGTCCCCAAACATCCAGCTCGTGGTTGATGCCTTTGGCATTCAGTAAGTTGGAAAAGTTCTGAGAAGCCTCGGGTGTTTCGTAATTCCCCGATCCCGTCAAGATATGAATGTGCTTGCTCCCGCGAATGCTATTCAGCAGAGGAGAATCATCCATATTCGACAAATACTGCATGGGAGAATTGAAGTAAACATCCTCGTCGTGGTAGCCTTTGGTATAGGTACTCAAGTCGTAGTTGCCACTCATCGCGATAGTACCAGAGAAGAGGTCAGGACGTTTGAAGAAAAGATTAGCCGAGTGCAAAGCACCTAGTGAAGCGCCACAGGTGTAGATGAGCGTATCTTGGCTAGTATGCGTTTTGATAAAAGGCACGACTTCTTTATAAACGTACTCGTTGAACTGTTGATGACGGATGGCTTTGTGGCGGGGGTGCATATCGTTGTTGAGCCAACTTTCTGCATTGATACTATTGATTGAAAAGACTTTCACCTTACCACTATTGATGTGGGGGCTAATGGCATCAATCAATTGGAAACGCTCGTATTCGAGGTAATCCGCTGCGGCCGTAGGAAGCATCAAAAGAGCAAATCCATAGTGTCCGTAAACGGCGATTTCCATGTGTTTGTTAAGGGAGGGGCTATGCCAACCGTGAATTTCGCGATGCATGTTTGTTTGATTTTTTCGTGTGGGCAAAGGTAAGTAATTCCCGGAATTTGTACTTCTATTCGGTGAGGAGAAGTTTTTTTGTTTCGTTTGTAATAATTAGGGACAAGCCTGGAGTCGCCAAATACCTTGAGTATTTGCTGCGACAGCATAATTGACGGTCCAAATCTGCCTCATTTACCTGCCTTATCCCCAACTTGGGTTAATTATTCAATAACGCCAAGAAGTTAGATCTGCTCCAGCCGGAGCGTTGACGAGGAGTTCCTTGGCCCATTTGGGAATAAACATTCGATGATACCTCAAGCGGGAAATGGCATTGGGTTGGTCGGGGTCCCCATTCCAGCAATGCTCCGCGCGATCGCCGTAAGCTACTTCACCATCGTAATAGGGCTCCGTTGTTTTTTCTAAAAAATCTTCCGCTCGATATACCGCATTATTGAGGTAATAATTGTCCATATCACCACAATAGATGTGGATTTTATTCTTGAGTTTAGCCCCTAATTTTGCCCAATCACGGCGCATGATATGCGTCAAATCGTAATTTTCCCGCCAATATTCCGCTACCTCAGGGTCAATTTCGCCCGTATACTTATCCCAAATTGGTTTGGGATAGCCCTTTTCTCCTACTGGACTGTATACCGCTTCCCAAATATCAAACTGATCACCGGAGCGAGAATTATCTCCCATTGCCAATTCCTGGTGATTATAATCTTGCATCGTAATATCGATATGCCCTAGATAATCGCGATGTGCTGGGCGGAAGGTCCGGCGAAAGGGTCCGGTTTTCCAATAGGCGTTTTTATCATTATAAATATCTACTGTAACGTAGTCGTGAAAATCAATGGGGTCAGGGCAAGCTGCGTAACAACCATTGATCTCATCGGGATAAAAGATTTGTGCGGCCAAGGCCTCCCAACCTCCGGTTGAACCACCATAGGTGAAACGGGCCCAGCCCTCTCCCATCCCACGAAACCGTTTTTCAATCTCGGGGATCAATTCGTACATAATGGCATCGCCATAAGGACCAACATTGGCCGAGTTGACGGCATAGGAATCGTCATAATAAGGATTAGCATGTTGGATTTTAATGGCTAGTACCCGAGGGAAATCGGGCCCGGTCCAAGTCCGATAAAAATCATAGGCCTCTTGTTGAACGATCAGGTTATAACCTTCCAGTTGGAAGCGTTCGCTATACTCGGGTTGAAGGTCAGGGTCGGGAGGTGTCTCGCGAAAGCCATTAAAGTCGTAGGGAAAATGCCCGTGCATGATCGCTAGTGGGTAACGGGCCTCGGGATGTTCCTCAAAGCCTTCTGGGAGTAATATATGCGCTCCGAGATACATATCGCGTCCCCAAAAGTCGCTGAGTAATTTACTTTTAATCTTGATGTGCTTAATGTACTTCGTATCCTCGGGAGGAGTAATTGGGGGAATTTCTTGATCCAGGTTGAGGCTCATACTCCGATCACCGGCAATGATAAATTTCATGGTTTGCGGTGTACTATATAAATTGCCCGGCGCGCGATTCCACCGCTGCCCTTCCCCTCGATCCATGGGGAGCAACACCGTATGACCATCCGCGCGTTTAAAAGTTTCGTAGCGGTGAAAAAAGGCCTGAACAAAATAGCGGCCTAGAGGAAGGGCTTCTAGTTTTTCCAAAGGAAAACCAAAGGCCTCCGAATCAAATTCCAATTCAGTCCCCGGCTGCCAGTTTTCCACATTTTGCCCAAAAACCTGTTGGGTATTTGTTCCTCCACTAAGCTGAAATCGAGGTTCCTCACTATCATCCGTAGAAAGTAGGATAAGTAAACGGCCATTGAGTGGCTCAGCCCCCACTTCGGCAGGCAATTTGACGGTAAAACTAGGCACCATCTGGCTAGCAGCTTGAGGAGACCAACTCATTCCAAGGATAATTAGTAGGGTGGAAAATAATAAGGGATGAAAACGCAGCATGGGGGGTTCTTTTTTTTAAAGATAAGAAAATCTACCTTTTCTTTACTCGAAGCATCTAGCCCTTTCGCCGATCTATTTGGAAAATTTGCGAAGTGTACGTTATATTTAATCCTATCAATGAAAGCGCAACTATGCACTTAAAAAAAAATAAGCAAAAGCAACTGGAAATTAAACACCTACTCACTCGGTATACTTCACAGCTACTGAAAAATCCATTCGTTCGCGATGTGGGGGTCGGCTTTAGAATCGAAGATCACCACCTCAGCAATGAGTTGTCGATTATCATTGAAACCAACCAACCTTATCAGGCTAGCGCAGTTGCCCCAGAAAATCGCCTACCCGAAAAAATCGAAGGCATTCCCGTCAGTTTGATTGCCCCTCCAATTCCCGAAGTCGTATTTGAATCGATGGAGGATATTCATCCACTTATTCAAGAAATTGCAAAATCGCGGAACCAAGAATTTGCTCAATTGATCGGAGGCATCCGTATCCGTAATGGTTGGAAAAATGGCTATGGTGGTGGTACTTTGGGAGCAGTCGTTTATGACCGTAAAAGCAATGAGCCTTTTGGACTTACCAGTCGCCATGTTTTGATCAGCGATCGACGTTGGGTATTGAAGCGCAATTTTCCCGTCATCCATCCCGACCGTAAGTGGAGCCCGGATACCGAAATTGGTACGATCGTCAAAAGGGGGCGTAAAGATATGGACTGCGTTCGCTTTCCCATTCACTCTCATCGCGAAATCGATCCGGCTCGTAGCGTACTGGGCTTAGAGGGTTTGATTAAGGGGATTGAGCAAGAAATTATTTGTGGGACCAAGGTGATGAAGTCGGGTTCTCGAACGGGGGTGACTTATGGGGTGATCGTCTGCGAAAGTGTTTGTAAAAATCGCTTTATCGTTTTCCCTGATGATGATTATGAACTCATCGATGGAGAGTTAACCTTAGGTGGTGATTCGGGTTCGATATGGTTGCTCAATGATGGGTCGATGCGGGCCATTGGATTACACTGCCTCGGCAACAAAAGTAAAGAATACGATGCCGAACTAGGCGTGGCTTTAAAAATGGCCCAGGTAGCGGAGTATTTAAATATTCGTTTTTAATGGTGGGTACAGTTCTTAAAGGGGCACCTGTCGTTTTCATTTTTTCGGGTTAAATCCATTTTTTTTGAAAAAATTTTGACCTTATTTTTCAAGGCTTCCAGTCGACTCCTGGCATTTCTTGCCAATTTAATTTATGGAATTTTTTCAAAAAAGCGTCTATGTTGTGTCTTTTCCTAATTCTAGACGGTGGAAAAGGTTTTATATATTCCCTTAGCTAGGATTGGGTTCCTAGGTTGGATGGTAGAGTTATGCCGTCGGTGTAGTCTGCCAAGGAGACCAGTTTGGGGCTGTGTCTTGTGGGTGGGATTCCCACCCTTTGCCAAAATTCTACCTTTTTTCCAAATCCATACTTAAAAACTTCAACAATTCAACACTAAGCAAGCCAAGCTTCTCTCTGCCTCATAATCACTTATTCGACCTCGACAAACAGCTCCAAGCCAACCCTTATTTCAAGAACACTCTTTCTCCCTCCAAGACTAATCAACGTTTCACTGCCGTTCCCAAATGCCCTCCAGACAAGCGCGGTATTCTTCCACAAACTGCGGCATCGTCTTTCGTCGATACTGCATCACCCAGCGAGGATGAGGCAAAGGATGAATACGTTCAAACCAACCTTGGCGTTCGTTGAGTTTTTGGAGGTATTTAAAATTTTTCCCCCTTCCCAAACACACTGCTTCGCGATTCACACTACCAAAAGCAAGTTGCGTATCAAAGTTGTGAATGATCTGAGGTTCTACGGCCTCTTGCAATTTTCGATCATCGTAATAATTAACATTCACCCCATTGCCCACAAAACCCAATGGGCATACCGAGGTAATGTAATTTTTCTGGTAAAAGGCATCGGGGCCACCCATAGCCTCCACCACTTCGTAGATAAATACCGACGATAATTCCTGTCGCTTATGAAAGGGATTTTCGATACCACATATTTCTGCCAAACGTACCGGGTCCGTAAATGGAACTCCCGTTACTCCCGCGCCAAAACGACCGGGGTTGATCCCAAACATAAAAACCCTTGGCGACTCATCAGCATAATACTTCTCGTAGAAGGCATTCATGGCGGCCCAAGTGTCGGGTTCGGAAAAAGGGAAAAGCAATTCATAGCCTGTAGGGAGCTCCCAATCGGGGCGAAGGCTTTGGTGAAATTCGAGTACCTGATTTGCAAATGTCATTGTCCAAAATAATCATTCTTACTTAAAGTAAGGATTTACTTTTACGAAAAATTAACCGACCGTACTGGCCTCTTTTCGTCCTCCGGTTTTCTTAACTCCAGCTAATATCCTAAATTTGCGCCATTCAGAAATCCACGGCAAGAACACAATGTATCAACCATGAATGAGGAAATCAACACTTATTGGGACACCTTTATCAATGTCATCGTAGAATATTCACCTAATGTCATCAAAGCGATTGCCGTATTGGTAATCGGTTTTTGGGTCATCAAACGACTTGGAATGATTGTGCGGCGCTCTCTGGAAGCGGCTAACTTTAGTGCTGATTTGCGCCCCTTTATTCTCTCCATCCTCGACATTGGTTTAAAGGTCTTACTGATCTTTAGCGTAGCGGGAATTGTAGGTATTGAGACGGCTTCTTTTGTGGCGGTATTAGCCGCGGCGGGGTTTGCAGTGGGCCTGGCCTTACAAGGGAGTTTAGGCAATTTTGCAGCCGGGGTTGTTATCCTGATTTTTCGTCCTTACAAAGTGGGAGATTGGGTAGAGGTACACGAAAAGTTTGGGAAGGTCCAAGAGATTCAAATTTTCAATACCATTATTGTTACTCCGGGTAGTAAGACCTTGATCATCCCCAATGGTCAGATCATTGATAATATCGTTACCAATTTTTCCGCCAAGGGATTTATCCGTATGGAATTGGAAGTGAGTATGCCTTATGCAGAAAGCTTTCCCAAGGTCAAGAAAATCATCATGGATGAATTAAATGGGATTGAAAAAGTATTAAACGAACCCATACCAGAAGTAGGTATTTTAAATTACGATAGTCACAATATCATCTTAGCAGTTCGTCCTTATGTTTATCCCGATGATTATTGGGAAGTATCATTCGAGGCCTATGAAAAAATCAAAGCCGCTTTTCACCAACATGGCATCCAGGTCGCTTACTCTGAAGGAGTCGAACTAGGCGATATTGGCGACTAGTCCGCTTGCCTTAAATTCCGATAATCATAAACTCGGTTCGACGGTTGCGTTGTCGTCCTTCTTCACTTTCGTTAGTATCGATGGATTGGCTTTCGCCATAGCCTTTATAGCTCAAGCGCGATTCGGTAATGCCTTCTTCAATCAGAAATTCATATACGGATCTGGCTCGATTGGTAGACAGTTTAAAATTCGACTCTTCCGAACCGATATTATCCGTGTGGCCATTAACCTGAATCTCCATCGTTGGATTTTCTTCTAGCAAATCTTTTAGACGGCGTAGTTCGGTAAAAGATTCCTCGCGTAAATCTGCTGAGCCGGTATCAAAAAATACATTCTTAAGTACGATGGGTTTAGAAACCGGAGCGGGCTTATTGGTATTTTGGGCAATCATAGATTTGGGAATCTTCTGCAAGCCAATTTCCAATACATAGGGTTTTCCTGTATCGCGACGTACTAGGGCAAAATTCTCAGAGTGAAAAAGATAGCCCTCCTTAGAAACGTTTAAGGCATAATTATTCCCCAACTGTAGGCAAACCAAAAACTCGCCATCGCGGTCTGTTTTAGAAGAAGCATGAATTTCCGAAGCAGTTAACTCCACAAATTCCACTTCCGCCCTCAACGGCTTTTTGGTAGCGGCATCATACACTTTCGCTTGAACGTAAGTAAGCGGTAGTGGACGCACTTCAGGGTAAAGCTCGAAGAAATAAATATCAGAATTGCCCGTCGATCTTGGCTTTTCAAATGCAGACATGCCATCAACGGCGGGGTCCGCACGATCGGTAGAAAAATAAGCGGTTTTACCATCCAAACTAATCACCATGGCCCCTTCTCCTGCCGCCGTATTGATCGGAAAGCCCAAATTGCGAGGGGTTCCCCAACTACCATCCTCCTGCTTTCGCGAAACGAACAAATCGTAGCTACCAAAACCCGGATGTCCATTCGACATAAAATAGAGGGTCTCCCCATCAGGGTGGATAAAAGGCGATTGCTCCGAATATGGGGTATTGATTTCTTCACTCAAGATAACCGGTTCGGTCCAGGAGCCATTGTTTTGGCGATAGCTGACCCAGATATTGCGATTAACGCTTTCGCTATGGGATGCCTTGGTAAAATATAAGGTTCGGCCATCGGCAGAGATCGAAGGCTGGGTTTCCCAAGAGCGGGTATTGATGGGTTTACCGATATTAGCAGGCTTGGTCCAACGGCCATTGATAACCTCTGAGAAATAAAGGTCACAGCTCCCTTCTCCTTCGGGGCGATTACAGGCAGTAAACACCAAGAACTTACCATCCGCCGAAAGGCTCTGCGCGCCTTCACTATTGGGGGTATTAATTTCCTCCAAAGGTCTTCCCTTGCGCCAACCACTTTCTACTTTGCGACTGATAAAAAAGTCCTCGTGGTCTCCGTTATTACGCGTAAAAACTAAGGTAGTACCATCGGCGGTTAAAGACGGGAGATATTCATCGTCGGAAGTATTGATATGGTCCCCGATGCTTTGGGGTTCAAAAGGCACTCGCGTCTCTCCCACTTCGGTACGGAAAACACAATTGGCCAAGTGGCGTTTGGCTTTTTTCTTTAGCGTTTCATTTCTGGGTTCGGTATCTAAATATTGCTGAAAGTGTTCGGAGGCCTCGTTAAACTTTTCCTGTCGACTTTCGGCGATCCCTAAAGTGTAGAAGACTTTAGTATTGTAATTGGGGTCAATTTCCAATACCTTTTCAAATCCCAACTCCGCTTCGTCATAAAGATTTAAGTCGTATTTCATGGCTGCCCATTGCAATTGAGCATCAATAAAATTGGGAGCGGACTTAAGCGCCTTTTCAAACTCGCGAATAGCATTGAGATTTTCTCCAGCGAGATTAAAAGCCATGCCTTTTTCATAGGCTTTTTTGGCCGCACCAGAAACGGTTCTTCTAGTAGGATAAGTAGATGGCGGTTGCCCAAAGGAAGAAACTCCGAGCAACAAAGCAAGCCCGATGATAATGAAACCTTTGATTTGCATAGTTTTATTTGTATTGGCCTCGTATTCTCCAGGTAGCCATAATAGCACCTTGGAACACGAGAGTTTTCTTAATGGATAACGTAAAAGCGGTTTCCGGGTGACATTAATCCATCATAAATTTCTCTCCTTTTGTTGTTCAGACGAAATTTTTACCAATTTCTTAACACTTTTCGTTCATTACTTCTGTCTGTTGGCGTATCGATTCGTTGTGAATGCTTTGAATAAATGCTTGCGCAAACTCACCAGATAAGCCTTCTGCTATTGTTGCGGCTACTCGGTTGTCAAAAATGCGCGTCCAACGGTTCATCTGTAATATGGTAACGTCATTTTCTTTCTTATAGCGGCCAATTTCCCGGACGACCTCCATCCGTTTGCCCATCATTTCGATCAATTCGCGGTCGATATTATCAATATCATAGCGTAGTGCATCCAAATTGGCGAGAAAATCTTGGTCATCTGTTTCTCTTTGCCGGAGCACCAGTTGGCCTATCGTTTCGCCCAAGGCCTTGGGAGTCAATTGCTGTCGTGCATCGCTCCAAGCTTCTTCGGGGTTAATATGGGTCTCGATCATCAAACCAGCAAAACTGAGGTCAAGCGCTTTTTGGGAAACAGGTCCGATCAGGTCGCGCCGACCACTAATATGGCTGGGATCGCAGATAATTTCCAACTCCGGCAATCGCCTCCCCAGTTCGATGGGAATTTCCCACATTGGCAGGTTGCGATAAGGTGCCGAACGGCTCACGGAGAAGCCTCGATGTATCGCAGCAATTTTTTTGATACCTGCTCCATAAATTCTTTCAATAGCCCCCAGCCATAAATCCACATCAGGATTAACTGGATTTTTTACCATTACCGGGATTTCTACCCCAGCTAGGGCATTGGCAATTTCCTGCACTGCGAAAGGGTTGACCGTAGTACGAGCGCCTAGCCAAAAGATATCGACTCCTGCTTTTAGAGCCAATTCCACGTGGTGGGCATTAGCCACCTCAATCGTTACGGGCAAACCCGTTGCTTTTCCGGCGGCCACGATCCAGTCCAGCCCTCGCTCTCCTACGCCTTCGAAGGAATTGGGGCGAGTTCGAGGCTTCCATATTCCAGCTCTCAGCATCGATGCGCTTTGCGCTGCGGCGCCTTGGCAACTGGCCAGCACTTGTTCCTCTGTTTCTGCACTACAGGGCCCGGCGATGAGTAAAGGCTCCTGTGCTTCATGGAGTTGCCAACCCCAATCCTTTATATTGATGAAATTCATAGTCAATTGGTTGCAAATAGAAAATGGTCATTAGTTTTCACTTAACTAATGACCATTTACTTAAAAAGTTCAATCTAGGACGAGAGAGTCGTTTAGACTAGCTTTTGCGCTTCGGCGTTACCCAAGGCAGCGGCTTTTTCCCAATCCTTTTTGAAGCCTTTTTTCTTCAATTTTTGTGCGGAGTAGCCACGGTATAGCCACATCTCATCGACAGGCACTTCGTAGCCTTCTTCGAAGGCTAATCCTTTGTCGAAAGCCTCTAGGGCTTCGCTATAATTTTCTACTTCGAACAAGAGCATGGCGTATTTATAAAAAATCGTCCGGCTCCAGTAGTAGTTTGGATTATCTTTTTTGAATACACGGCGGCTTAACAACTTCAATTCCGTCAATGCTTTCTCTTGCTCTCCCCGCTTAAGGTGAATCATGCCTTTGAGGCGACGTGCTTTCCAATAGACAGGTTGGAGTGGGATAGAAGTTTTGATGGCCATTTCAAAATCGGCGACGGCGCCATCGATATCATCGAAGTGTATTCTAGTCTTGGCCCGGCCCATATACGCTTCCGTATTATTGGGCGCCAAGCTAATACTCTTATCGAAATCGTAGAGGGCGTCTTTGTAGTTGCGGAGGGTAAAGTTGACGTAGCCACGGCGCTCATAGGCATGGGCATGACGTTCGTACTTCGCGATAGCTTGATTGAGGGCATCAATTGCTTCGCTTTCTTTCCCTTCTTCTTTCAACAATTCCCGTCCACGTAGATACGCTTGTACCGCAGCCCGATCAGAACGAGGCTCTACGGTGCCATGGTGCATGATTTTTCCTTCATTGGTCATCCAAGCACCAAATTGGCCAGCTACCGCAAATTGGGCGATATACTCCAATAAACTAAGGGTGTTCTTCCAGGATTTCTCAGATCCTTGCGTAATGAAACGGGGTACGTTGAGGCTGGTAGAGCTCTCATCGAAAATCTCCTCTTCATTCAAGAGGATATCCGATTTGTAGTAATTCTCTACGCGGTGTTGAAACATCTTGAGGACTTTGTCATAACTCTTAGAGCTACCGAACTCAAGGCGTCCTTTGAAAATACTTT
>SPJL01009970.1_pt1 | contig 15080 bp, 11 predicted proteins | sample 3741751 | NCBI WGS metagenome assembly SPJL01 (sample SAMN10925998, study PRJNA522277) | cold seep metagenome | isolation source: Elba SIP-enriched marine methane seep metagenome, extraction at timepoint T3 | place: Italy: coast of Elba, Mediterranean Sea | reverse complement strand
TGCTACATCCTGTATCCACTTTTGAAGGGGGACAGGAACTCGTGGCTCCTCCAGTAGGCTTGGTAGTAGCAGCACCTCAAAGTAGCCCTGCTATCGAAGAACCTGCGATTATCGAAGCGGTAGAAGTAGAGGAGATTACCGAACAGCCCGTCGTAAGTAGCCCTGCTACCGAACCCGTTCCACCACCTGCAGAGCTGATTCCCGATTCTTATGATGAGGTACTTACCTCCCGGGGCGGCGCTAGTCCCAGCCCTCCCACCGATGCTAATAATAGTGGCTCAAGTCCAGAGGCCCTAACTAAACCTACTGCTCCTGAAACTTTGGCGGTTCCTAAGATTCGGGCAAATGTCAAACGTACCTCTGCCATAGAATTACAAAAGGTGCTTAAGAAAGGTGGGCATTATCAAGGTAGCCTTGATGGTTTGTATGGGCCGGGTACTAAAGCAGCTTATGCCAAATGGGTCACCGCAAGTGGCAATATGCAGAAATATCAGATGCTCAATCAGCATAGAGAGGAATGGACGCCAAAACGGGCTTCTAGTCCTTTACAAAGTTCCCTACATCTCCTTGGTACAGAACCTGCGCCTGCACTACGCCAACTCGAAAAGTCTAGTAGTGCACTGGCCTTGGCCTATCGAGCTTATTATGGCTTTCATACGCGAGGTGCTCAACGGCAGGTTGATATCTGGATGAATAAATCGATTCAACAGGCCTTTAAAAACCAAATAAAATCTTCCATTACCTTTGATCCCACCGCGACCTATTCATATCGCGACCTCAATCAAATCCTCCATCACCTCGCTCAAATCCACAGCGTTACGGAAGCGGAAGCCGCCGTTCCCTGTTGGTTATTCCAGCGTCACCCGGAGGCCGCAGCTAATGCCTTTGCCACCGTTAGTAGTTATCGGATGGAAGATTGCGACCGCTTTACGCAATGGGAAACCTTACAGTTGGTACAGGTAATTTCGCAGGAATTAGATCCCAACCCTACGAATAGTCGTACCATGGCAGAATCTTATGCCTCGATCCGGGCCGGATTATTTGTTGCGCCTTTGCCCTTGAGCACTCCGGAGCAAAAAGCCATCGAAGCTTGGAATACCTCTTTGTGGAAAGGCATGGATGAATGGACGGCCAAAGACCCCATCCATCAAAAGATGACCGAGCCGCTCAAGGTGGCTTATTATCAATCGATGGTTTTGTTGGAGGATTATTATATGAATGCTGGCTTTAAAGCTCGCGAAGCGAAGGGTTTAGCACTGGCTGTTTTACAAACTATTGTGTCTCCTCATTTGGAAGGTTATCGGCGTTGAGGAAAAAATAAAATCACGCAAAAAAATGGAGATCGTTAACGATCTCCATTTTTTTTACTATAATTGTATGTCTATAAACAGTAATATGTACAAGTGGCGCAACTTTAGCCATAAAAATGGAAAGGCTTTTTTACCGCTTTAAAAAATGCCTTAGATGTTGATAAACAAATTGAGAGACCTTCTTCAACAGGCTATTCAAGACGATCTTTCTTATCTAGAACTCCGTGCTGTCCTCATCGACTTTAAAGACGAAGGGGGAGATCAGAACGATGCACGCTCTGTGCTCGAAGAATTGTACCAAGCCATTACCGACGAGAATTGGAAAGACAAATTGCTAGAATTGATCGACCTGACTGAAGGGATGGGGATCAAGAGCTTACGCGTTTGGTAGGCAATGTTGCTTTAGTGCTATTGGCGAGTGCTTTTTAATTTCCCCTTACAAAAAAGGTTACTTCCATACGGGTACCGATAAAGGTTTCCGTAAACTCCCGTGTGTCGAGTCGTAGCTCCATGTTGAACTTTCCAGCGTCGTCGAAGAAGAAGTCTTTGGCATCGATCAAGGTGCCAGGGACTTGGAGTAAACCTCTAGTATTGAGGGGAATTTCTGGTCGCCAGAAAGCTTCGGACCGACGCCCATTCGTTTCGTTGACAAATAGATAAAGGGACACCTCTCGTAGGAAATCATATTCCTCTCCAGCAAAAAGAGCGGTCATCCGCAATTCCTGTGGCGTAATCCGCGATACACTTTCCCGATCGTAGCCATTAAAACTCAATAGAGAATCCATATTAGAGATTTGATCCCTAAAAACAAAAAAGTGATCCTCGATGGTATTGAGCCCTGCTGGGATTTCAAAATCCAAGCGATGGGTAAATTCAAAAAGTACGGGGCCTTGTTCATCGCCCTTCCTACAGGAGCCAATCAACAAGGGGAGCAAGAGGAAGAATAAGAGTTTTTTCATATTACAGTATATGTTCCAAAAATCTAAACGTACAATTCCCACAAAATTATTCTTTCCTTTCGAATTTAATACTATATATTTATTAGGCCATGTCTGAAATAAAACAATATAAAAGATTGGAGGACCTATCTCCTATCGATTAATACAGAACTTTACTCAGACCGACACTAAAATTCATACAGCTTAAAACAACCGAAAAACACACCCAATGGGAGAACAACGCGTATCGCAGGTGAAGGATCAAGCCCAGATGCACCGCTTTGTCCAGCAACTTCTGGACGATGTACAAGCCCTCGAATACATGCTCGATAACGACTGGTTCGAATCGGGGATTACCAGAATCGGAGCGGAACAAGAAATGTGCTTGGTAGATCGTCATAGTTACAAACCAGCCCCCATTGCGATGGAGGCACTTGATCGGATGAAAGATTATCCGTGGGTCGAGACCGAATTGGCCAAGTTTAATCTAGAAACCAACCTCACCCCTCGCGAACTCAAGGGTAAATGTTTGAGTCAGCTGGAAAAAGAAAATTTGACCAACCTTCGCCGAATTAGCGAAAAACTAGGCGAACTAGATTCAGAGCTAGTTCTTACCGGAATCCTCCCTACCCTGAGAAAATACCATTTGGATATAGATTACCTCACCCCTAAAAAACGCTACAAAGCATTGATGGAATCCATCAATGACCAGCTCATTGGAGCGGCTTATGAACTGCGTTTGTTGGGGATAGATGAATTGTTGGTACGCCACGAATCCCCCTTACTCGAAGCCTGTAATACCAGTTTCCAAGTTCACCTGCAGGTAGCGCCCAAGGATTTCGTTAAGCTCTACAACATTGCCCAGGTGATGGCCGCGCCTTTGATTGCCATCTCCGCCAATTCTCCCATCGTCTTTGGACGGCGGCTCTGGCATGAATCTCGAATCGCTTTATTCCAACAAGCCCTCGATACTCGTACGACCCACGACCATATGCGCGAACGTAGCCCTCGGGTCAATTTCGGCAATGACTGGTTAGACAAATCCGTCCTCGAAATTTATCGGGAGGATATTGCGCGCTTCCGAGTCTTACTCAGCAGTGATATCAAAGAAGATTCGATCGAAATGATCGCCAAAGGAAAGGTGCCTAAATTGCGAGCGCTCCAAGTACACAACTCCACGGTTTATCGTTGGAATCGACCTTGCTATGGCATTAGCCCCAATGGCAAGCCTCATTTAAGAATTGAAAATCGCGTCTTACCCGCAGGGCCTACCGTGATCGATGAAGTAGCGAACGCTGCCCTTTGGCTGGGAGTGATGGTTGGCATGGCCGAACGAACCGATGATATTTCTAAACTGATTTCCTATGCCGATGTCCGCGATAACTTCTCAAAAGCTTCGCGCTACGGCTTGGATTCTAAGTTTACCTGGTTTAAGGATAAAAAGATTAACGTCAGTGATTTGCTGCGCAAAGAATTGATCCCAATGGCCCGGGCCGGACTCAAAGCACATAAAGTAGCAAGTGCTGATATCGACCGTTACCTCGGCATAGTGGAGGAAAGGGCAAAAACACATATGAATGGTGCACGTTGGCAATTGCGCGCCTTTACCAAACTCAAAGAAGAAACGACAGTTGATGAAGCCATGACTTGTTTGACTGCCGCTATTATCAAAAATCAAAAACAAGAGATGCCCGTTCACAAGTGGAAGACCCCCGACCTGAAAGATCTTCAGGATTATCGCCCCGGCGAATTGAAAGTGGAGGAATTCATGACCACCGATTTATTTACGGTACAAAAGGATGATATCATCCAGTTGGTAGCCGAAATGATGGACTGGCGTAAGATCCGCTACACTCCGGTGGAGGATACCAAAGGCAACTTAGTGGGGCTAGTTACTTCGCGTTTATTGCTTCGACATTTGATCCGCAACGACAAGTTGCAGGGCAAGGTAACGATGGTTAAAGATGTGATGGTCAAATCGCCAATTACCATTTCTACCAATGCTAGTGTATCAAAGGCCATGGAAATTATGCGCGAAAATCGCATTGGTTGTCTGCCAGTGGTCAATGGTACGGAATTGATCGGTATTATCACCGAGATGGACTTTCTTCGGATCTCGGCTCGGCTAATGGAACGCCAAGCAAAATTAAAGAAAAAGGCCTAGATGGTGTATTTTAAACGCTAAGCATTCGGACCTAAAATATTGATTATGAAGGACTTCGCAGCAAAATTTATTTAAAAAAAATTGCCCTACTCCAATGCCTAAGCAAATTTTTCGACAACTATCAAAGACCAAATATTTGTTGTTTCGACTGGGCTAAACTTTATAATTATCAACTTTACCAGAGTCAAAGTTCGGCTTCCTTTTTGCATCAAATTGTTGGCTCCTCAACAAAAGTGGGGCCTTGGGCGTATTATTATTAAACCGACCAAAAAAAGTGATGCAAAAAACTTATTTTTGCGCACCAATTAATTAACACCGAAAGCTTTCGGGACACTTTAAATCTCCTTATTATGCCATTCGATATTGACATGATTCGGGCCTATTATCAGACCCTGGCCGAAAAGGTGGCCGCCACCAAGCAAGAACTTGGTCGCCCCCTAACCCTTGCAGAAAAAATTCTTTACACTCACCTCCATCCGGAGTCTCCATTGCAAAATTACCAACGCGGCAAAGACTATGTTTTCTTTAGCCCCGATCGTGTTGCCATGCAGGATGCAACTGCTCAAATGGCATTGCTCCAATTTATGATGGCTGGCAAAGATAAGGCTGCTGTCCCTTCCACGGTACACTGCGATCACTTGATCCAGGCTAAGGTAGGTGCCGAAGCAGATTTGAAAGCCGCCGTAGATACCAGCTCGGAAGTTTTTGATTTCCTCCAATCGGTATCCAATAAATACGGTATTGGTTTTTGGAAACCTGGTGCGGGAATTATTCACCAAATCGTCTTGGAAAATTATGCCTTCCCCGGTGGAATGATGATCGGAACCGATTCTCATACCGTAAATGCGGGTGGATTGGGAATGGTAGCCATCGGAATTGGTGGCGCAGATGCAGTAGACGTAATGGCGGGTATGCCTTGGGAGTTGAAAATGCCTAAGCTCATCGGTGTAAAATTGACGGGAGAATTGAGCGGTTGGGCTTCTTCCAAAGATGTTATCCTCAAAGTTGCAGGAATCTTGACGGTAAAAGGTGGAACAGGAGCGATCGTAGAATACTTTGGCCCAGGTGCAGAATCACTGTCTTGTACGGGTAAAGGTACCATCTGTAATATGGGTGCCGAAATTGGTGCTACTACTTCTACTTTCGGTTATGACGAATCAATGCGTCGTTACTTACAAGCGACGGAAAGAGCAGAAGTTGCCGAATTGGCGGATGCTGTTGCAGAACACCTCACTGGTGATGCCGAATGCTACGCCAACCCCGAGCAATACTTTGATCAAGTGATCGAAATTGACCTCAGCACTTTGGAGCCACATATCAACGGCCCTTACACGCCAGACTTGGCTTGGCCAATCTCTAAATTCGCCGAAGCCGTACGGGAAAATGATTATCCCCCAAAGCTAGAGGTGGGATTGATCGGTTCTTGTACCAACTCTTCTTATGAAGATTTGACTCGGGCTGCCTCTTTGGCACAACAGGCCAAGGATAAAAAATTAAAAGTAAAATCTGAATTTACCATCACCCCCGGTTCGGAACAAATCCGGTACACCGTAGAGCGCGATGGTATCCTCGATACCTTCAACGAAATTGGTGGAGTGGTACTGGCCAATGCTTGTGGTCCTTGTATCGGACAATGGGCACGTCATACCGATGACCCCAATCGCAAAAACTCTATCATTACCTCCTTCAACCGGAACTTCTCTAAGCGTAATGATGGTAACCCTATGACGCACTCCTTTGTAGCTTCGCCCGAGATGGTAACTGCAATGGCAATTTCTGGGGACATGACTTTCAACCCGCTTACGGATACTCTCACCAATGAAGATGGCGAAGAAGTAAGACTCGACCCACCAACCGGTGTAGAATTGCCTCCTAGAGGTTTTGATGTAGAAGATGCTGGCTTTATCGCACCAGTGGCCGATGGTAGTGGGGTAAATGTAGAAGTTAACCCTGCATCTAACCGCTTGCAATTGTTGACTCCTTTTGAGCCAATTACGCAAAGCCAATTGACGGGAATGCGTACGCTGATCAAGGCCAAAGGCAAGTGTACTACCGATCACATTTCGATGGCTGGGCCTTGGCTCAAGTTCCGTGGACACCTCGAAAACATTTCGAACAACTGCTATATCGGGGCGATCAACTACTTCAACGAAGAATCTAATAATGTATACAATGCCGTAACGGGTGAGTTTGGTGCTGTTCCTGATTCTGCACGTACTTATCAGAAAAATGGTGTTGGTACGGTAGTATTCGGAGAGGAGAACCTAGGAGAAGGATCTTCTCGCGAGCACGCAGCCATGGAGCCTCGTTTCCTCGGGGTAATGGCAGTAATTGTAAAATCTTTTGCTCGGATTCACGAAACCAATTTGAAGAAGCAAGGTATGTTGGCCCTGACTTTTGTCAACCCCGCCGATTATGACCTCGTTCGTCAAGATGACGAAATTGATTTGCTTGGTTTTGATGATATGGCTCCTGGTCAAAATCTGACCGTGGCATTGCGCCATGCAGATGGAACAGAGGACCGTTTCGAAGTAAAACATACCTACAATAAAGCACAGATCGAATGGGTTCGGGCTGGTTCCGCACTTAATCACTTGCGTAAAGAGGCTGGCGTAGCTTAAGCCATTTACTTTACCCCTACTTTAAGTAGTAGCCCTTTTCTCAACATATTGAGAAAAGGGCTTTTTTTATTATTTTTAGCTAGGCCCCAGAGAAAACTATTTTACTTCACTTACAAAACCTAGAACCATGCTTAAAGAATTTAAAGCATTTATCATGAAGGGAAATGTGCTCGAATTGGCCGTGGCAGTGATTATTGCCGGGGCATTTGGCGCCATTGTCACTTCTTTTACCAAAGACATTCTCATGCCACCAATCGGTTTGGCACTTGGCGATGTGGATTTCTCCGCCTTAGCAATTGAACTCGCCCCAGCCCAGCTCGCGGCTGATGGAAGCATAGCTAAAGAGGCCATTGAAATTCGAATCGGTAAATGGATCAACACCATCATCGACTTTCTGATCATTGCCTTCGTCCTCTTTATGGTCATCCGCTCGTACAACAAATCTCAGACTCCACCGGAGCCCGAACCAGAACCAGCTCCAGCTGGGCCTACCCAGGAAGAACTACTCGCGGAGATTCGAGACCTCCTCAAAAAACAATAAAGCACTTCACTGAAGTGATGCAATAAATAGGGGGGCTATCTCATGGTATGAGATAGCCCCTCTCGCAAACTAAGAATGGCTTTATTATTTCGAAGCTTGCTCTTCTCTTAAAGCTCGGCGTAAGATTTTTCCTACATTAGTTTTAGGTAAATCCTCTCTAAATTCAACGTGGCGAGGTCGTTTATACCCCGTCAAATTTTCCTTACAGTAGGATTTCAACTCCTCTTCCGTCAAAGAAGCATCTTTTTTGACTACACAAATTTTAACCACTTCTCCCGATTTGTCATCCGGCACGCCAATCGCCGCTACTTCCATTACCTTGGGATGAGCAGCCACCACATCTTCTACTTCATTTGGATAAACATTGAACCCTGATACCAAGATCATATCTTTTTTACGGTCCACGATTTGAAAATAACCATCTTCGTGCATCTTCCCAATATCTCCGGTGCAAAGCCAGCCCTCGCTAGTGATGGTATTAGCCGTTTCTTCGGGGCGGTTATAATAGCCCTTCATGACCTGTGGGCCTCGAATCTGAATTTCACCAACTTCGCCCACAGCTAAGGGATTCCCCGCATCATCGACAATACGCATTTCAGTAGATGGGATAGGCAAGCCAATCGTTCCTATTTTTCCAGAGCCATCAATGGGATTAACACTAGCCACTGGTGAAGATTCCGTCATTCCATAGCCTTCCGCTAATGGACAGCCCGTTACCTGCTGCCATTTCTCCGCAACAGCTCGTTGTACCGCCATTCCTCCTCCTACCGTAATCCGAAGTTTAGAAAAGTCCAATGCTTTAAAGTCTGCATTATTCACTAAACCATTAAAAAGAGTGTTCACTCCCGTCATCAAAGTGATCGGATAGGATTTAAAGGCCTTAACGATAGTCGATAAATCGCGGGGGTTTACTATTAATATGGTGAGGGTACCGATACTCATCAAGGCCAGGCAATTGACGGTAAAGGCAAAAATGTGATACATGGGTAGTGGTGAAATCGCAATTTCTTTTTCCACTTCTAAGAAAGGTAGCATCGCCGCACGGATTTGCTGCATATTGGCCACCATATTCCGATTGGTCAACATCGCTCCTTTTGAAACGCCGGTAGTACCTCCAGTATATTGTAGTAAAATAACCTCATCGGGCGTACCGCGATGCTTGTTGAGGGAGAATTTTTTACCTTGACTAAGCGCTTCTTTGAAGTTAACCGTGTTTTTCAAATTGTGCTTGGGCACCATGCGCTTGATATTCCGAACGGCAAAATTGACGATTGCCCCTTTAAAGGTTCCTAGCAATTCACCAATACTGGTCAGAATTACGGTTTTAATATTGGTATCGCCAATGATCTTGTCCAGGTTGGCCGCAAAGTTTTCCGCAATTACGATGGCTTTGGCCCCTGAATCGGTAAACTGGTGATGCATCTCTCGGGGAGTATAAAGCGGATTGGTGTTAACCACTATCAAACCAGCCCGCAAAGCGCCAAAGAGTGCGATTGGATACTGCAACATATTAGGCATCATCAGGGCGACTTTATCCCCTGCTTCGAGGCCACGGGATTGTAAGTAAGCACCAAATTGCAGCGACATCTTGTCGATTTGGGCAAAAGTCAGGGCTTTACCCATGCAGACAAAAGCAGGTTTGTTGGGATATTTTTTAAAAGTCTCTTCCAACATATCCACCAAGCAGGTATAGGCATCGGGGTCAATATTGGCCGGAATGCTATTCGGATAGTGGGCGAGCCAAGGGCGATTATCAGTCATAATTTGATCGGATTGCTGTTATTTTAGATTGTGAGAGCATTAAATTTACAAATTTTTGTCATAATCTGTGGCTCTCCAGTATTCGCCTTTTAGCTAAGTAATTAATTTTCAAGGCATTTTACTTTCTATTTCTACTAAAAAGTCGTACTTTTGCCCCGCTAAAATTTATTCCTTAACCCCGTCCTTGTGTTATATATTATTCAGGGACTACAAATCCGAGAATCTTTCCTATGAGTGACGAAAAGAATCTCACCAATGAGGAGCAAGAAACTCCTCAACAACCTACCGAAGAGACAACTCCAACGCCTCCTGTAGCTGAAGAAACCACCACCCCTCCCGCAGCGGAAGAAACGACGACGCCTGCTCCTGTAGCTAAGGAAGCCGCTTCTACTACTACCAATGAGGGTAACAGTGGTGAAGAAGAAGAACTTGATCTTTCTGAGTTATTATCTCAGTCAGGTGTTACCGGAACCGGTCACGCTGACTTCGATTGGTCAAATACTTCTCGTCGGGAGTTGCCTTACACCGACCAAGAAATTCAAGATTACCTGGTTCAATACGAATCGACACTGAGTGCAGTTGCCGAAAACGATATCGTTAAAGGTAAAGTAGTGGCCCTCCACGATGGCGACGTTTTACTCGATGTCAATTTTAAATCGGACGGACTCATTCCTCTTTCTGAATTCCGCGACATGCCAGATCTCAAAGTTGGAGATACGGTAGATGTATACGTAGAATTACAAGAAGATGAGCGTGGTCAGTTGGTTCTTTCTCGCCGTAAAGCAAAGCTTTTGCGCGCTTGGGAAAGTATCGTCGATTCTTACAACAACGGTACAATTATCAAAGGTACCGTAGTAAGCAAAACCAAAGGTGGTTTGATCGTAGATGCGAGTGGTTTGGAAACTTTCCTTCCTGGTTCGCAGATCGACATCAAGCCTATCATCGATTACGATGCCTATGTTGGTAAAACGATGGAATTCAAAGTGGTTAAGATCAACGAAACCATTAAGAATGCCGTAGTATCACACAAAGCTTTGATCGAAAGCGATTTGGCCGAGCAGCGTGAAGCAATCATTGCTAGCCTCGAAAAAGGTCAAGTACTCGAAGGTTTGGTCAAAAACATCACCGATTTCGGTGCTTTCCTCGATCTCGGGGGCGTCGACGGTCTTTTGTACATCACCGATATCTCTTGGGGACGTATTTCTCACCCATCAGAAATCTTGGCGCTTAACCAAAAGATCAATGTTGTAGTACTCGACTTTGACGAAAACAAAAAGCGTATTTCACTGGGTCTCAAGCAATTGCAACCACATCCGTGGGAAGTATTGGCCGAGACTATTCAGGAAGGAGCTACGGTCAAAGGACGGATCGTCAACATCGAAGATTACGGTGCTTTCCTCGAAATCATGCCGGGCGTAGAAGGTTTGATCCACGTTTCAGAAGTAACTTGGAGCAACCAACCGATCAATGCTCGCGAATACTTCAAACTAGGCCAAGAATACGAAGCCAAAGTGGTAACCATCGATCGCGAAGATCGCAAGATGTCTTTGAGTGTCAAGCAATTGTCTCAAGACCCTTGGAGCGAGATCGAAAACGAGTTCCCACACGAAAGCCGCCACACTGGTTTGGTGAAAAACCTTACTCCATACGGCGTTTTTGTAGAGCTTAAAGAAGGTATTGGTGGAATGGTACACATTTCCGACCTTTCTTGGACGAAGCGTTTCTCTCACCCATCTGAGTTTACCAAAGTAGGTAACGACATCGAAGTGGTGATCCTCGACATCGATAAGTCAAACCGCAAGCTGTCTTTGGGACACAAGCAAATTGAGGAGAATCCTTGGGATACGTTCGAAAATGTATTCCCTGTTGGTTCTTACCACGAAGCTACCCTCTTGCGTCGCGACGATCGTGGAGCCATCGTTCAATTGCCTTATGGTTTGGAAGCATTTGCTCCAATCAAGCATATCCGCAAGGAAGATGGTAAATTGGCAGAGGTTGATGAGGCTTTGACCGTAAAAGTAATCGAGTTCAACCGCGATGATAAGCGTATCCTCGTTTCTCACCTCCGCTACCTCGACGATATCCGTCGCGAAGCAGATGAGAGCGTACGCAAAGAGCGCAGCGACGTTCGTCAGAAAACGCGTAAAGCAATCAAGCAACAACAATCCAATATCGAACGCTCTACTTTAGGAGAATTGGCAGGCTTTGCTTCTTTGAAGCAACAATTAGCTGCTGATGCTACTCCTCCTCCAGCACCAAAGAAGGAAGAGCCTAAGAAAGAGGAACCTGCTAAGGCGGAAGTAGAAGAAGTAACGGAAGATGTTCCAGCTACTACACCTGCTCCTAGCGATGATTTGAAAAAGATCGAGGGCATTGGTCCTAAGATCGCTGAGTTGTTGACTGCTGCTGACATCCCTACTTTTGCAAAACTATCAGAAACTACAGCTGATCGCATCCGCGAAATCTTGGCTGAAGCTGGTAGCCGCTACAAAGTACACGATCCTACTACTTGGCCAGAGCAAGCCAAAATGGCTGCTGCTGGAGAATGGGACAAATTGAAAGAATGGCAAGACCAACTCCAAGGAGGGAAGTAAGCCACTAACGAATAGCTATTTAGCACGGGCCCCGATTCGGTTTTTCACCGATCGGGGCTTTTTTATTATCTTACCTTCCTAAAACCAAATCTGGATTATGTACAAAACGCTCCTCACCTTCGTCGCCCTTGGCCTCTTAGTCTTTGTCCTTTCTGGCTGTTCTTCCAACGCCTCCAATGATCAAACGGCAAGCGCTACTGGCGAGCCCGTGATCAACCAAGTTGTTCCAGCAGCAGAATTCATAGCCCTCCTCGCTCAAAAGACAGATGCCCAACTTCTCGACATACGTACTCCCTCCGAAGTAGCCGAAGGCAGCATCCCCGGAGCGCTTAATTACGATTTTTATCAAGATAATTTTCAACAACAACTAGAGCAGCTCGACCCTAAAAAGCCAACTTTTTTGTTTTGCAGAAGTGGTGGTCGTAGTGGTAAGACCAGCCGTAAACTAAAGGAAATGGGCTTTGTTGAAGTCTATGACCTAAAAGATGGGTATAAAACCTGGCTTGCTCTACAGTAAGTTTTCCTCCTTCCGTACTGACTCTTATTTGCGACTCCTCCGCCAGAGGGACTAAACAATATTTCCCTTAGGCTGTTTTCTTTGGCGTCTAAAAAAAACGCAATACAAGGTGTCAGCAAAAGTAATTGTTATCGGTTCGGGGTTTGCGGGTTTAGCCGCCGCTACTTGTCTCGCTAAAGAGGGGCATGAGGTTACCATTTTGGAAAAAAACAGCATAGCTGGTGGGCGCGCTCGAAAGTTTGAGGCCGAAGGTTTCGTTTTCGATATGGGCCCCAGCTGGTATTGGATGCCCGAAGTCTTCGATGAGTACTTCGAACATTTTGGCAAAAAAACCTCTGATTACTACGATCTGGTACGACTTGATCCTTCTTACTCCATCTTCTTTGGTGAGGGAGAAGTAATGAACGTCCCTGCCGGACTAGAGGCCTTGTACGAACTCTTCGAGCAATACGAAAAAGGAAGTTCGGAGAAGCTTCGCCAATTCATGACCGAGGCGCAATATAAGTATGAGGTGGGCATGAAAGAATTTGTCCGCAAGCCCGGGCATTCCATTCTCGAATTTGCTGATCTCCGGGTACTCAAAAGCATGTTTCGTTTACAGATGTTCCAGTCGATGTCGAATCATGTTAGGGGCCTCTTCAAAAACAGCAAGCTAAGACAGTTGCTCGAATTTCCTGTTCTCTTTTTAGGAGCAACGCCTAGTAATACCCCTGCTCTTTACAGCTTAATGAACTATGCGGATATGGCCTTGGGTACTTGGTATCCCCAAGGTGGTATGCACAAGATTATTGAAGGCATGTATCAATTGGCGGAAGAAATGGGAGTGAAAATTATTCTAGATCAAGAAGTCAAGCAAATCTATGTTCCCAATGGCCATGCTACCAAGGTCATTACCCAGAACCAGGAATACCAGGCCGACGTCGTAATTGGCGGAGCCGATTATCACCATATCGAACAGCAATTACTCCAACCCGAGCATCGTCGTTATTCTGATAGTTATTGGGATAAACGGACGATGGCCCCTTCTTCCCTGCTCTTCTATCTTGGAGTGAATAAAAAGCTAGATGGCTTACAACATCACAACCTATTTTTTGATGAGGATTTTGATCAACATGCCATCGAAATTTACGACGAGCCACAATGGCCTAGCAACCCCCTGTTTTATGTTTGCTGCAATTCCAAAACAGATCCTTCCGCAGCGCCCGAAGGAATGGAAAACGTCTTCGTCCTCATTCCGCTCGCCCCCGACTTAGAGGATACTGAAGCATTAAGAGAAAAATATTATGAGATGGTTATGGAACGATTGGAAAAACACATCGGGCAGAGCGTTCGAGATGCCGTAGTGTACAAGCGTTCTTTTGCTCATCGCGACTTTATCAAAGATTACCACGCCTTCAAAGGTAATGCCTATGGCTTGGCCAATACGCTATTCCAAACTGCATTCCTTAAACCTAAACTCAGGAGTAAGAAAGTAGCCAATCTATTTTATACTGGCCAGCTTACTACTCCAGGTCCTGGAGTGCCTCCATCCCTTATTTCGGGACAAGTGGTGGCACGCGAAGTCCAAAAATCGTTTCAACTCGTATAATTAAAGCACCAACCTCGATTCGCCATGATGACTTTGTATGATCAGACTTGTCAAGAATGTAGTCAATTGATTACCAATCGCTACAGTACTTCTTTCTCTTTGGGAATTCGCGTGTTCGACAAAAAATATCGAAGCCCGATTTACAGTATTTACGGTTTCGTACGTTTTGCGGATGAAATAGTCGATACCTTTCACGATTTTCCCAAAGCCAGTTTGCTCGAAAAATTTCGACAAGATACTTATCAAGCTATTGAAGAAAAAATTAGCCTCAACCCCGTGTTGCATGCTTTTCAACAGGTAGTTTGGGAATATGATATCGATCGCGAGTTGATCGATGCCTTTTTAGATAGTATGGAAATGGACCTCTATTTTGATCGCTACCAGGATAGTCTGTATCAGCAGTACATCTATGGATCAGCCGAGGTAGTAGGTCTGATGTGTTTAAAGGTTTTTTGCAAAAGCGATACCGAGCATTACGAATCACTCAAGGATTCGGCTCGTAGCCTAGGTTCTGCTTTTCAGAAAATCAACTTCCTCCGCGATATGAAAAGCGACTTTGCCGAACGCGGTCGGGTATATTTCCCCGGAGTGGATTTTAATAACTTTACCAACGAAGACAAAGAGCGTATCGAAAGCGATATTAAAGCCGACTTCGACCATGCTTACGAAGGAATCATTCGCTTACCGGAAGGTGCTCGCTTTGGAGTATACCTCGCTTATCGATATTACATCAATCTGTTTAAGAAAATTAAACGTGCTACCGCAGCTAGAGTTAAGCAAGAACGCATTCGAGTCAAAGACAGTAAGAAGATGTATTTACTATTTAGCTCGGCGGTTAAAAACCAATTCAATCTGCTATAAAAAGGTAGTATTGATCTAGCCTCAAAATGGCAATAATTTTTTTCTCACTTTTTAGTTTTTTTTATCTATTCCCGGAGTTCAAAAAGTTGGTATAAAAGTCTTTTGTCCATCCATTCGGGAATACAATATTTGCCATTTAGGAAGCAGACCAAATCGCTTGATTTGGTCTGCTTTTTTTCGGAAAT
>SPJL01033643.1_pt1 | contig 15098 bp, 14 predicted proteins | sample 3741751 | NCBI WGS metagenome assembly SPJL01 (sample SAMN10925998, study PRJNA522277) | cold seep metagenome | isolation source: Elba SIP-enriched marine methane seep metagenome, extraction at timepoint T3 | place: Italy: coast of Elba, Mediterranean Sea | reverse complement strand
GGCCCAGGAGTTGACAGAAGTCCAGAGCTTGTATAATATACGAAAGTCAGACCTTAACCTGCCCCAAACCCTCTCTCGGCTGGATTACTTCTTTCTCGCCGTCAAGCTGGAGGCGGCCTGTGTATGGCTCAATCAACACATCCATCAAGTGCCCATCGCCGCAGAAGAGGCGCTCGGCCCTCTGGAAACCCTCGAAACCCTCATGCCACTCCTCGATGCGGGACATTTTCGAGAGGAACCCCTCATTGACCTTTTATATCGCTGCTATCATTTATTCCAAGAGGATGCCATCCCCCAGGAGTTTCATACCCTCAAAGCGGCTTATAATGAACATGCCATGAAAATTGGCTTCAACCAGCGGCAAATCATTCATGGAGTATTGCGAATTTTTTGTACCAAACGCTATAATACGGGTGAAACGGAATACCTAGAGCCCCTTTTTAACCTCTATCAAATGGGACTTACCCAAGGCGTCTTGACTTTTGGCGGTGGCCTTTTACCGGCTACCTTCCAAACCGTCGTGACGCTAGGGATCAAATCGAGGAAATTGGATTGGGTGGAAGATTTTTTGGAAGAATATCGAGACCAATTGGTCAGTACCGAAGATCCCGAATCCATTTACACCCTCAATCGAGGGAATTTGCTTTTTGCTCGCGGGGCCTATGAGGAAGCGCTCGACTGTCTGACCTATGAGTTTGCCGATATTTACCTCAAACTCGTCGCTCGTCGTTTGGAAGTGCAAATTTATTACGAACTAGATTCCGACCTGCTCGATGCCAAAATTCAAGCCTTCAAGGTATTTATCTTTCGAGTGTCGCAGTCGCGTTTACCTGACCTACAACGGGAGGGGTACAATAATTTCATCGACCTGCTCAAACAGATTATCCATCCTTCTACGCGCTATAACGATAGTCGAAGAGAAATGCTTCTGGAAAAAATCAAAGGGAAAAAGACCGTGGCCGAGCGCCAATGGCTACAAGAAAAACTAGGCTATTCTAGCTAAGCTTCCTCTTCGACTACTACATGGCAAAGGAATTCGGCATCATCATCGATGATCAGGCTATCTTGGCGGCGGATACAGATTGCGGAAGCTTCCCCCGTCCAGAATACGCTGGGTTGATAGCGATGACCTTCCAAATCGGTATAAAACGGTGCCAGTTCTTGATAGATCATCGGGTTGCCCCCATAATCGCCCTTGGTTTCGACTTTGGCGCCGCCCTGGCCATCATGTAGGCTAATATTTTCCCCCATACGACCAAAGAATGGCTTACGAACAAAGCGGTGATCGGGAAAATCTCCCTCGTTAGTACTCGCTCGTAATACTTCAGGAGCATCTGGAAACAGCTCAGCGATGATTTTCAACATGCCTTTATTTTGCAAGAGCATGGCAAAGGCCGGATTGAGGATGATACACAATTCCCGACGTACGATTTGATCGAGAATTTCGAATAATTCGGGTTCTTCAAAAAGGAAAAAATCCCAGGGAATGAGTTTAAACCAAAAATCAAACTTTAGGTATTCACCGGGGCTCACTTCAAAAAATATTCCTTCCTCCGGCGAAAAAGTCACCTTTTCGAGGTCGGCATAATGGACTTCTTCAAAGCCCGCCCGCTCGGCAGCCTCTGAAACCACATCCGCATTGAGCCAATCGTCATCATCGCCCATAGTGGTGATGAGGAGCAGCGGTTCGCGATCCGGATAGCGTTCGAGCAATAGCTCAAAGCGATCGGTGAGGCTGACTAATAGCTCATTATAAGGCTCTCCGGGAGGGAGTTGATCCTGTTCTTTGTCCCAATATTCCTCTTGGATAAAAGCCGTTTCGGGCATAATGGAGCAGGTATCGCCATTGAACTCGATGAGTCGAGGCGTGAGTCCTCCAAGGCCACCAGAAAAATCGAAGCGTCCTATCAGGTAATTTCCTAGTTCCCGTTCGATAGAATATTGGAGAAGGCGAATAGCATGATTGGGGATGTGCAATTCCTTCCAGCGCCCTTCGCGGACTACGGTAAGGAGAGCTTGAGTATAATAATCAAACAGGTGATCGGTGGCCTGAGTGAGGTCATCTCGATCAATTACACTGAGTTCGAGAAACTCTTCCGGGATGTAATCGTGATTTTCGCCTTGTAAAAACCATTGGAGCCCCTGCTCCTTGAGTAATTCAAAGGGCAGGGGACCAGTTTCGTGGATGGGATTAACCGCCATAAGAACGTGTTGACTTGCTACCGCCGTATCCAGATTTACCGCTGCTAGGCTTGGCCCGAGTGGTACGGGAAGCAGTATTGCGTACTTGACTTCCAGCGGTATTATTGACGCGATTATAAGTTTTTTGATCCATGTAGGCACTAGAGCGAACCGGAGTTGACATCGAGCGGCCCATCATATAACCAAAGAATCCAGCCGAGGCTGCGCGAACCATGGCCCGGTTGCGAGGCGAGGTGCCTGTGCTTTGCTCCATTAGCCGGGCTTCGGCTAAGGTAAAGGTATCGATTTGGCCATCCATGTATTTGGCTACGATAATACTTTCCTCGGTAGAGGGCAGGGCTTGTTCATCTTCGATTTTGAATAAATCAGGTTGAGTTTCTTGCAGGATAGTGGCTAGGCCTTGAGTAGGCAGTTCCACCTCTTCGTACTGTACTTCGCCTTCTGAGCTTTCTCCGAACCAAGAATAGAGCACGAAAATAGCGATAACACCATAGAGTACATACTTAAGATTAGTCATCATAGTTTAATTATGTTAAAAAATAGATTTTCAAGAACGTCAAGTGAGAACAAGACGTACCATACAAATATAGTGGCTTTCTTTCGACTTTGAAATAAAAGTGATTTATTTGTTGATTCAAAATATAAAATATGAAGGGTCAATCAGAGAAGATAGCTTTTTTTGTTGCCGTGATCATTGCGGGTTTGTGTTCCTTGATTTATGAATTGTTGATAAGTACAACGTCCTCTTATTTTTTGGGGGATAGTGTCAAACAGTTCTCGCTTACCATTGGTGTTTACATGGCAGCAATGGGCCTGGGGTCCTATCTTACCAAGTTTATTCAAAAGGATTTATTGGATTGGTTTGTAAAGGTAGAAATCCTCTTGGGCTTGGTGGGAGGAATGAGTATTCCGATACTTTATTTGGTATTTGACCAGCTTTCTACTTGGCAATATGAATTGGTGATGCTCAGCATTACCTTTATGATCGGCGTATTGACGGGCTTTGAAGTGCCTATTTTGGTGCGTATCCTAAAAACATACTACCCGCTGAAGTCTAACCTAGCCTATGTGCTGAGTCTAGACTATCTAGGCGCCTTAATCGCTACGCTGCTTTTCCCTTTTTTACTCCTGCCCTTTGTCGGGACCTTCCAAACCTCGATCCTATTCGGCATGCTCAATGTATTGCTGGGCTTTTGGATCTATCGCTTTTTTACCCGCAAACTTTCCGTAGAAAAGAAAAACTGGCTACAAGTGGTGGCGCTAGTTTGCCTACTATTTTTCCTAATCCTCCTCAGCTTTTCTTCGCGATTGCTATCGCATTGGGAAGATGGTTTTTACTCCCATCAGATCATCCATTCCGAACAAACGCCTTATCAAAAGCTCGTGATCACGAAGAATCGAGATGATATGAAATTGTTTATCAATCGGATCATCCAGTTTTCTTCGGCAGACGAATACCGCTACCACGAAGCTTTGGCGGTATTGCCGCTCGAATTATCGACCCAGCGGAAATCGGTGTTGATTTTGGGCGGCGGAGAAGGTTTATTGGCGCGGGAGGTACTCAAATATGCCGATGTTGAACGACTCACCATCGTAGATTTGGATGGGGCAGTATTTGAATTGGCGCGTAATAATCCACGAGTTCGAAAGCTCAATGAAAATGCCCTTTATGACCCGCGCGTGGAGCTTGTCAGCCAAGATGCCATGGTTTTTTTGAAAGAGCAGGACCAAGAATTTGACCTCATCCTAGCCGATTTACCCGATCCCTCAAACGAATCACTGGCCCGCCTATATTCTACCACTTTTTACCGTCTGGCCCGCGAACGCCTCCGTAATGGCGGGCTTTTTGTAACCCAAGCGACGGGTACCTTTCATACCACCAAAGCCTTTTGGGGCATCTACGAAACGCTCGTCAACAGCGGATTTGACCATGTTTACCCCTACCATGTCTACGTGCCTTCTTTTGGCGATTGGGGTTTTCATTTGGCTGCCGCCCAGCCCCTCAACCCTTTAACTATTGAGCCCCCAACAACTTGTCGCTATTTAGATCGCGAGATTTTGCCACATCTTTTTACCTTTGAGAAGGATATCCGAAATCCCGGTAATTTGGAGGCCAACCGACTAGACCAACCTTCTTTATTGGCCTATTTTCTGGAAGACTGGGAAAAATTTAGAAAGGAAAAGATCCATTAAACGATTTAAGCTATGAATTACCTCGGTCGACATATCATCCTCGAACTCAACGAATGCCCCGAATCCTTGCTGGTAGACTGTCCGCGTATCCAAAGCCTGATGGAAGGTGCAGCGCGAGAGATGGGAGCCACGATTGTAGAAAGTCGATTTCATCACTTTAGTCCTTTGGGGGTCTCGGGAGTGGTGATTATTATGGAAAGTCATTTGACGGTGCATACTTGGCCGGAATACCGCTACGCGGCGGTGGATATTTTTACGTGTGGAGATATTGACTTGGAGCGGGGAACCGACTTTTTGGTTCGAGAATTTGGGGCGCAGGAGGTGAAAATCGAGTCTTTGGACCGAGGGGCCTTGGGCAAACAAAAAAATCCCGGCTCCCGCAATGAAGCAGCGCCGGAATCTTAATAGCTAAGCCATTAACTTCCCCCTACGATATCGATCACTACAGGATCTGCATCAGCACCAGTATTACTATTGGCGTTGCCACCCTTGATACTTTGTGCGGCCTTAGGGTTAATGATTTGTAGGTCTTGAGGGAGCTTAGCTTTTAGCATCTTGATTTTCATTGCTATAGTATTTAATGGTTAATAAATTTTAAAGACCATCGATAACGTCATCGATGATAAAGTCGGCACCATCGTTACCACCTTTGATGACTTTAGCGGCATTAGGGTGAATGATTTGCACGTTTTTTGGCAGCTTTGCTTTTAGCTTTTGAATTTTCATTGCGTTTAAATTTAGTGGTTAAGAAAAATTAAAAACCATCGATTTGATCCTCGACGATAAAATCCGCACCATCATTACCGCCCTTGATAGCTTGAGCGGCATTGGTTGGTATGATGAGAACGTTTTTCGGCAGACTTGCTTTTAGTTTATTGCTTTTCATGGTTATTGCATTTAGCGATTAATAAAATTAAAAACCGTCGATAACGTCATCGATGATAAAGTCGGCACCATCGTTACCACCTTTGATGACTTTAGCGGTATTAGGATGGATGATTTGCACGTTTTTGGGGAGCTTTGCTTTTAGCTTTTGAATTTTCATTGCGTTTAAATTTAGTGGTTTAGAAAAATTACTACCTCTTAAAGGCCATCGATTTGATCATCGACAATAAATTCAGTACCATCATTACCGCCCTTAATAGCTTGAGCAGCTTTGGTTTGGATGATGTGAATGTTTTGAGGAAGCTTAGCTTTTAGCATCTTGATTTTCATGTCTTTCTTATTTTATTAGTGAATAAATGTTTAACTCATACGTCTATCTATTCTCTTTAATTTCTTTTGGTCATTCCCTTTCTGCTGAACGTGTAGGATTTTCTGATCAGCGTGTTTGTGCTTGGCTAAAAAAAGCTACATTTGCCTACTACCTTTTAGGACTTAAATCGCTACATGAACACTGTTGCTGTACTTAATGGCTGTACCCTAGTACTCATCATCATGGCCATCCTGATGGTTGGCTTTTTGCTGACGGTCCCCTCCAACAATAAACTGAGTAATCGGCTACTGGCTGCCTTAATCTTCGTGACGGCCACTACGATCAGCGTTTTTTTCTATGGCTATTTTATCCAAATTCCTCTTGCCCTTGATAAACTTCGCGATGATATCGGTATGCTCGTTGGCCCCCTGCTTTACCTCTATGTCATTAGTTCTATCTACCAAAACTTTCGCCTCCGGCCCATCCACCTATGGCATTTATTGCCGCTAGCACTCAGCATTATCCTCTTCCTGCCTAATTTTTACCTGGTCGACCACACATACAAACTGGAATTTCTCAATAACTATTACGACTACACCGAAGCCCGGATAATGCTGGTGATAGGTTATTTACAGGCCTTATTTTATATTGGACTGATCTACTGGACTTTGGGAAGGGGGAAAAAGGTACTATTGGAGAATTATTCCGATTCGCGTTTGCTACTTTATCGCTGGCTCTACCAACTCAATAATATCAATCTGCTGCTCTTTTCCTTTTCGCTATTTAAGCAGTTGTATCGTCATATGGGCCCCGACGATGGCGACACCTTCAATTTGGTGCGGGTGATCATGGTTTTACTCTTATTGTTCTTCTTTCTCTACATCATCCGCAAGGCCCTCTATTATCCCCAGCTCTTCCGAGGCATTGATGCCGAATTACGATCGGTTTCGGAGCTGGTGACCGAGCAAGCCCAGCATGCAGTAGCTAGTGTTGATAAGGAAGATCAGGAAAAAATTGAAGGCCTCCGAGCGTTTATGGAAAGCGAAAAACCTTACCTGGATTCCTCGCTTACCCTCCAAAAATTGGCCCGTCAATGCTCCCTGGCCTCCAACGAACTCTCCATTTTGATCAACCATAAGGTGGGCCAGCATTTCTTTGACTTTGTCAACGAATACCGCATCAGCGAAGCCCAAAAACTGCTCCGCGATCCCGCTAAAAAACAGCTCACCGTACTCGAAATCCTCTACGAAGTGGGTTTTAATTCCAAATCTTCCTTTAATACGGCTTTTAAAAAGTATACGGGCATGACTCCGACTGCTTATCGCAAAAGTGGCTCATAATCAACAACTTATAAGAAAGTCGAACTTCTCTCCGATAAAGTCAAACCATTTTTCTAACGCCAAAAACGTTCGACTTTTTTAATCCGTCGCTTTGCCCAGCGACTTTGCTCATCTTGAGGTCATCAAATCAAAAACATTTATCATGATCCGTTTGAGCTTTATTATTACTTTTCTTTTTTCTAGTCTTTTCCTGAACGCCCAAGCTGAGCTGCGCGGCCAAATCGTAGATGCCACTGGCCCCTTGGCCTTTGCTACCCTCACCGTTAATAATACGGACAGCCTTTTTGTAAAAGGAGCCACCACCGACCTGGATGGACAGTTTTCCGTAGATCTTGCCCCCGGCACTTATCTACTTGATTTTTCCTACCTGGGATATACCTCGCATCAGCAAAGCATCGAGCTAGTGGGGAATCAAGATTTAGGAGCGATAAACTTACAAATGGCAGCACAGGAGCTGACCGAGATCGTCGTTACGGCTCAGAAGCAATTGATTCAAAGAAAGACGGATCGACTGGTATTTAATGTGAGTAATAGCATCGCTGCACAGGGGAACGATTTGGCTCGGGCCTTAAAATTGGTCCCTGGAGTGAGATTGCAAAATGGTAGCCTCGAATTGGTGGGCCGGGGAGCAGTCAGAGTGATGGTCAACGATCGTTTATTGGCATTGGAAGGAGAAGAGTTGTTGGCCTTTCTAGCGGGAATTTCTGCTGATGATATTGAAAGGGTAGAAGTGATTAGTAATCCACCTGCCCGTTATGCCGCGGAGGGGAATGCCGGATTGATCAACATCGTGTATAAAACCGGACGCCGCAATCATTGGAAAAATCAGAGCACCCTGACTTACGAACAGAATCGCTACGGCGCGGCCACGTTTCGCAATAGTTTTAGCTATCATAAAAACAAGAGTACCTTACTTTTTTCATTGGGAGGAACCAAAGGCAGTCAGTGGCATACGGAATATGGGGCGAGTGAATTGGCCTCGGGAACTTGGGAATGGGAAAGCCGATTGCGGATGCGCCGTGATGATCTCAATACGCGACTGGCATTTGATCAGGAGTTGAATGATCGTTTGAGCGTAGGGGTACAATACCAGGGCAATTGGGCACAGCCGAATTTTAGAGGCCCGATTGAAACACGGATTTTCAATCCAGAGCAGACCATTGATTCGATTTTGATCAATAATGGAATAAACAATCGCGATCGCAAAAACCATTTGGTGAACCTGCACCTGATTGCTGATTTGGATAGTAATGGCCGTCGCCTGTCGGTAGATGTGGATTGGTTGGATTACCAAAATGATATGTCATTGGATTATGAAGTAGAAACCCAAAATGCACAGGGAGAAGGGCTGCGATTACACCGGGCGGGTTTGAACAATTCCCTACAAGGCATCCGCAACTACAGCTTCAAGGCAGATATGATCCATCCTTGGCGCAAAGTTGAATTTAACTATGGTGCTCGTTACAGCCAGATTCGCAGTAGCAATGACTTGGAGGTCTATCTCACTAATGCCGAAGAACGTTTGCTTGATGCAAGCCTTTCCAATGAATTTGACTATCGCGAAGATATTTTGGCCCTATACTTTAGCGCTAATCGGCAATTGTCGAAAGCTTGGCAAGCCCAATTAGGCCTGCGTATGGAGCAAACCTTTACCGAAGGTTTTTCCCCAACCCTTCAGCAGCGCCAAAATAACCAGTACTTTCAATTGTTTCCTACGCTATACCTAAACTATCAAGCCAACGATAATCACCAGGCGTCCCTAAGCCTAGGCCGACGAATCAATCGCCCTGGTTTTCGCGACCTCAATCCTTTTCGGATTTACCTGACCAATAAAGCCTATTCGGAAGGTAACCCCTTCCTACAAGCTTCGACCACCAATACTTACAACCTGACCTACGTTTACCGGGGCCGTTATACCACCAATGCCTTTGTCAACCACACCACCAATGGCTTTGGAACCATCTTTACCGCCGACAACGAAACCCAAATCCAAGCAACGATTCGCGACAATTACTACTCAGCGGTAAACTTGGGTATCGGCGAACAGTTCTCTTTTTCTGCTGACGAATGGTGGACCAGCCAAAATCAGGTTTACCTCCTTTACAGCCATACCAATATCAGTGAGGCCTATCAAGCGATTCCTCAAAATGGACCCCAACTTTACTTGGCCACCAACAACACCCTATTATTAAATAAAGAATGGTCGGCACAAGTAGACTTCTGGTGGAGTTCCAATCATCAGGCTCGCATCTTTGAAGTTGGCAGTACTTATAGTTTGGATGTATCACTGCGCAAAAAATGGTTGGATCAAAATTTAACCTTAAGCATTCAGGCTTCGGATATTTTGAATACGGCGAGCTTGTCTAGTTTGGTGTCTGAGGTTAATGGCGTGCGGAGTTCTTACGGACAAAACTACAGCAGTAGAAATGTACGCCTCACCTTATCCTATTCCTTTGGGAATGATCGGATTAAGGTATCGAAGCGATCTTTTGGAAATCAAGAAGAGCAAAACCGTTCTTAAGCAGTATGAGTATTGGCCCAGGCGATGGCGGTGCTAAAAACTTCCTTCACCATGCGATCATTATGGATTTCGTGGGCTTGGTCGACAAAGCTTTTAAACTGTACATCACCACTGACGCGTTCGGCAAAACGTTGGGCTGCCTGTGGGTCGATCAGCTTATCACCGCTACCATGTAGCATCAATAAGGGCACGGGAAATTGACCTTTATAATTTTCGAGATATTTACAAGCGTCGAACATGGCGGTAGCAGTAGCTGCCGTCATTTCGCCGTGATTAAGCGGATCGTCGCCATATTTTTGGGCTTCCTCTGGGATGGTAGAAATAAGGTCGGGATAGAGGGGGGTAGTTTGGGTAAAAGAAGGATAAATAGCATTGATCAATTTGAGGATGCTTTTGAGAATCCCCGGAGGTTCTTTACCCAAGCGAATCCAGGTACCGGTGACGATGGCGCCTTTGATGTCTGGTTGGCGGCGGATTAAGTAATTGAGGGCTAAATTGGCACCCATACTGTGGGCGTAAAAGTATTGAGGAACGCCGGGATAGCGTTCGGCGCTTTTTTGAATTAAGTCAGTGATTTCGTCGAGAAAGGCATCAAAGCCCGTCGTATGTCCCCGCTTACCTTCCGATTTGCCATGGCCTCTTCGGTCGTAGCCTACAAAGGCATAGCCATGCCGATTAAATTCTTCTGCTACATGATGGTAACGTTCGCAGTGTTCTCCAAAACCATGGATTAAGCAAAAAACAGCCTTGGGGTTTTCAACCGACCAATCGTGGCCATAAATTTTGAGGCCATCGGCCGTAGTCCAGTGGAAGGTTTGATTCATAATACAGGTTTTAGGTGGTCCTTAGTCGCGATTTAAGGTACACTTTTTGACTCAAATGCTCCCCCTTTCCAGCATTTTTTTTACTTTCAGCGCTGGCTTAGCCAATTAACTTTCAAACGTTGGATCATGAAACTTATCCATTTCGATAATCCACATCGACAAAAACACTTTGCCCTATTCAATGGTATGAACCATCCTCATTTTGGCCTCACCACCAATATGGATATCACCGAACTCTTGCCCCGTCTCAAGGCCCAAAAAATTGCTTTTACCCCCGTCATGGTTTACCTGATTTGTAAAACAGCCAATAGCTTGACCGAATTTCGCTGGCGCATTAGAGGCGAACAGGTCGTAGAGCACGAATTGGTTCATCCATCCTTTACCGTTCCTACCGAAGCCTCCAACGTATTTAGCTTTTGCTACGTCGACTATCAAGCTGATTTTGATGCTTTTATTTCCAGCTATTATGAAGCAGTAAAGAACATGAAGGAAAACCCTTCCATGGAAGACGAACCGGGGCGCGACGATTATCTTTTTCTTTCCGCCATGCCTTGGGTCAGCTTTACCAGTATTCAACATGCGATGCCTTATCATCCTTGCGATTCGGTGCCGCGTATCGTTTGGGGTAAATATTTTCAAGAAGGGGATCGGATCAAAATGCCTTTTTCTATCCAAGCGCATCATGCGGTAGTGGATGGCTGGCATGTCGGACAATTTATCCAAAACTTTCAGACTTTTATAGAGGAGTTTCACAAGGTGTAAAAAAATTGCCGAGCCTCCTTACGAGACCCGGCAATCATTGGGTATACCATTAGGCTAAAGAATAATGCCTAGAAGATATAGCGTAAACCCAAACGCATCTGCCAGCGAGAAGCAAGACTAAAGTCGTTGGCAAAGGTATTCTGCAAAGTAGTATCAAAAGAATAAACGGGAACCCCGTCGCTACCTACGGAAACACCGACCGGTTGCGTGTTGATGGGCAGTTGTTTGACATTCCAACTAGAGCTAATCAAATTACCCAAGTTGAGGAAATCAATACTCAGTTGAATAGTGTTGGTCCGCTTACCTGCTTGAAAATAAAAGTCTTGGAGGATACGAAAATCCCACTGAGAATTCCAAGGGGCGAGGATGGCGTATTTCTCGGCGTATTCACCACGGTTGGAGCTCAAATACTCGTCTTGCTCGATATAGTCGCGGAAGGCTTCCCGTTCTGGATCAGAGGTAAAGGCCATCCGATCTAGTTGCTCATCCGTAGGGATGAAAATCAAATCGTTGAGTGGCGAACCATCATTATTGATATCTCCAGAATAGGTGTAGCTAAAACGATAATCCGCAGTAAAGTCACTTTGAGTAGTACCACCTTGAGCAAATTGGAAGAAGGTAGAAACGGTAGTACCCCAATTGCCATACTTAAAGGTTTTATAAGCAGCACCCAATATCCGGTGACGGTTGCCATACAGTGAAGGTGCGGCTACGGGAACGTTTACATTTCCAATAGCGGGGTTGCGATCAAAGGCATCACTCGAAATTTCTGCTTCGATGGAAGTGGCATCTTTAGCATCGAGGAAGTTGTATCCCAACATTACATAAAGTCCATTCTTAAAGGTCTTCTGAACTTGTACCGTAGCATTGAGGGTATAACCAACATTGGTGTTACCGAATACATAGCCCGTACCCACAAAGTTGGAAGGGCTAAGTGTAAATCCTTCGAAGATGGCATTGTATACCGAGTAATCAGAATCGAGATATACCTGACGGCCATCTACTCCACCACCGAGGGTACCACTTGGTGGGCCAAAACTGTATTTGCGAACCATCGCGGCATTGAGATCTTTGGAATGGATTAAGTCGACAGTACCAATCCAACCATTTCCAAATTTATGATCGTAGCCCAAGTTGGAACGCCATACCTGTGGAAATTTGAAATCACGATCGGTTACATTATAGAAAAACCAGTTGGGGTTAGCCACTTGGTTCCCAACCCAGACGAAGGGTAAACGGCCGGAGAATAAGCCTGTACCTCCACGCAATTGAGCACTTTGATTACCTTTGATATCATAGTTGAATCCTAATCGTGGAGATACCAAAGGCGTTTGTTTGGGCAGGTCCGTGTGGACGTATTGAATTTCATTTCCATCTTCATCTTGCCATACAATTTCGGGGGCATAATCCCCATTGCGAGCAAGGTTTTCTTCGATCTTAGTCTTAGTATCAAAGTAAAGCGGCATATCCAAGCGGATACCTCCCGTAAGGGTAAAACGATCACTGAGTTTAAATTCATCTTGGACATAGATTGCGGCTTGCCCAACATTGGTTTCGGCCAAGGCCCATCCTTCTCCTTCTACTCCTTCATCGCCACCATTGGCATCGAAAGTAGCCTGCGCTCCATTATAAAGGGCATCGTATACGCCTGTATCAAGACTATCGAGGAAAGCACCCACACTGGCAAAACCGCCATCAAAAGTACCTCCATAAGCATTGAGATTAAAAGAATTATCGAAGTCAAATCTTTCCAAGCTTACCCCAGCAGTAATGGTATGCTTACCAGCATAGATGTTGAGGTTGTTGGTAAATTGGAAAACATCTTGGTTCAGTACATTATTGATCGAAAATGGCTCATGCCCTGCTACGATATAACGGATACCATCCCGGTTGATATTGATAACGGGGGCGGGCGTAGAAAAAGGATTACGGCTATCGCGGTAAGCAGAGTATCCCACTTGTAATTTGTTGGAGATGTTATTGCTAATGAGCGAACGCAATTCTACGATTCCGGAGTGGATGATATTGTTGATGCGATAACCAGAATTAGCAAACTGCAAAGTTACGAGGTCTGGCCCCCGGCGACCCAAGGCATTGGGGTGAGCGGGTTTGTCTTTAAAGGCATCGAGGAAATTATAAGTGGCAGTCAGGGTATTGTTTTTGTTGAGGTTGAAATCCAACTTGATCAATCCCTTGTAGTTGTTGGTCTGGTGAATATAGTTTTCGTAATCTCCTGTTTCGTAGCCATAGCGATTAAAAAGCGCCTGCGATACAGCATCTAAGTCGGCGGCTTCTACCCGCGAAACATTTTCTCCCGTCAATCCAGGACGATTAGCTATAAAGGAAGTTCCGAGATCTTCGCGATTGTCGATTTCGAAGTTGGCGAAAAAGAAAACCTTGTTTTTTACGATTGGTCCGCCAAGGCTAAAACCAGCTTGGAATTGCTCCAAGTCAGGAACGATGATTTCTTGATCCCCCACTTTGTTACCCGTCATATCTTGGTTGCGGAAAAAACCAAAAACAGTTCCTTTGAATTCGTTGGTACCGGATTTGGTAACCGCGTTGATCGAGGCTCCGGTAAATCCAGCAAGCGTGACATCGTAAGGAGCTAAAGATACATTGATTTGCTCGATGGCATCTAGTGAAATAGGCTGGGCATCCGTCTGGCCACCAGGAGTCGCTGCATCCAGACCGAAGGGATTATTAAAGATCGATCCATCCAAAGAGAAATTGTTGAATTGATCATTGCGACCACCAAAGGAGTTACCATCAGCAGTAGGCGTGAGGCGGTAATAATCGGAGGCCGAACGAGAGATGGTTGGTAATTTTTCTAAATCTTCCGTAGAAAGATTCGTCTCTGCTCCGGTACGATCCGATCCGATAACCGATTCGGTAAGGGCAGTTACCACCACTTGTTCTAGATCGACGGCTCCGTCGCTAAGTTTAATATGGAGTGGTAATTTTTGACCTAATTTGAGAAAAAGATTTTCTTCTCGATAGCTTTCGTAACCAACGTAGCTAACTTCAATTAGGTAGGGTCCGCCAATCCGGAGATTGGGAAGGTCGTAGCCTCCATCGGCGCGAGTGGTTACACCGTAGAGCGTTCCAGTAGGAGTGTGGGTGGCCTGTACCGTTGCCCCAATCAGGGCTTCGCCAGAGGCGTCTGTTACGGAGCCATTGATACTGGCCGTCGTTACCTGGGCGTTGAGTCCCACAGTAGCAAAAAACAATAATAGTAGGAGAGGTAAAAATTTTGGCATAAGTGTGAGATTTAATAATGAATTAATGCAAGATTAACTATTACGTAAAGTTATTGAAACTCAAACACTTCCAATGTTAATTTTTGCTGAGTTATCCACATAATGTGGATAAAAAGTGGAAAAGTGGATAACTTTTGAAGCTGGTCAATTTTCCATAACAATCCTCCTAATACCCATCTCTTGCATTCGGTATTGAAGCTCAGTTTCTAGCTCTTCTAGCTGTTTGCGCTGCTGCATTAACTGTAAACTTTGTGCTTCATCAGGAGAAATAGGCTGCCAAGAACTTTGTTGGGCATAGTAACGAAGCTGTCGAGCGGTCTCAATTTGTTGTTTAATATCTACCAATTCGGGATGTTGAAGTAACAATTCCTCTTGGCTAGCTAAGGCCTCTTCCTCCATCATTTGTTCAACTAGCTGATCATATTTTTGATCAAGTGGATTAGCGGTGATTAGGATGGAGTAAAGCAGTCCAGTAATCAGGATTGTGGTGGCAACTAAAACTAGATTTACAATTTTCATTTTAATAGGATTTTGGAGTAAAAAATACTTGTTTTTGAATCATTTCTACTACAAAGAACGCCCCCCTTGAGGGGAATTAGAAGCCGTTTGTGTTTGGCTACCAAATAAGCCTTTCAATGACACCAAATCCATTCGTCCAGTTATATTGCAACTCGTCCGCTTGTATTTGGAGCGGTATTATGGACTTTGGCATATTGGGGAATTGAGCTTAGGCAGTGGCAAGGGGAAAAAGGGCTTGGTAGAAAAAATAAATGAGATAAAAATAATCAATACTTGTTTTAG
>SPJL01018324.1_pt1 | contig 15108 bp, 13 predicted proteins | sample 3741751 | NCBI WGS metagenome assembly SPJL01 (sample SAMN10925998, study PRJNA522277) | cold seep metagenome | isolation source: Elba SIP-enriched marine methane seep metagenome, extraction at timepoint T3 | place: Italy: coast of Elba, Mediterranean Sea | reverse complement strand
CAGAAAGTAAAGCGTTCTTAGGATCGATTCCTAAGCTTATGTCGGGTATTAGTAATTTAAGGCTAGGGCTAGGGTAAACTGATCAAATCTGCTTCTAGCATGCGTTTTTCCAAATAAGAACGCGAATCGCTCACTTCTCCCTTGAGGTATTTTTCAATCATCAGGCTAGCGATGGGCGCCGCATAACGGTTGCCCCATACGCCATGCTCCACATAAACGGCAATCGCAATCTTAGGATTGTCGCGAGGGGCAAAGGCAAAAAATACCGAGTGATCTTTCCCGTGTGGGTTCTGAGAAGTTCCGGTTTTCCCACAAATGGGGATATCCTTTACCCGGGCTATAGTCGCCGTACCGGCCAATACGACCTTTTCCATTCCCTCCACGATATGCTCATAATACTCCGGCTTGATATCGAGGTGTTTTTTCTTTAGATAATCCGCAGGAATTGCCACATCCTCGCCAATAAATTGCTTAGCGAGGTGGGGCGTATAATAAGACCCTCGATTAGCAATGATAGCCGCCAAGTTTGCCATTTGTACCGTCGTCATTTCAATTTCTCCCTGCCCAATCCCAATACTCATCACCGTCGGTGACTTCCAACTGCCCTTAGCTTTGGGGTAGAGGTAATCATAATATTTCGAGGTCGGCACATTCCCAGAGGATTCGTTGGGTACATCGACACCGAGGGGTTTGCCGAGGCCAAATTGGTAGACATAGTGATTGAAGGAATCGAGGCCTTGGTGAGGGTCGTAAAAGCTAAAGCGATCGATAATACTGCGGATAGTGTGGAAATAATAGGTATTGCAGGAATGTTGGAGTGCAACAGTCACATCGTAAGGATAGCTATGCCCATGACAGCCCCGGGCCTGCCCTTTGTAAAAATAAGCGCCTTGGCAAGAAAAGCCCGTATTGGGATAAACCACCTTTTCTTCCATGCCAACCAGCGAAACGATCGTTTTAAAAATCGAACCTGGAGGATATTTAGCCATCACCGAGCGATCGAGAAAGGGATTCAGCGAATCTTGGAGTAGATTACTAAAGGCTTCGCCTCGATTACGATTAATGGTGAGCAAATTGGGATCGTAGGTTGGTGCGCTAAGCATGGCGAGTATTTCGCCGGTAGCGGGTTCAATGGCTACGATACTGCCCGTTTTATTTTGCATCAACTGCTCTCCGTAGCGTTGGAGTTCGATATCAAGAGAGGTCACCAAGTCGACGCCTGAAACGGCGACGGTATCAAAGTCTCCATCTTTGTACGATCCTACTTCGCGGCCTAGATTATCCTTCATCAAATAGCGAACGCCCTTTTTACCGCGCAGCTCTTGTTCGTAGGCCTGTTCAAGCCCCGTAGCGCCAATATAATCCCCACGGGAGTATTTCCCTTTCGAGGCTTCGATCTGCGCCTGGTTGACTTCGCTGAGGTAGCCCAGTACGTGGGCGGCGTTGGGGTAGGGATAGCCTCGCACATTCCGCAATTGGATAGAAAAGCCGGGGAACTCGTAAAGGCTTTCCTGGAGGCGGGCATAGGTTTCCGAGGAAATTTTGGACATGAAAACGAAAGGCACTGATTTGGAATAACGCGCGCTCCGCCAGTTTTTATTCAACTTTTCCTTAAAAGCCTCCACATCGATGTCGAGCAATTTGCAAAACAAGGTGGTATCCATATTGGGATCGATCTGCTTGTAGGTACATTTCAGATCGTACATGGCATTATTATTTACCAACAACTTACGATTGCGGTCGAGAATAAGCCCACGAGAAGGATAGAGGATTTCTTTATCGATGGCAGTCGCTCGGGCCCGATCTTGATAGGAGGTATCTATCAATTGAATCTCCAGCGCCTTAAATAGCAAAATCGCTATGGCGAAAATAAAGAAGGCTTGAATGCCTCTTTGCCGGCCTTTATGAAAGTCTGTCATCTCAAAATGGAGTTTACAGATTTTTTTCAGTAATCCAGGATCACTCTACCTCTATTCGGCGTCACCATATCTACATTCGATCCTTCCTCTTAATAACCGTTCAATCCGCTCCTTATTCTCCTGGATCAAATAAATACTGATAGATCAGTACAAAAATTATCGATACTAGAAAGCTAAAGATCGTCCGTAGGATAATATCTACGAAATAAACAAATGTAAAGGCTTCGACCGAAAAATAAAAGAACAGGTGCCCAATTAACAATAAGCCACTGTATTGAAAAAACCAATTGATTCCCAAGTGCTTTTTAGAAGGGATTTGGTTGAGGTTATATCCCCCCCTAGGCTCCAATACGGCAATTACACCGGGGCGAATCCAAGCCATAAATACACAGGCACTAGCGTGAACGCCGGGGCTGTCGTAAAACAAATCAATTGAGATTCCTAGGACAAAAGCCAGTGCAATTAGCAAAGCGCTCGGAGTTCGCAAGGGGAGCAGCATCACAAAGATGGGATAAACCATCACATTGATATAATTGAAGTTTTCTCCACCGAGCGTCAAACGCTTAAAGACCAGTACTTGTAAGAGTACCAAAAAGACAAAGCGTAGGGCCTGGGAAAGGATTGTATTATTCATTCGCCACCTCCTTGTTCTACTTGTTCGATTTCATCACGCATCAAATCATTGACGACGTAAACATATTTTGAACGACTTAAGTCATTACTCAACGCTACATTGATCGTATAAAAATTACTACCGGGTTCGAGCCAAAAGGTATCTACTTTTCCAATCATGATACCAGCGGGAAAAATGGTAGAATAACCACTAGTCTGTACCGTATCTCCCAATACGAGTTGGGCGTGTTTGGGAATATCGGTCAAGGTTACGTATCGCGGATTGCTACTGTCCCAAAGCACGGAACCAAAATAATTGTTGCGGCGAATGGCGGCACTAATCCGGCTTTCCTTGTGCAGGATCGACATCACGTGGGAATAATGGGTTCCGGTGGTTCGGATAATGCCTACTACACCCTGATCGTCAAAAACGCCCATACGAGGCTGCAAACCATGCTTTCGCCCCCGGTTGATCGTAAGACTATTACTATGTTGATTGATGGAATTGTTGATGACCTCCGCTGCGATAAAAGTATAACGCTGTTGCGTTTCTTCATTACTCATAGAATCCAGCAGGATGGTCTCCCGAAACTTTGCCGAACGAAGCTCGGCCATCAATTCGGCATTTTTTTCTGCCAAACTATCCGAAACTTCCGAGAGGTTCCAAAATTGGACGATCTCATCAAAACGTTCGTAAAGTTGGCCCGAGATGGTATTAGAAGAGTGAACGAAGATTTGATTTTGCTTGCGGTTGTAGTTTACCACTAGGTACATGCACAATAATTCTAGACCCACAAAGGTCAGTAGTCCTCCAAATCTTACAAAAAGGTAAATTAGATTGCGCATGGGACCAGTTCAATGGCGAATTTTACTAGACGCTCTTACGGTCGACCAAAAAGGAAAAGCGATCGGAATTTTTCAGGGCGATTCCCGTGCCGCGGACTACCGCCCGCAAAGGATCGTCGGCAATCTTCACTGGAAGTTTTGTCTTAGCACTAATTCTTTTGTCCAAACCGCGTAGTAGGGCACCTCCTCCAGTGAGGTAAAGCCCCGTTTTGTAGATATCAGAAGCCAACTCCGGCGGAGTGGTCTCTAGGGCCTTCAATACCGCCTCCTCTACCTTGGAAATGGACTTATCGAGGGCATGAGCAATTTCTTGATACGTGATCGTAATTTGCTTGGGAATACCCGTCATCAAATCCCGGCCATTAACGGCAAAGTCATCTGGTGGATTATCGAGCTCTGGCAGTGCCGAGCCAACGTGAATTTTAATTTGCTCCGCCGTACGTTCTCCTATCAGGATATTGTGCTGGCGTTTCATATAGCCCATAATGTCTGCCGTAAATTCATCCCCCGCAGTACGGATCGACTGGTCGCAGACGATGCCCGACAGGGCGATAACGGCAATTTCGGTAGTACCACCCCCAATATCAATAATCATATTCCCGATGGGTTCTTCTACATCTAGGCCAATTCCCAAAGCAGCAGCCATCGGTTCATAAATCAGATAAGTTTCTTTAGAGTCGACATGGTCCGCAGAATCAAAAACGGCGCGTTTTTCCACTTCCGTAATTCCGGAGGGGATACAAATCACCATTTTCATGTGAGAGAAAAACTTTTTGCGGGTGCCGGTCATATTAATCAAACCCTCGATCATACTTTCTGCCGCTTGGAAATCGGCAATCACGCCATCCTTGAGTGGGCGAATGGTTTGAATATTTTCGTGGGTCTTCTCGTGCATTTGCATGGCCTTACTTCCTACCGCGATAGTTTCTCCGGTACGGCGATTGATGGCCACTATAGAGGGTTCGTCAACGACGATCTTATTATCTTGGATGATCAAGGTATTAGCGGTTCCTAGATCAATGGCGAGCTCTTGTGTAAAAAAGCTGAAGAATTTCATTCTCGATGTTTAAAAGACGGTTGCACTTTGGTCTCTACCGCGGCAGCTTGTCGGTTTAAATTCTAATTCAATCATTCCTATCGCACCTCTTAAGCCTTAACTTTAGGCGAAACACAAAAGAAAACATTTTTCGCGTAAATCCGAAAAATAATACACCAAATAGGCTAACGGGAAAGTCCGGCAAGCGGTCAAAGGCGAGTCATTTTGCTTGTGGGTGTTCGGCGCTCAGAAGTCTAAGGGAAATGCTGTGTATCCTATTTCGGCACAAAGCTACAAAAATCCCAACAAATTCTCTCTTCTTATAGCATTTAATCCTTTGGCTATCAATGGGCTAATTACTAAGTAGGCTTCGATTCGCCCACTACGACCTCCCACAGGTCTTCCGGATTTAGGTAACGGCGGGCCAATTCGCGCAGCTCCTCCGGACTAATCTCCCGGATACAGGCTACCGAGCGGTCAAAATCATCGAAGGACAAACCTTCAACCACCAAAGTGCGCACGATGCTGGCTACATTAAATGGACCATCAATACTAGATAGCCAACTGCCGAGTAAATAATTGCGCAGCATCAACATCTCCTCTGCGGGGATGAGGTCTTCTCGCAAGCGATTTATTTCGCGGTAAATCTCTGTAATCGTAGCCTTGGCAAAGTCGTTTCCTACCTCGGTACCGATGTAAAAACAGCCCTCGTGGTGAAAAGAATCGACGGTTGAGAAAATATTGTAGGTATAGCCTTTATCCTCTCGAATATTGGTCATCAGGCGGGAACCAAAATAGCCACCTAATACGGTATTGAGTACGTAAAAACCGTGGTAGTCCTCGTGTTTTTTAGCGTGGAAGCGCCCACCGATGCGGATGGCTGCTTGCAAGGTATCGGGCCGTTCAATCCACTGTTTTTCTGATTGGCTTATCGTTTTGGTAAGCTGTGGTTGGGCACGAGCTCCCGAGCGAAGCGTTTTTCCCAAGTAGCGATTGAGTAAGTCCAAAGCATCTGCTTTGATCCCTCCGCTGAGTAAAATTTGGCAATTGCCTCCGTGATACATCGTTTCAAAATGTCGCAGCAAATCCTGCCGACTTAGCGATTCGTAGGTTTCAGCAACGCTATTGTAGCCATAAGGATGGTCTTGACCAAAAATCAACTCGGTGATGGTGCGATAAGCAACCACCTCATTTTTACTCAATTCTACCTGCAGCGATTGGATACAACGCTTGATGTAATTTTCGAGTTCTTCTTCCTCAAAACGCGGTTGGGTGAGCATATCAGCCACCAAGGGAAGCAATGCCTCTAGATGCTTGCTGAGGGTATACAGCACCACCGAAGAGGTATCGAGATTGATGGGGATATTGAGGGTGGCGCCATAGAAGTCAACTTGTTCGGCAATTTGGGCCGAGCTGTAGTGGGCCGTGCCTTCGCGAAGCAACCTACTGGTAGCACGCCCTACTAGGCGTTTGTCCTCATAGGGGCGTCCGGCATGGAAAAGAATTTCGAGCTTGAGGACTTCCTGACTACCCATTTTGATGAGATGAACGGGAATACCGTTATCGAGCCGTGCTGTTTCAACAGGAGGCAATTGTAGGCGTTGGATGTCGTGTATTGGTGGTGGAACCTTGCGGTTGGGCATAATGTCAATCAATAAATGTGGGCAAATTTACTAAGAAAAAAACTATCGGATACGACAGATTCTCTTTACTTTTGTTTAATCGGTCTAAAAGAACATTTCTAAAAGCAAAGACCTTTCCACACTCAATCCCCGCCATTTTTTATTCTTGAAGTTGTCTGATAATTCGGGAAACGCTGCGTTTTTCATTCAGAATTTTCAAACAAGCTCCTTCATTACACTTCGAAAAAGCAATTGTTCTATGAAAATTGGTGCTACCCTGGGTGTACTTCTCACCTTATTCTATACCGTTGGACTTCTAGCTCAAAGTAATCCATCTCAGCAGGATTTCCATACCACTAATCCACTAAGCCTGGCCTTAGCGGCAGACAAGCAACTGGATTCTACGCGCCTCTCTATCCGCAACGATCGGGATAGCCTCGGGCTCTCCGAAAGAGCGGTTTTTATCTACGATAGCCTCGGCCAAGAAATCCGTTCGCTCAATTTCAACTATGACATCAATACGGATACGCTCCGTTGGATCGAACAAATCAATACCGATTATGTCGACGATAAAGTCATTGCTATCGCCGCACTCCGGCAGAATGGCCAGTGGATGAATGTTAGTCAATATACCGAAACCTATCGCGAACCAGAGGTCTTGCTACAAAGCCTAAATCAACTCTGGGATACGCCCTCCAATACTTATCTCAACAACTCGCAAGATTTCTATATCTATAATGGAACAGCGACGGTGCCTGATACGATTTTACAACAACGATGGAATATGGGCCAATGGGAAAACCATTTCCTAATCATCGAACACTACAGCAGCCCCGAGCGCAAGGATAGTTCGGAAACTCTAGCCTGGGACGAATCGCTACAAACTTGGCAGCCCTCCACCAAGCAGTTTAGTACCTACGATGGCGCAGGGCGCCCGATTGGTTTTCAATTTTTCTCTTGGTCGCCCATGGAAAACCGTTATATCTCCAATCTGATGGTCGACGAAACGTATAATAGCGAAGGTCTCAAAGACTCAACCCGATCGATAAGTTTGTTTGGCGGTTTTTATAATGAAGTACTTAGCGTTTTCCGCTATGACAGCCAAGGCCTGTTAAGTAGCGATACAGTGTATACCACCATCGACCCCAATGGCATCCCGGCTCGGGTTAATTTTCAAGACTATACCTACGATTCGGATGGAGATCTGCTGCTCCGACAAACCTACGATAGTCCTCCGGGGCAGGCTGGAATCTTATCCAATCAAATTGCCTTTTTCTATGCTCCCGCTGGTCCCAATACGGCCTTGATTCCGGTGGAGGAAGCCACTAAGATTGACTGTTGGTTTGCCAATCCTTATGTTCGCCATAGTTCTATTCGCTGTAGCAATAGCAAAGATCGGCCTCGGGTAGAGGCGCGGGTGTACGACTTGCAGGGGCGTATGTGGGCGGTGCAAGATTTGGGGCAAATGGAATCCTTTGACTTCCAAATCGATGCCTCACTAGCACCGGGGCTTTACTTTTTGCATTTGACCGATGGGCAGCGGATGCTGGGGCAGCACAAGCTTTTGGTGGTGGAATAATTTTTGGGCAAAAAACATTGAAAATGTTTCTAGGGCAGCGATCTAGCCCTTAAGGCGTTTACTATAATACTGCCCGGCAAAACTTAAAGCCACATGAAAAATATTTTGCTACTTTTAATGGCTGCACTCAGCCCTTTCTACTCTTTTGCCCAAATCGATACGGATTCTCCCGAAAGTTTTCAGCCCCCACAGCAATACAAAACTCAAAACACCGAGACCGTTTTTCTGCTCGACTCGGCTCACTATAGGAGATACAACTCCACAGATAGTCTGTGGTATTTGGCTGAACGTAATGCATATGATTATGACTCTTTAGGTCGCAATTCCAATAAATTTATCGATTATTTCTCGGCCGAAGGGATCAGCGGGAACAGTTATCTCTGGGAATACCAATACAGTGCCGCAGAGGATAATCAGACCCTTTTCGCTTGGGAAAATGGAGATTGGGTCCGCACCCAATCAACGATTTATCACTACAACGATAACCGTACCTTAGACTTTATCCGCGCACTAAAGCGCAATGATCAAACGCTCCAATGGGAAAATTTTTATTTAACCAATTATCGCTACCGAGATGCCGATTTGCGGGTCGATACCATTCAAGATTACAATTGGAATCGGGAAGAGGAGAAGTGGCGCTTAAGTAGTTTCCGCCACAATTATTATAGCGAGCACCTCGATAGTACTCATTGGCTAGGAGAAAGTTCAATTTCTTTGGGCCGACCTGATGTTCGACTCCTATACCAGTATACTTCTTGGGGTCAAGAAAAAGCGAATCAGGAATTAAGATGGGATGAAGATGAAGAAGTCTACTATACTAAAAAAAGTCGCGAATATTTCTTCGATGACAATAACTTGGTCGACTCTGTTCATTATTATCTATTGCAATGGGTGATCGACGATGTGCTTACTTTCCAATATAGCACCAAAGACGAAAATGGTTGGGTAGTAGCCGACACCACTTATCTGTTGCTTAACCATATGCCTGAACCCCAAATTTATAAAGTCCGCCACTATCGTTATGATGAGTATGGCAATCGGGTGGAATATAATTTTTACCAGTCTGCTAATTTTGACGGAGGCTTCCCTTTGACTCATCACTATAATTACCATTATTACTATAGCCCACGGGAAATCATTACCACCAATATTGCCGCTGCTCCCGCTAAGTCTGACTTGGTATGTCATTTTTCCAATCCTTATCAAATCGGCCAGTCTATCCGTTGCTTTAATGAGCAACAGCATGAGCTTACCGCTCGACTCTACGACCTACAAGGGCGTCTGCGATCGGAAGAAAAATTAGGCTCAGCTGAAATTGGGGAGTTTAGTATCGATACACCGCTTTTTCCGGGAGTATACTTTCTACAATTGGCCGATGGGCAACAAATCTTGGGACAGTATAAAGTAATGGTGGTAGATTAACACAGTTATCAACATTCTGTTGATATTTTATAGTATAAAAGTTGACGGGAAGATTTAAATTTACGGTTTACATTAAAATCATGCTCTGGAACTCCCCCGCGAGAAACCGTAGCAGCACGAAAAAGTAAATAAACCGATATGAAATTTACCGTTTCTTCTACTGATTTGCTGAAGCAATTACAAATTGCTGGAGGTGCAATCGCCTCTAACCCCGTTCTGCCTATCCTCGAAGACTTTTTGTTTAACATCCAAGACAATAAACTGACCATCTCTGCCACTGACCTGGAAACCTCCATCGTCACTCGCATCGAAGTCATGTCGGATGGCAATGGCACGGTAGCAATACCTGCCAAGATTTTGCAGGATACCTTAAAGGAATTGCCGACCCAGCCGATCACTTTTTCGGTAAATGAAGAAAATTACGGTATCGAAATCACTTCGGCTTATGGTAAGTATCGTTTGGCGGGAGAGAATGGCCAGGATTTCCCTAATATTCCCGAGCCCGATACGGTGGATACGGTTATTTTATCGTCGGATGTATTGGCCCAGGCCACTAGCAAAACCCTGTTTGCTACGAGTAATGATGAATTGCGACCAGCAATGACGGGTGTTTATTTCCAAGTAGATTTTAATAAATTGACCTTTGTGGCTACCGATGCTCACAAATTGGTTAAATACACCTTCAAAGAAGTGGCCAGCGAGGTTTCTACTTCTTTTATCGTTCCTAAAAAAGCCCTCAACTTGCTCAAAAACGCGCTGCCTGCCGGAGGGGAGCTTAAGTTGAGTTTTAATAAGGCCAATGCCTTTTTCTCTATCGAACACATCGATATGGTTTGCCGACTAATCGACGCGCGCTACCCCGACTATAATGCCGTCATTCCCGTCGACAATCCAAACCTCCTCACACTATCCCGCTCAGATTTTCAAAACTCACTGAAGCGGATCGCTATCTACGCCAACAAAACCACCAATCAGGTTATTCTCAACATCAACGATGGTAGCCTTACCGTATCTGCTCAAGATTTGGATTTCTCCAACGAAGCTACGGAGCAACTGCCTTGTACCTACGAAGGAGACCCGGTAACGATTGGTTTTAATGCCAAGTTTTTGATTGAAATGCTCAATGTCTTGGAAAGTGACGAAATCAAAATGGAATTGTCGACCCCAACGCGGGCGGGTATCTTGCTCCCCGTCGATGAGGTAGATGGCGAGGAAATTCTGATGCTCGTGATGCCGGTCATGTTGAGTAATTAAACTTACGGTAAATTGCCGCGGTGGAACTTGCAGCCTTTGATCAGCGATTGACTCAGTTGTTACACCAACATTTGCGCATTTTTGCTATTTGGTCCCTGTCTTCCCTAGGCATGGCATTCATTGGATTTTTTTATTTTCAAAATGCTACTGCTTGGTATTTTGCCCTCATGACGCTCTCTTGGAGTATCGTTAATCTAGGGGTATTGTGTTGGCTATATTTTCATGTTCGCGAGCGTAAATTTACCCAAGGTACGGTCCTCAAAAGGTTAGAAATTCAGACACATACCCAAAAGATGTTTTTGCTCAATGTAGGCCTAGACCTGCTTTATATGATCATCGGCTATCTCTTTTTAGTCTATACCAATTATGCTGAGACCAACTACCCCAACTTGTTTGAAGGCTTCGCCTGGGCCATTATGCTCCAAGGAGCCTACCTCTTTTGCCAAGACCTTTTGTTCTACTACTTACATCGCCAACACGGCCAACTAGCTCGGTCTTTGCTCAAGCAATGACATAACTCGAATCGATATGAAGCGGAAACAAAAGCAAAAGATTAAACAACAAAACCTATTTACCTGCCCTAGTTGCCAACAGATTCGCGATCGCAAGGATTTAGAGATCATCAGCGAATTGCAGCAAGAAGTAAGGCAGCAAGAAGTAAGGCAGCAAAATGAATTTGCCTATAATTCACTAGCCTCTGAAGTGGATTTTTCTGCCCTCAAAAACCAGGAATTCGACTGGGCCTGCGATCATTGTATTGAAGGGCAACTGGCCTTACTCGCTCAGCCGCTTCAGCAAAACTTCTGCTGGAATCCACATTTGGCTTATACCAATACCGAAAAAACTTGTGAAAACTGTGGTCGCTTTTACCTTTTTCGCAAAGAGGAAAAAAAGCATTGGTACGAAACGCTTAAGTTTTGGTACGAATCAGAGCCTCTACACTGCCCAGAATGCCGTAAGACCATCCGCGTCGAACGGCGCGATAATACCAAGCTCTCCGAGCTATTGCGTCATGGCCCGGATCAACTAAGCCTCGAAAAACTCCGTGAAGTAGTCGCCATTTACGAAAGAATGGAAAAACCAGAGCGTGCAAAATATTTTGCAGCGCTAGTTCGCAAGAAACAACGAGGTTAAGGATAGAAGTTCTATTTTTGCGAAAAGCTTGAATATGAAAATCGGTCTCTTTTTTGGTTCCTTCAACCCCATCCACGTTGGTCACCTGATTATTGCCAATTATATGGCAACCCAAACGGACTTGCAGCAGATTTGGATGGTTGTGAGTCCTCACAATCCACACAAAACCAAAAGCACCCTGGCCCGGGATTACGATCGGCTACACCTCGTCCGACTGGCCATTGAAGATAATCCGCTCCTACGCGCTTCGGATATCGAATTCCAGTTGCCCAAGCCTTCCTATACCATTGACACCCTCACTTATCTGCGCGAAAAGTATCCCCAACACGAATTTGCCCTCATCATGGGAGGTGATAACTTGGCAACTTTACACAAATGGAAAAATTATGAAGCCATTCTCAAGTACTATTCCGTCTACGTTTACCAAAGACCACAGTACGAATTAGGAGAATTGGCCGAACACCCTAGCGTACAGCTTTTTGAAGCTCCGCTAATGCAAATTTCTGCCTCCTATATCCGTCGTTGTATCAAAGCCAAACACTCCATTCAATACCTCGTTCCTAAGCCCGTATTCGAATACTTGAATAGCAGTACGCTCTATCGGAACTAAATCGACTTCCTCCAGTCTGCTATTTGACAATCCTCTTTAATGTTTTTTGGTAAAACAATAATAACTTTGAGAGGTTGGTTTTATTAACAATTCCGACGAATGAACTAGCACAACGAAAATTCAATATGGCCAGATATTTTACTCCGTTTTTCCTCCTGCTTTTCTTCCAAACAGCTTTACTGAGCCCACTCCAAGCTCAAGGCGACCTCCGAATCGGAGATTGGAAGATCTATCACCCCTTCCGTTTGGGTACCCATATCACCCAAAGTGAAGACCGGGTTTATTATACTTCTCAGCAGGCAGTGGTAGCTTTTGATAAAAAAGATCCTAGTGTTTCAGGAGCTACTTTCATCACCAAGCTCAATGGGCTGACGGATGCAAGAACACGGTTGGTTAAATTTAGCCCGCTTACCGATGCCTTGATCGTGACCTATACCAATAGTGAGTTTGACCTGGTGAGCGAAGGCCGAGTGACCACCTTCAACAACCTGCGCAACGATGGTAGCTTTTTCAATCGGACCATCAATGATATTGCCGTGTTGAAGGATTCCATCGCCTATTTTTGCATGGCTTATGGCGTGGTGGAATTCAACCTGATTACCGAACGCTTTGGTTTTACCGCCAACCTGGGGATAGAAGTATATGGCATCACCTGGAAAGATGGCTTTTTATATGCCGCTACAGAGGAAGGAGTTTACCGGGCTCAAGATGCCAATAACATCAATCTCAAGGACAATAGCAATTGGGAATTACTCGACCTCAACGATGGCTTCCCCGGCGATTATCGTTCGGGCTCAATCGTCAATTATAAAAATGATATTTACCTCGACATCAATGATAAACTCTTTAAGTATAGCGATACGGGCCTCGATTCGATGTATCATGATCCCGATTTCTTTATCCGCTACCTAACTGCCGAAGGCGATCACCTGCTCTTGGGCTTGCGCTGTAAAGAGGAATGTAATGGTCGAATGTTGATTTATGATAGCGAAGGCAACTTTACTACCAACCCCAACCAATGTGTTAATCGGCCGCGTTATGGTCTCGAAGATCAATATGGGCAATTGTGGTTTGCCGATAGCTGGTGGTTTTATCGTATCCACGCCGAAGAAGATGGTGCCAATTGTCGACAAATTGAATTCAATGCCCCCTTTGACGCCCAAGTCAATGACCTCACCATTCATAATGGCGAACTCTGGGCAGCTACCGAAATCATTAGTGGAACCAGCTACACCTCTTCCAATCAGGTTTATGGTTTTTACCATTATAATAATGGGGAATGGAGAAATTTTAATACTTCGAGCGAACCCGTCATGCAGGCCAATATTGGTAAATCCTGCTATACCGTGGCCGTACACCCCGACAATAACAAAGTCTATGTCGGCACCTTATTCAACGGCCTGATTGAATACGATCCCGCTACAGATGCCCTCCAATATTTCGACCAAAATAATAGCATACTCGAACAAGCTATCGGTGACTTTACCGTACGGGTCAGTGGTTTGGCTTTTGATGAAGAAGGAAATTTGTGGATGAGCAACAATCGTGCATCCAATCCCATTGCCGTGCTCAAGCCCGACGGCACCTTCCAAAATCGCTTTAGCAGTCGCCTGAATATCGGTGCAGAGTTGCGAGCCGTTGCCATCGACCAAAATGGCTACAAATGGTTTACCCGGGATAAAGCAGGGATCGTCGTTTACGATGATGCAGGCACTATCGATGTTCCCGGCGACGACCGCGTGCTCGAACTTAACTCGGCCAATACACAAATTCCTAACGACAATGTCCGTAGTATCGCCGTCGACCTAGATGGCGAAGTTTGGGTAGGAACCAAAGAAGGCGTAGTGATTTTTGACTGTGGAGGTATCTTTGACAATCCTTGTTCGGGTTTTAAACAACCCGTCGAAGTAGGAGGGATTCGCGCTTATTTGCTCGAATCAGAAGATGTATTGACCATCGCTATAGATGGAGCTAATCGCAAATGGTTTGGAACGGAAAATGGTGTTTTTGTCCAATCTCCTGATGGTAAAGAAGCCATTGCCTATCTCAACGAAGATAATAGTCCGCTGCTCGATAATGTGGTCTATGATATTACCATCAACCAGCAATCTGGCGAAGTATTTATGGCCACGGCCAAAGGCATTGTCTCTTTACGGGCCGAGGCCATTGAGGGGCGCCCTTTCCACAATGAAGACGAGATCTATGCTTTTCCCAACCCGGTAAAAGCCGATTATGAGGGTCCAATTGCCATCAAAGGCCTCACTCGCGATGCAAATGTCAAGATTACGGATGTCAATGGACAGTTGATCTACGAGACTACCGCCTTAGGAGGACAAGCCATTTGGGATGGCCGCGATTATACTGGCCGTCGTGCTAGTTCGGGCGTATACCTCGTTTTTAGCACCAGTTCTGACAACCTCGGCGATCCCGATGCCATCGTAACCAAGATTTTGGTAATGAATTAAAAGCGGGGTTTATTCGGCATCCGCGGTACGTTCATAAACCTTATGGCTCAGAATGTATTCGTAATACGCCTCGTATTGCGGTAAAATGTTGGCGATATCAAAACGACGCGCTTGTTCTAGGGCATTCATTCGAAATTCTTGATGCAGTTTTTCATCCTGGAGCAGTTTGATGGCATTACCAGCCATATCGTCCACATCTCCTAGACTACTGAGGTAGCCTGTTTTTCCGTGAATATTGACCTCTGGTAATCCTCCTACATCGGTAGAAATGACGGGAACTTCGCAGGCCATGGCTTCGAGGGCGGCCAAGCCAAAGCTTTCACTGGCCGAAGGCATGACGAATAAATCCGCGATGGCCAATAGTTCTTCCACTGCATCCTGCTTTCCTAAAAAGCGAATTTCCTCACAAAGTCGAATCGAACGACAAAGTTCTTCCAAATTGCGTCGTTCTGGCCCATCTCCAATTAATAATAACTTGGAAGGAACCTTTGCTTGAATTTTTTGGAAAATGCGAATCACGTCATCAACGCGTTTGACCTTACGGAAATTTGAGGTATGGACGATGATGCGTTCTCCATTGGGCGCGATGGCCTTTTTAAAATGATCCTT
>SPJL01019138.1_pt1 | contig 15113 bp, 13 predicted proteins | sample 3741751 | NCBI WGS metagenome assembly SPJL01 (sample SAMN10925998, study PRJNA522277) | cold seep metagenome | isolation source: Elba SIP-enriched marine methane seep metagenome, extraction at timepoint T3 | place: Italy: coast of Elba, Mediterranean Sea | reverse complement strand
TTCCTCGATTACCGGTGTAGGGGAGTCCATTGATCTTTTGTTGGGGATACATATTATCGAAGATCTCTTATTTGGCTTTTCCTACGATCTGACGCTTTCGGAAATCAAGGACTATAGCAGTGGTAGTGTAGAAGCTGTTTTGCGTTACTGTTTGGGAACTTCACAAGGTGAAGACATCATTAATCCTCGTTTTTTCTAATTTCGCACTAAAAGTTGTAAAATAAAGCCGTGCCGCATATACGTTATAGCGGCACGGCTTTATTGATAAAAACACCTAGCAACATGCCCAACCTAAAGCAAGTCCTCCTCCTCGTTCTCTTCGCTTTTGGCGTTTCCCAAGTTTTCGCTCAGGAATCTTCCAAATCAAAAGCAGCCAAAAGGCTCTATGAAAAAGGTACGGAGGTCGAATTATACAATACCACCAAGATCAATACCGCTAACCTGGAGTTTTCTCCAGCCTTTTACCTCAACGGGATCGTCTACGCCTCTTCGCGACTAACCCAAGGAGAGCGAGACAAGAAAATTGACGAAACCTATTTCGAACTCTATTACGCTGATCTTGATGGCAATAACGAACCTCTAGCACCTCGCGAGTTTTCGATCGAACTCAATTCCCCCCTCCACGAAGGCCCGGTAACCTTCGACCGCAAAGGGCAAAAGATGTATTTTACCCGCAATAATCTCAATCGAGGGATTCGCCAAGCGGATGAAGAAGGAGTTACCCGACTCAAAATCTATGAGGCTACTAAGGGTAAAAACGATTGGAAAGACATCGCCGAATGCTCTTTTAATAGCGATGAGTACTCTACTTGCCATCCAACCTTGAGCAGTGATGGACAAGTGCTCTATTTTTCTTCTAATATGGAAGGAGGCTTTGGTGGAATGGACCTCTATCGCGTCAAGCGAGTGGGAGACGAATGGTCGACACCAGAAAACTTAGGCTCGGAAGTAAATACGGAAGGAAATGAAGTTTTTCCTTTTATCCACAGTAGCGGCCATCTCTTTTTTGCCTCCAATGGCTACCAAGGCGCAGGAGGACTAGACCTATACATGATTGCTCTGAACCAAGGAAAAAAAGTGATTAATCTAGGCGAAGCCTTTAACTCTCCCGAAGATGATTTAGGTTTTATCCTCAATCCAGAAGGCACCCGTGGCTTTTTCTCTTCCAATCGCGAAGGAGGTAGTGGTAAAGATGATATTTATCGCTTTCAAGTATCTCGTGGAATTTGGGGGATGACTCGTCCCGCTGTTTTTCCTACGGCTATTCGAGTGGTCGATTCGGAAACTAAAACGGGCTTAGCGGATGCTGAAATTCGCATTTTCGAACGTACGGCGGATGGGTTTTTGAGTGGTGGAAAAGATTTATACGAAGCTGTTTTGCTTCCCTCTTCGAAAGAGGAAGGAGAATTGGTTTTTCAATTGGTTCGCAAAGATGCAGCGAGTTTGGGCGAAGCAGATTCCCGTTCGGATGCCAAAGGGAAAGCGGCTTATGAATTTAAAGGCGAACGCAAATTTCTGGTTTTGGTAACCAAAGATGGCTATATGCCCAAGGAGGCTGGTTTTTCAACAGTGGGCAATGACGCTCGTGCCGGACTCACGGTAGCCTTAAAGAAACGAACCTGTACGCGCTGTAGTGGTACCATCGTAGATGAAACTACGGGGAGTCGTATTCCCAATGCCGTAGTTCGGATTCGCAATATGCAAAGTAACGAAGAAGAAACGATCCTTGCCACGGAGTTAGGAACCTTTTCCTATTGTCTTCCGCTAGAGGCAGAATATGGTTTGCTAGGGGTAAAAGAAAACTTTCTGATGACGGAAGCTAAGCTATCTACCATAGCTAATAATGGCAGTCAGGAACTCAGCGCGGAGCTAAAGATGCGTCCGAATCCCAATGCCTTGATTGACAAAGGCTCGGTAATCGTCTTGGAAAACATTTACTACGATTTTGATAAATCTGATATTCGCACGGGAGCCGCTCGGGAATTGGAAGAGTTGCAGGCGATGATGGAAGCTTATCCGAGCATGAAGGTGGAATTAGTGGCACACACCGATTCGCGTGGACATCAAAAGTACAATGAAAAACTTTCGCAACGCCGTGCTGAGTCGGCTCGGGATTATTTGATTGCCCGAGGCATTGCTGCCGATCGGATTCGGGCGATAGGCTTGGGCGAAAGTCAGCTCCGTAATGATTGTGGGGATGGTAAACGCTGCAATGAAACTCAGCATCAGTATAATCGGCGCTCCGAGGTAAGAGTCTTAGAAATTGATGAGGCCGTTAAAATTAGGTATGGGGGTTAATGGTATCTGGTATTTTGGTGTCCGGTTACCGGTTACCGACCTACCGGACACCAAAATACCAGACACCAAACCTTTTAAAACGCATGCCCCGCATTAAACATAAACAATTGATCATCCTCCGAAACGTGATAGGTAAAGGAAAGGATGATAAAATCTAGAGGGGACAACCAGAGTCCACCGCCATAACTCGTATGCCAGACATCCGAATCTTCATCGTCCATCCAGATCCGACCGTGGTCAAAGCTACCTACCAACCCCATGCTAAAGGGAAGGATAATGTTTTTCGAATTAAATAATTCCCAACGTAAATCAGAAGTGTGGAAAAAGTTGCGTTCTCCTCGATAACGTTCGGGGAAGAAACCACGGATATTATTCTTACGCCCTAAGGTCGGTGCTTGCCAAAATTCGTAGGTGCCATCAATCATAGAAGTTCCCACCCGAGTCGCAAAGGTCAAGCGTTCTTTACGATCAAAAGAAGTATAAAACGTCAAGCTGGTATTAAACCGTACAAAGTTACGATCCGTATCTTCCAAATTACCTTGCCAACCCAAGCGAGCGCGGAAGTGTATACCGCGTTTGGGATTCGTAGGGTTTTCGATGTTTTTAAAATCTAGTTCAGAAAAGATTCCCGCGTAGAATTTAGCTTCAAAATCTTCCTTGCTTAGATCACTTAACTCGCTACTTACAAAGCGGTCGGTCACTTCTTTGATATCCGTAACGGAGAAATTAGGTCGGATGGAGAAACGTCCAAAATTGCTACTAAACCGTTTTTGCCAACCTAAATCAAAGGTAATCGAGCTTTGCTGGACACGGTTAAAGTCGCGGTCGTCCGTAAGGCGTGGCGTTTCATTCCCCAAACCAAAATAGTTGAAGGTCGTCCGACTATCGCGAGCATCGAGATTGATTACGAAATCCCAATTGCCTGTTGCTTCGATGAATTCGGCATTATAGCCGAGGCGTAAACCGCTGGTAGCGGTAGAGAAATCTGCTTTGAAGGTATGGAGTTGGCCATAAGGGGCCTTGTTGAAACTCATCACCTTGCGTTGAGTTTGGAAACCAAAGAGGAATCCATCATTGGGGTTTACGGAAAGGATGGGGAAGGTCACGCTCACACTGGCGTCGTACATATTACCCATGCGGTTGAAGGCGTTGCGACGGGAAATATGACTCGTCCGGTTTTGCCCTTCCGATCCTAAGTTCATGGTAATTCCATCCTTACTATCGTGGATCTTATCTTTTTTACCCAAGCCCGCTACCTTCGACTCATCCGTCACGACATCATCGCCAAGCCCGCCAATAATATGTATCCTAATGCTTTTCTTAACCTCTCCCGAAAGCTTAAATTCATCATCATCTCCCAAACCGTAGAGATAAACCTCCTTGGTCTCCGAAGTTTTGATAATGCGTTCGTAGCGTGGTTCTTTCTTGCGCTTTCCTTTCTTGGATACCGAGTAAACCGAAATCTTAGTGTGCTCATCATCCTGACGAACCACTTCAAAGTAGTCCCGCTTTTCGGTACCCATCACCGGAATCCTTTTCGCTAAGACATAATACATCTCTTGCGACAACTCCACCAAATTATCCCGCCGAGCCCTTAATACTTCGCTAATGCGTTCGGAAGAAAGGTCTTGGGCTACTTGGGGCATCAGACTAAGCGCCTGATCGATCACCTCATCGGTGAGGTTGTTTTTAATGTATTCTCCTTCCTTTTCCCATTCGGCAAGTGTAAGTTGGTTGAGGAAGTAATTATCAAAATGACGACCATTATAAAAGGCCCATTTCATTTTGTTAAACTCTGGCGTATAATCCGGCAACTGCCTAAGGAAGTTAGACCAGGGCCGTAGTGCTTTTACAATCCAGCCATCATATTTGCTAAAGGCTTGGTCGCGATCGCGAGGAATAGGGCGGTAGCGTTTGGTACCATCATCCAATTCATTACGAGACCAACGCCATTGATCAGAGTGACGATCCCAGTCGCCAATCACAATATCAAATAAACGAGTACGAGCTACCCAATTTTGATCGATAAAATGCTTATCATTTTTCTGGACCTTAAGCACCACATCTGGTGTGCTGATGATTTTGGAAGAGAAACCAAAACTGGCCAAATCTCGCCAATCTTTAGCAGCACGTTCTTCCGTGATATAAACTTCGCCACCAAAATCGACATTATAGCCTCGAAGTCGCGGCTGTTTGGGAATGTAGAAAATCTCCGATTTAGCGAAATATACATTGGAGGCCTTGGCCATGGTAGGAATCGCCAGTGGGGCAAAAGGCTGGGTGGCCAGATAATTATCTTTAAATAAAAAAGCTACAAAAGATACCCCTTGGAATGGGTGAGGAATACCTCGCGATTCATCCTTGGTGAGGGAGCGCATGATATATTGCTGACCATCGGGGTTGAGCATCCGGAGGGAATTGGTTTGCATACCTCCTCCTCTGGTTAGAATTTCTACCCCTCCCTTATAAGTTGACAGGTCGAGTTTAGGAAAATCGAATTGGCTGAGGTAAATGCCTCGGTAATGTTTACCCAATAAAAAGGTTTGCACTTTACCTGCAGGTTTTACTTCGGTGGTGATGGGAGGTTTGCTAATCGTAGGCGAAGGATTCTCGTATTCTGGGAAGCTAACGGGAATATCGGCCTCGGGATCAGGTAAAGCCCCTTTGATTTTTTGCCGATAAACGCGTTTCCCTTCTGGACTGGCGGAACTTGGAATCCAGAATTCCAACCAAGCGGAGCCATCTTCGTAGAAATCGATTTTCGAAAAGCCTTCGTTTCCATAGGCAAAAGAAACCTGATTGCCTCCGGTAGTAGTTGAGTTTTTGGAACCTGCTCCACTGATTACAAAATGTTGCCCCCGTTTTTGGAAATATTGTAAACTGTGCTCGTGGCCAGATACAAAGATAAACTCTCCATGTTCCTCCGCCGGATCGATCAAGTCCTCGCGCATTTCGCGGAAAAAGCTATTGACGATATCTTGTCGAGATCCTATAGTTGCCCGTAAGCCCTGAGCAACCGTACCGAGTACGGGCAGGGGTAAATAAAAACCATGAATCAAGGATTCTAAGGGGAAGATATGATTCTTCAAGCTGGTTTTACCGCCGTGGATTCCATTGGAATAGAGAGGGTGGTGAAGGGCAACGACAATATTTTTTTCTTTGTTTTTACGGATGGCATCCTTAAAGGCTTGAGCAAAAGCGGCCCGGGTGCGGATTTCACAACCATCATTGATATTGGGCACTTTGTCCCAATTGCTCAGCCACCATTGGCTGTCGATGACCACAATGATGAGTTTGTCGTTGACTTCAACGATCTCCGGGCCACTACAGCCTTCGTCGGGAAGAAAATAATTCCCCCAATTATCGTCGTCGTCATCTTCTATCCCTCGGTTGCGATTAATGTGCTTTTCGAGATAGCGCTCCTGGCGATCCAGGCCTTTAACACCATATTTATACCAGTCGTGATTGCCAGGGATGAATATGGGCTGTCCAGCAAAGTTTTTTAAAATATTTATTTGAGCGTCGAGATGCGACTCCCCGACTGCCCGTTTCTCCTTTTTAGATTTAGGAGAAAGACCGACCGGGTAAATATTATCCCCAAGAAAGAGGACCGAACTATTTTCAGAAGCTTGCTCCAGGTGCTTTTCTAAGGTTTTGACGGCGGAATTAGCTTCGACATCGGTGGCATCCCCCGCATCTCCAATCAGAAAAACAGTATGTTGGAGCGCAAGGTTGGTAGAGGGCTCAGTACTAGAAAGTCGAGCGTTTTCCTCCCTTGGGTGGATTTTATAATTGGCACAAGAGGCCAAGAAAAGTAACGTTAATGATAGCGATAGGGCAGTAGATAAAGAAGGACGCATTGGCGATTTTTTAGAATTAAAAATAACACAGAACCAATGATTGTTGCGATTTGGCAAAAATTCTCTGGAAAAGGATTCGTTAAATTAATCTAAAGCAGTTAAAATTGAGCATTCAAATCGGCTTAATTTATAATTCGTAAGCCGGATTTGGTCGAAAATGTTTTCAAATCCAAAAATCTGGAGAAAAGGTGCAACCCTTGCTGGGTCAGCCTTGTCTCTTAAGTTCAAATCAATAAAATCATTGGATTACCCAAGTGTACACCGAGATATTATTGAAGCGTGTAAAAAAGGAAATCGGCAGTCTCAGTTTGAACTGTATCGTCTGTACTCTAAAGCCATGTACAACATTTGCTTGCGAATGGTGCGCAATGAGCTAGATGCAGAGGATTTACTGCAAAACTCTTTTATCGACGTCTTCACCAAGCTGGAAAGCTTCCGTTATCAATCTTCGATTGGAGCGTGGATAAAGCGTATTGTAATCAACAATTGTATCAACTTTTTGAAAAAAAGGAAGTTACAAATTGATGAGTGGAACGAAAAGGCGGCCGATGGTGTGGTTCAGGAGTCCAATGATTCGAAAGATTTAAAATTGAGTGTAGAAAAAGTGAATAAAGCTTTGTTGCTTTTGCCTGATGGCTACCGGGTGGTGTTTTCCCTCTATTTGATGGAAGGCTATGACCACAAGGAAATTGCCCAAATTTTGGATATTTCCGAGGCGACCTCCAAGTCGCAGTACAGTAGAGCCAAAGGTAAATTGCGCAAGCTATTATCTACTTCATAGGATCGTCGGCTTTTAGGCGGCAGATCCATTTAAAAAACACCGAAATGATGAAAGATAATCTGGAAGATTTTATCCGGACGAACAGGGAGGCTTTTGACCAAACTCAACCTGACCTAAAGGTTTGGGCGGGTATTGATCAGGCCTTGGAACGCAAAAAACAGCGGCGGATAGTCCCGCTCTGGCGCTCCCTATCGATAGCAGCCTCCGTAGCCCTCCTCATAGGCTTTGGAACCTTTATCGGCTGGCAATTACAACCTACAGCTCCTGTCCCCACGCTTAGCGATGTCGCTCCCGAAGTCGAGGAAATGCGACAATATTACGAAAGCCAACTCCGCGAAAAGTCGGCCCAGCTCACCAGTTATGAAGCGGGCTCTGCGGTACGAGAGGATCTCCAACAGCTAGAAGGTTTTCTTCACGAATTACAAGAGGAACTCCACGAAGCTCCTCGCGAACAACAAGAACAACTCGTTAAAGCCATGATTGAGAATTACCAAGATCGCTTGGAAATTCTAGAACGAGTATTGTCAAGAGTCCAATCCCATCCACAAGAATTACAAAAACCCAACAACGATGAGAAACTTAGTTTGTAAAACCTGGGCGATTCTGCTGGTGGCACTTTTTGCCTACCAACCTTCCTTCGCCGACTTCAATAGCAATCCGAGCACCGAAAAAATTACTGCTAAAAAAGAATTTACTCGCTCGATTAAGAAAGAATTTTCTATTTCTTCCGATGGCAACGTTGGGATCAGTAATAAATACGGTAAGGTAGATATCAATACTTGGGGGCAAAACCAAGTGAAGATAGAAGTAACGATTACCGTAAATACCAGCAGCGAGAGCCGGGCCGAGGCCGTTTTTGACCGTATCGGTATTGATTTTAGCAATGGTAATGATTACGTTAATGCCGAAACCAATATTGAATCTTCCAAGAAAGGCTGGATGTCCTCCTGGTGGGATAATGGTAATAATGGAGATTTCAAAATCGACTACGAAGTATACATGCCCGCCACCTGCGATCTGGAAGTGAGCAATAAATACGGTCATTCTACCATCGCCGCCCTGAAAGGCGATGCTAAAGTAACAGCCAAATATGGAGACGTCCATATGGAGACGATCTCTGGCGACCTCGACCTCGATGTCGGATATGGAAACGCCAATATCCAGAGTGCTGGAAATACCAATATTGATATCAAATATGGTAAAGTGAACTTGGAATCTGCTGGCAATGTCAATTTGGAAAGCAAATATTCCAAAGTATACCTCTCCAATGCCGGAGATGTCGAGACGATTTCTAAATACGATACCTACCGTTTAGGTAAAATTGGTAGCCTCAACAATCAAGGCAAATACGATGATTTCGAAATCGAATGGGCCAAAAGTATCGCTGCCTCTTGCCGCTATAGCGATTATGACGTTCGTCAGCTCAATCAAGGCGGAAAGTTTAACATGAGTTATGGCGGATTGCGGGTTGAGACGCTCGACCAAGGGTTTTCTAAACTAGAAGTGGATGCCAGTTATACCGATATCAAAGTTGGAGTGGCAGATGGAGCGGCCTACAAAATAGATGTAGCAACGAGCTACGCAGGCGTCAATTACCCCAAGGGGGCGGATATCCGCTACGATGTTCAGCAAAACAACAAGCACGAACTTCGTGGTGATGTTGGCGGCGGTGGAAATAGTGAAATCCGCGTACGCTCCAGCTATGGTCACGTAAAAGTATGGTAAACTAGGAGTGCCGCGCTTCGCGCTTGGCTTCTATTACGGGGCGACAGATACATCCTTCCAGATGATCGTTGACTAGCCCCATAGCCTGCATAAAGGCATAAGCGGTGGTGGGACCAATAAAGGACCACCCCCGCTTTTTTAAATCCTTGCTCAAGGCAATGGACACAGGAGTTTTAGCCAATTTACCCACCGCGGCATAGTCAACTACGGCAGGGCGCTGGTCGGGCTGGGGCTCGAAGCTCCAGAAATATTCGGCGAGGCTACCAAATTCCTTTTTCATCTCGATCGCTCTTTTGGCATTATTGATCGTTGATTCAATCTTTTTGCGGTGGCGAATAATGCCCGCATCCTGCAATAGCTTTTCCACTTCTTGATCGCCAAAACGTGCTACCTTTCTGAAATCAAACTTTTTAAAAGCTTTGCGAAAGTTTTCGCGTTTACGCAGGATCGTGAGCCAGCTCAGGCCCGATTGAAAACCCTCTAAGCATATTTTTTCAAAGAGTCGAAAATCATCATCAACCGGATTAGCCCATTCTTCATCATGATAATGGCGGTAATCTTCGTGGCCGCCGTACCACCAGCAACGCAATTGTCCATCATCACCTTTTATTAATCCTTCTTTCGACATGGTTAGGAGATTTTAGTGTGTTTCGAAAATAGTGTTTTTTACTGGGCCGTACAATGTTTGTTAAGCCTTCTTCTGAACGGAGATGACTAGAATCCCCGCAATGACTAGCGCCGTTCCCACCCATTGCCAGCCCGAGAGGGTTTCCCCTAAAAAAATATAGGCCAACACAATTGTTGATACCGGGCCAATACTGCTGATGATGGCGGTATTATTGGACCCAATTTGTCGGAGCCCTTCGGAAATGAGGAAGGAGGGGAGGAAGGTAGAAAAAAAGGCCATCATAAAGCTGTAGGTGTATACGGGCCGTGGAAAATGGAACAATTGCCAGCCATAGGTCAGGGCATGATGGATGATGATGGCCGTGGCCGCTGAAAGCATCACATAAACGGTAAAACGCAGGGTGCCAAATTTTTGGATCAGTCGACCACCGAATAGAATATAGAGGGCAAAACTCAGTGCGGAGATGCTCACCCAGCCTACCCCTTTGATAAAATTACTGTTTTCCGCCCAGTCTAGCTCTTCCAATAAGGTAAGAGCAATCCCTGCATAGGTCAGCATGATGGCGATGATCTGCAGAGGTTTGATGCGTTCGCTAAAGAAGAGGACGGAGAATAATAGGACCAGGGTGGGGTAGGTAAAAAGAATAAGCCTTTCGATACTCGCCGAGACGTATTGTAGGCCCCAGAAATCGGTGAGACTGGCGATATAGTAGCCGCCTAGGCCAATCAGGAAAACATAGCTCCAATCGCTTCGGCTGACTTGGAGCGGAGGGAGTTTCTGACGCCAATAGGCCCAGGTTAAGGCCCCGAGGTAGAGGGGCAGGGCAAAAAGCATCCGCAAGGCTAGCAGAGAAATTCCGGGCACTTCGTATTGATAAGCTAATTTGACGAAGATGGCTTTCGTGGAGTATAAAATCGCACCAACGAAGACCAATAGAGCTACGTAAGTAAAGGAGTTACGTTGGGGAAATTTCATCCCTCAAAGGACGCTAAATTGTTCTCCAATTCAAAGCACCATTTCAAAAATAAGCTACTGCTTTCCTCGTTATCATTAAGGGGAATTAAAAAGTTGTTGAAAAACGCTATGCCCTGAAGTGTTCCCAAACGATTAGACAACTTTAAAAATCGAAACCATATGATGACGAAATCCACTTTAATGGTGTTGCTCTTTATGGGGCTAAGTCTGTCGGTTAATGCGCAGGAGGAATTGGAGATTGGTGAAGCCTTTGGCATCGATATCTTACCCGCTTTTATCACGTTGGGAGGTGGTACTAATCCTTATGAAGAAGTGGAGTTGATCTATCGGGCTAGGAATGAGAATCAACAACAATTACGACTCAAATTCAATGTCAACAATCGCGCAATAGTCACCAACGAATTGATTTACTCTGAAGAACTCAATGCGCCTTGTGGCGGTACTAATCCTTCGCTTTCTAGTAGTTATACGCCTTCTCAAAATATACTGATTTCCGCTGGCCTAGGAAAGTACATCCCCAAATCTAAATTTCCACTTTACTATGGCCTCGATGTCAATTTTGGGGTAAATCGCGGTAAGGTCGAATCCATTCAGGAAGTTTGTAGTACCTCCGATACCCTTTTTGTACAGAATCTGGCCACCACCAATGCCTTTACCTATCTCGTAGGACTCACGCCAGTACTGGGCACCGAACTCAGCTTAAATCGATTGAGTCTGATCATCGAATTTGGTTTTATGATCAACTATAATTTTGGTCGCCATCCTTATTTAGATGCCGAAGGCCACGAGCAAGAGGCTCCAGTATCGCGAATGGACTTACTTTTTAGCCGTTTACTTAATGATTTTGCCATCGTATATCGATTTTAAAACTATTTTTGATCATCTACGTTCCTAAAAGCACCTTCTCAAAGGGGGAAAGGCAAGAGAACAGTTCAATCATACACTAAAGCGATTGGCATGAAAGTAGTCCAAATCACCGATTTACATATTGATGAAATGCATGAATATCCTTTTGATATTGATATTCGGCAAAATCTTCGACGCATCTTAAGGGCCATTGCCAAAAGTGGTGCGGAGCATCTCGTCGTCACTGGCGATCTATGCTATCGCGATGGTAATCCTGAGATTTACCAATGGATTCGGCAACAGCTAGACGGCCTTGGACTGCCTTATGATATTATAGCTGGGAATCACGATGATTCGGTGATGATGGCCGAGGCCTTTGGTCGCCAGGCCTTGCTTACGGGCGAAGAATTATTTTTTACCAAAAAAATCGGCAGCCACTATTGCATTTTCCTCGACTCCTCTCGGGGCTTCCACTCCGAACAACAATTGAATTGGCTTCGCCGCCAACTTAAGCAGGCGGGTACGGAAGAAGTTATCATCTTTATGCACCACCCTCCGGTAGAGGCAGGAGTGCCCTACATGGATAATAACCACGCCCTCCAAGACGCTGAGCAAGTCCAGCGAATCTTTGCCCAATACCCTGGGCGAGTGTTGGTATACACGGGCCATTACCATGTCGAAAAGACCATTGTACAAGGTAATATGCTGCTCCAGATTACCCCTTCCTGTTTTTTCCAAATCGATATGCGTGAAACGGAATTTAAAGTAGACCATCACCAGATCGCTTACCGCGTGATCGATCTGAGTAATAAAAAAGTGAGTAGTACCCTCTACTATTTACGGGGCAGTAAAAAGGTAGTCTAAAAACAACAAACGACATCCGAAGATGCCGTTTGTCTGATATGAATCTATTTTAAAACCTAATTTTAGAAGGAAAAAGAACCGTTGAGGTCGCCCGTTTTAATGGCGCGACGGAATCGGTAATAGCTCGGTTGTATAGTAGCGAGGCAGTTATTAGACAGGCCTGCACTTTTTACTAGGTTAGTAGGAGCGGTGCAAGCACTAAGTTGTCCTTCAAGATATTGATAGTCGTCTTCTGGTACAAAAACTACATTGTCGCTAGTAGTCCAAGCGGTATTGATAAACAAGATCATATCTTGAATCTCGTCAATGTCATAAGAGTCGATTTTGCCATCGCGAGTAGCATCTGCGGCTAGGTATTCCCGAGCAGTAGTAAAGCAAGAAATTCCAAGAATGTGTTGCTGAATCACTACTAAGTCAAAGGTGGTAACACCATTTAATACTCCAGTACCATAACTCATACAAAGTGGGTTTACCCCATCTTCGATATTGAAATAGTTATATGGCGCGGCACTCGTGCTAGTCGTACTATTTGCTCCTACCTCGGTAGTTACTCCAGCCATTGATCCCCAACTACCATTATAGCCTTGCACTTGGCCTACGAATACGGTAGATGATCGGTTATTCATTGCCGCTTCAAGTTCTTCGGATTTAGTAATTCGCTGAGGAGCTTGTTGGGCTCGATCCAGAGCGTCAAAATGAGCAAGTACTTCTTTAGGAGCAGTGACAAATTCTCGCCAGTTTTCAATTGTAATTTCGTCGGGATAATCGGCCAGTGTTTTAGGCGCATCATCATTGGCTAGCGGAGCCAATTCTTGATCAAGTTCTTCTTTGTTACAAGAAGTTAGGAAAATACCAAACGTAGCTAGGAGGACGATAGCCATAGTGGCTCGTCTTAATGAGAGAGCGATTAACATAAAGGGGTAAGTTTTTGAAAGTGAAATAAATAGCTTTGTACTTTGGCATCACCACCATAAAGTGTTCCTAGCTAGGGTAAGTAATTGGGTGAATACAGGCCTTAATACCTTCTGGAGGGCAGAAGGTTAGCACAGAAAAAAAATAATTGACAAAAAAAGTCGGTAGGAATTTGCTGCTTATGCTTCCTGATTAATCTGGTCTAATTCAAAAAAGCAGGGACGATAAGTTGAAACTCGGGAATACGGACGCGAAATTCCTCGTCATCGCTTTCGCGACGCATGAGATAGGTACCCCACATCCGGCCGATGCCGGTGAGTAGTGGACACCAAGAGAGGTATTCGTAGCTTTCGCCGGGTTGGAGGGTCGGTTGTTGATCGATAACGCCCTCGCCTTCTACCTCGCGCCGGACGCCATTAGAATCAAAGATAAACCAGTGGCGGCGCAATAGCTGAACCGTATGATCACTTTCGTTTTTGATCTGTACACGATAGGAAAAGATATACTTATGGCGAGCAGGTTCGGAGTGTTCCTGATGATAGCGCGTATTGACGCTAATCGTAATTCCTTTGGTCGTAAGCATTCCCATGGTCTGACAGTATTTGTTGTGCCTTTATATCGGCACGGCATTTAGCTTCGGAGGTATTCCTCGATCAGTCTTTCGGCATTGTATAAGGTCTCCTCCAAAATATCGTTGAGCAAGACAGCGTCGAAGCGATTCTCATAAGTCAATTCTTCGCTAGCCCGGCGGATTCTCTTTTGTAAACTTGCCTCAGTCTCTGTTTTTCGCGCTCTCAATCTTTCGAATAAGATTTCGGGAGAAGGAGGTTTGACGAATACGGCCAAAGATTGATCGGGGTAGGCATTTTTAATATTGGTCGCACCTTTCACTTCGATATCAAAAATAATGCATTTACCCAATTGCCAGAGGCGGTCGATTTCACTGCGCAAAGTACCGTAGTACTGTCCCTCATAAACCTCTTCCCATTCCAAGAAATCTCCGGCGGCAACTTTCGCCTCAAAATCCTCCCGAGAGAGGAAATAATAATCTTTGCCATCTTCTTCATGCGGTCGTCGCTCGCGGGTGGTGGCAGAAACGGAAAAGGCCAGTTGGTCATATTTACCGAGTAAATGCCGGACGATTGTCGTTTTTCCTGCCCCCGATGGAGCTGTAAAAATAACGAGTTTACTCATTTTAGCTTAACACGTATTGTGGGTTGGGAGTTCAGTTAAACGTTGATTTATAGGATGTTGGCTACCAATTCCTTGATCTTTTCCAAATCATCTTTCATTTGGACTACCAGTCGTTGGATGTTAGAAGAATTAGCCTTCGAACCTAAGGTATTGATTTCACGGCCCATCTCTTGGCTGATAAAACTCAGCTTACGGCCTTTGATGCCATCCTTGGTACTATCCAGTTGCTCCAAGAAATACTTACAATGTTGTTCGAGTCGCACCTTTTCTTCCGTAACATCAATTTTTTCGAGGTAGTAAAGGATTTCTTGCTCAAAACGATTGGCATCGATATTGTCTTTGCCCACGTACTCATCCATATTTTGAGCCAGACGTTGCCGGAGCTTTGTAATCCGTTCTGCTTCGAAAGGATCTAGTTGGGCAATACCAGCAGTAATATTATTGATGCGTAATTTACAATCGGTCTCCATGGCCTCCCCTTCCGCTCGGCGGAATTTGGTGAAGCTTTCCAGGGCTGCGTCTAGGGTTTGGAGCACCACGGCCCATTCCTCTTCATTAACGGAGTCCCCCGCGGTTTGAACCACATTAGGTAAACGTAGGATGGCTTGAACAAAATCACCGGGAGGAATGTCTAATTCATCGACGAGAGATCTTAGTTCGACGTAGTATTTTTTGAAAAGATTAGGGTTTAGCCCAAATTCACCATCTCCACTGGCTGATTGTACATCAATAGTCAGGTCGATTTTACCTCTTTTGGCGCGATCGATGATGGTACGGCGAAGATCTGGCTCCTTTTGTTTGTAATTTTGAGGCAGTTTAAAACGGGTATCGGTAAATTTACTGTTAAGCGAACGAATTTCGATACTAATGGTTTTATCACCATAAGTTCCTGTGGCTCGACCAAACCCCGTCATTGATAGCAGCATAAGTTAGATGTTTTAAAGGCGGCTAACGCTAGTATCACCCGGCTCCGGGGAGCCGAATCCGCCCAGATGTTGTCCTGTTTAACTAGAGAATCACAAATATAACT
>SPJL01037966.1_pt1 | contig 15135 bp, 11 predicted proteins | sample 3741751 | NCBI WGS metagenome assembly SPJL01 (sample SAMN10925998, study PRJNA522277) | cold seep metagenome | isolation source: Elba SIP-enriched marine methane seep metagenome, extraction at timepoint T3 | place: Italy: coast of Elba, Mediterranean Sea | reverse complement strand
TACCGGTTTAAGCACCAGTTACGACAACCGTGGTTTGGTGTTCCGTGGACAAGAACGCTGGGATGAGGCGGAAGAAAATTACCGCAAAGCCCTCGATATTCGCCTTCGTCTTCGCGACTCCATCGGTTTGGGCTATGTTTATAATAACCTCGGAGAGGTGGCTGCAATCCGTGGCGATTTCCCCAAGGCGATCGAATGGGTGGAAGCATCTACCCAAATCCGAAGATTACTTGGTGATACTCTAGGCCAAGCAATTAATGTGACCAATATGGGGGAATTGTATTTCCAACAAGGAGATTATCGCCGCGCCGCTCAACATTTTGAGCAAAGCCTAACCCATTCCCGCCGCCTGGCCTATATCGACCTGAGTAGTTGGAACCTCGAATTTGCCTCCAAATCCTACGCTAAGCTCGGCGAAACCGACTTGGCCCTAGACTACCTTCGCCAAAGTTATACCCTCAAGGATAGCATCCTTTCCGTCAAACGAATCGAAGAACTAGCGAAGATGGAAACGCGGTTTGAAACGGAAAAAAAGGAACAACAAATCGTCTGGCAACAAAAAGAATTGGAACTACAAGGCCAACGCTACCAAGCTCGCTTGGGCCTGATCCTAGCGGCATTGCTAGTCTTAAGCCTTCTCGGAGCCATTGGCTTTTTGAGCTACCGCAATCGCCAGCAAAGCCTGATTCGTCAACAAGAGCTGAGCTTCGAACGAGATTTACTCCACAAAACGATTGAGGTTCAGGAAAGCGAGCGCAAACGGATTGCCAAGGACCTACACGATGGCATTGGCCAACAGTTGACCGGGCTTAAAATGGCTTGGCAAAACTTGGAAGAGGAAGTGACTACCGGAGATACCCAACATGAAAAAAAGCTAAGTAACCTTCGACAGGTACTCGATGGCACTGCCGATGAAATCCGGGAATTGTCGCATCAAATGATGCCAAGGGCATTGAGCGAGCTAGGATTAATTGCTGCGGTGGAAGACTTGGTGGACAAAACCTTTCGGGGCCAAAACATCAAGGCCGAGTTGAGTCATCATCGGCTTGATCACCGTTTGCCAGAAACGATCGAAGTCAATGTTTACCGGATTATTCAGGAATTGATCAATAATACCATCAAACATGCCAAGGCCAGCGAATTGGATATTCAATTGCTGGGGCAGCAAGATCATTTGGTGGTAATCGTAGAGGATAATGGCCGGGGCTTCTCGACTTCCGAGATCGATCCTCATAGCCAAGGAATGGTAAATATCAATTCTCGGATACGCGCCCTCCATGGTAGCGTAGATTTTCAAAGCGAAGTAGGAAAAGGCACCGTAGTTAGCCTACGTATTCCCTTGCAAAGAGTTGAGGGGACGTAGTTCTTCAGCCTTGTGTGTAATAGCAAATACTGGTTTTTATTTAGCCAAATAAGCCATGACTAAACTAACAAAAATTCTCTTGGTCGATGACCACCAGGTCGTCATTGATGGACTGGACGCTTTTCTCAGTCCTCATTTTGAGATTGTGGGCCAGGCCAATAATGGCCGCGAGGCCATCCAAGCGGTCCGCATTCTCCAACCGGACCTTTTATTGATGGACATCGATATGCCGGTGATGAATGGTATTGTTGCTGCTCAGCAATTGAAAAAGGATTTTCCCCAACTCAAGATCATCATTCTATCGTTGCATTTTGAAAAATCCATTATTCGTCACCTCCTGCAAATTGGAGTAGATGGTTATTTGGTTAAAAATTCGGATAAACAGGAAGTGATTTTTGCCTTGCAAACAGTGGCGAGTGGGAAAAGCTATTTTTCTAGCGCGGTTACGCTTTCGTTACATAGTATGGAGGGGAACAGCAAGCCATCAGGCCCCCGCAATAGCTCCGAAACCTTGAGCGAGCAACTCAGTCTGCTCACCGAGCGCGAGATCGAAATTCTACGAGCAATTGCGGAAGGTTATTCAAGCAAGGAGATTGGTGAAAAACTACATATCAGCTCCCGAACGGTAGATACACATCGCAATAATATGATGAAAAAGCTAGAGGTCAACAAAGTAGTCGGCCTCATCAAATTTGCGATTCGCTGCGGTTTGGTAGATTAATAATAACCCTCTCCACCACCGCCGTAGCCACCTTTACTTCTTTTCTTTTTCTGATTGAGTCGGTAATTGAGGTTGAGCGAAATCTGTCGAGAGCGCCATTGAAACTCGCCTTCTACCCGAAAGTTATCGCCTTCGGTCACATAGCGTCTTTTGCGGGTATTGAACAAGTCGCGAGTGTTGAGGGTCAAAGTACCTTTGCCTTTAAAAATATCCAAGCTCATCCCCAGGTCGAGGTTGTAAATGGCCTTGCGAAATCCTTGAGTCGTTTCGATCGGGCCGATATAGCGAAAACGCAATTGGGTCGTCAAGTTTTTCCCAAGACTCAGACGGTTCGTCACCTGAGTCGACCAAGAGTAATCATCCCGAGAAAGTTCTGGGGCAATATTTGCTCCTTCCACGATAGAGCGGAAGAAATTGAAATCTCCATTGGCCCGCCACCATTTGGCTAGGGTATAGGTGTAGGTAAATTCCAAACCAAAAGCATCTTCGGTCAACAAGTTTTCGGGTCGGGTAAAGGCGGTCACATTATCTTCCACCACTCGGATTCGATCAATTTTACCATTGGTATGCCGATAATAGATGCTAGAACTAATGGAGCCCTTGTTAAAATATTTGAGGTGTCCCAATTCTAGGGAATGGGTAAATTCAGGATTCAGATTGGGATTCCCAAGGAAGAGGTTACGGGCGTCGCTAAAGGTTAGGAATGGGTTGAGGTACCAAAAGCGGGGCCGGGTAATCCGACGGCTATAGCTAAACTGCACGGCATTTTGGGCGGGCAGGTCGTAGGTTAAATTGGCGGATGGAAAGAGGTTGAGAAAATCGCGGGGATTGCTCTGCCCTGTATTGAGCAGGCGGGTTTGAATATCGGTATATTCGCCACGCAGCCCCAGCTGATAAGAAAACTTATTGTGCTTATTGCCTAGGCTGACGTAAAGGGCTTGGATGTTCTCGTCGTAGATCAAGCTATTGGTAAAACTGTCGAGAGTCTGCCAGGCATTGTCATCAAATTCTTCGGTCTGATAGTCATTGCGAATTTGGCGGAGCGAACCACGATAGCCCACTTCAAACTTTCCTTCTGCTCCGAAGGGATGGATATAATCGGCTTTAAGCAACCACTCTGTATTGCTCTCGTCAATAAAAGTACGCTGTTCGAGATTAGGATCACTACTAGCCGAATTATCGGGATTAAAGTATTGCTCGGTCAGCTGTGAGGTTTCAACTTCACCACTGTACTGGTATTGGAAATCAACGGTAAACTCTTGCCCTTCTCGATCAAAGGTTCGCCGGAAATTAAGCGAAGCCACACCATCTCCTTCGTCTTCTCTTTCATTGTCGGTCCGCTCGGTCCGAAGGATTAAGTTATCTAGGTCATTGATAAAGTCGAGGTATTCCAGTTCTGAAAGATTATCTTCATCATTCAGGCGATAGGTCAGGGCAGCGGTAAGCGTCGCCCTTTTACCCAAAAAATAATCCGCTCCAAAGCGAAAGCTATTGGACAAGCCCGAGCGATCAATGCCTCGGGTTTGCTGGCTGAGAAAGGTGGTGTCTCTTCTGAAAAACTGTTGTTCCAAACTTCCCCCACCAGGGTTATTATTCCACCTCAAACCATAATTAAAGAAGAGGTTAACTTTCTCGCGACGAAAGTTTAAGTTGATCGCCGCCCCCATTTGCAAGGGAGCTCCCACCGTCGCATCAAAAGATCCATTGAGTCCTTTTTTCCGCTCTTTTCGCAATACGATATTGATGATTCCCGTAGTTCCCGTGGCCTCATAACGCGCCGAAGGATTGGTAATCACCTCCACCCGCTCAATTAAATTCGAAGGAATCGAGCGCAGTCCATCGGTATCTCCCACGCCAATCAAACCGGAGGGCTTCCCATCAATGAGGATGCGAACATTACCGCTGCCCCGCAGCGTCACCCCACCATCAATATCTACAGAAACCGAAGGCACATTATCCAACAACTCAGCCACCGAACTCGTCGTATTCGCCAAATCTTTACCGACATTAAAAATCTTCTTATCCAAGGCAAACTGCATCTCACTTTTTTCCGCCCGCACTTCTACTTCTGCCAATACCTGGGCATCGGGCCGGAGCGAAATCATCCCCAAATCAGCTTCCCCCTTCCCCCTGCCCAGGTCAACCATTGGGATTTCGAGTACTTGATAGCCCAAGAATTCAACCCGCGCCCAAAAACGACCGGGCCGAGTTTTAATCTCAAAAATACCCGAAGCATCGCTAATGCCTCCTGTCACCATGCTACTATCCCGCAGCGAATACAAGGTAAGGGTAGCGTATTCCAGAGGACTCTGAGAATCAATATCGACGACTTGGCCTTTGACGGTTTTTTGTGGCGCACTGCCACCGAGGCCACCTCCAGGACGGCCGCCACCTCTTTGCTGGGCTTCTACTGTGGAGCAGAGGAGTAAAAAAATAAAGAGGAAGGAATTTAGTAAGTATTGTTGTTTCATCAATTGGGATTAGGTCTTAAGTAATTCACGGAATTTGGGTTTGCACTAGATGGAGATGAATTTTTTCTTTAGACGATTCCCAAAACGCAGCAATAGCCGTAGCTATTTCGAGTATTTTGGAGGAAGTATAAAGTAAAAAGTCGCTCCAGATGTTGCTTAATTTAAATCCGTGAACTACTTAATAGCAAACGGTACAAGCCTAATAAGGTTGTCTCACCAGTCTGAAAAACAGTCTACGGAGTCCGTATGGCGAAGAATTGACGACGGATTCAATCCCATTAGGAGCGTATTGGTCTCTGATAATCACCAAAATCCCTATTTCAGTTATGTACTTGTACTTAAAGTGTATTGATACTTTGTCGGAAGTCTTTTTGCAAAACGAGTTGGATATTGGTCCTTACGATTGCCCCCATATTTTCACATCTCAAGAACTTATTATTCTTATGATGCTGACTAAGTTCTTCGCGGAGTTTGATCACCTTGTCGGGGTGGGAGAGGGAGGTGCTACTCATCAGGTCGAGCAAAAGATTGAGCCGTGGCCAGGAGCTTTTGGCGCGCATGGCGATCAAACTACGTTCCTCCATCTGATATTGCCGGACGGTTTGGGCGTTCATGTGCTCAATTCCTAGAAAGATAATGGGATTGTTATCCTTAAAATATTGGGGGAGGTAAAAGCTTTTTCGCCCCTCGTAGGACTGTTGGTCAAAATCGATGGCTCTCATCCGAAATTGAGAACCCTCAATATCAGGGGTGATATCGATTACGTAATTGTAGGAGCGCATATCGCCGAGTAACCTTACAAAGCAGCGCTCGTTAAACTTAACGAACTCCTTAGCGATCCGAATGAGATTGAAGGTGCTATCGGTAAGATTCTTTTTCATAAAATCATCGCCGGGAATACCGGCAATATGTTCTTCGATCAGGGTACTACCGTCGGCGAGGTAAGAAACGTGGTTGGGGGAGAGGATTTCCTCCAATTCGAGGCCATAGACCCGAGAGGCATCTGCTCTTTTGACGTAGAAGTGATCGTAGTTGTCATTGAGGCGGTTGATGATGCGAATGCGAAAGGGTTGAGTATTACCAAAAGTACAGAAGTCGATACGAGCTACGCTGAGGTGATCCAGCACGCTGCGGTCGCCATCGGTCTTGAGGAGGGCATAGATTTGAGTGAGGGCCTGGTGGAGCTCCTCCCGTTCAGATTCGGTGTAATAAACCGTTTCCCAGAGGGTATCCACTCCATTTTGATCGATGAGAGGGAGACTGGTGGAAAAGCGCGTCAAATCCTGATATTGCAGGGGCAAACTAGTCTGGCGATCAAACTGGGAGAGGTAATCCCAAAGGACCTCTGGGATGGAGAAAGGAATCTTTTTCTTAGAGGGAATATCGCCGCGCATATCTGGATTGATTGAAATTTAAAATTAACCATTTTTTTTCCATTCTTAGGGCACCTTTTCCCCTTTCCATTCGTTCCATCCACTTTGATCTCAAAATCTTAACAAAATGAACATCAAAGAAATCATTTCAGTGACCTTAATTCTCTTTTCTGTAATTGATATTATTGGGAATATTCCCATTGTCTTAACCCTAAAAGAGCAAGGTAAAATTATCGAATCTGGTAAGGCCACCTTGGTGGCAGGATTGCTGATGGTGATCTTTTTATTGGCGGGAGAATCCATCTTGCACCTTATTGGCATTGATGTCGAATCTTTTGCCCTGGCGGGGGCCTTGGTCATCTTTATTATTGGATTGGAAATGATCCTAGGCATCACCTTATTTAAGGAAGAAGAGAGTTCGCCTCAATCTAGCTCTATTGTTCCATTGGCTTTCCCGCTAATTGCAGGTGCGGGTACCCTCACCACCATTTTATCCCTTAAAGCCGAATACCAGGAATTGAATATTGGAATAGGGATTGCGGTCAATCTAGCGATTGTCTACATCGTGCTCCGTTCATCCGGTTGGATTCAGCGTAAATTGGGTAAAGGAGGGGCCTCTGTATTGCGCAAAGTCTTTGGAATCATTCTCTTAGCCATTGCCATTAAGCTTTTCAAGAGTAATTGGACGGTGTAAAAATCGTATGATTTTTAAATCTCTTACATAAAAGCTTAAATTTGCAATCCATACATCAAAAGCTATCGATCTCACATGGCAAATAAAACCCTTGCACAACGCCTATTGCCTCATTTGGCTGCCTTTTTTATTATCCTCCTAGCGGTGGTCCTCTATTTCCTGCCACAACTTCAGGGAAAGGTCATTTCCGCTAGCGATATCGTCTCCTATGAGTCGATGGCGAGGGAAATCAACGATTACCGTGCTAGCACGGGAGAGCGAAGCCTCTGGACCAACTCGATATTTGGCGGAATGCCCACCTACCAGATTGATAGTGGGCAACCGAGCAATATCCTACAGTATGTGGAGCGAGCTACCCAATTGTTTACCGCTCGGCCCATCGGTTATTTCTTTTCCATGGCCTTTATGTTCTACTTCCTACTGCTCTACCTCGGCATTAGCCCCTGGCTGAGTATCATCGGTGGACTGGCCTTTAGCTTTTCGGTGGGTAACCTGACGCTTTTTGAGGCTGGGCATATGACCAAACTCCGGGTGATTGCTACCTTTTCACCAATGGTGATCGGAATGCTGATGATTTTTCGAAAGAATTATCTGCGAGGCATGGTGCTTTTTGCCCTAGGTCTGGGCTTGAGCCTTTACGCCAACCATATCCAGATGACCTATTATTTCTTCCTCGGCTTGGGGATTTACGTCTTAACCGAGATCGCCTTTCAAGTTAAGGATGCCGATTGGGCACATTTTGGGAAAGCTTTTCTCTTCCTTGTCCTAGGTACGTTAATTGGAGTGGGTTCTTCAGCCTCTAAGCTCTGGACGACCTACGAATACGGCAAAGATACCATGCGGGGCGCTCCGATCTTGGAGAGCACTAGTACGGATGGGCCTAAGTCGTCGAGTGAGAAAAATGGCTTGGATTGGAATTATGCGATGCAGTGGAGTAATGGAACACTCGACCTGGTTTCTAGTATGATCCCAGGAGTTGTGGGCGGTGGTTCGCAAGAAGAACTTGGCTCGGATTCCGAATTATACCAAGATCTTAAACGCCGTGGTGCAAATGTGGGCTCGGATTTTCGAGGGCCACTTTATTGGGGTTCACTGCCTTTTACCAGTGGGCCGTACTATTTCGGTGCGGTATTCTGTTTCCTCTTTATCCTCGGCCTCTTCCTCATTCGAGGGCCCTTCAAATGGTGGCTGGGCATCGTAATGCTACTCATGTTACTAGCTTCGATGGGAAAACATTTCCCCCTCCTCAACCGACCTTTGTTCGACTATTTTCCCCTCTTCAATAAATTTAGAACGCCAAATAGTATTCTCGTAGTAGCCGGATTCTTTGTCCCCATCCTCGGTGTTTTTACCGTTTCTGAAATCATGAAGGGGAATCTGGATAAGGAGAAAATTATTCGTAGCCTCTACATCACAATGGGAATTACCGGAGGAATTTGCCTCTTCTTTGCCCTGCTCGGCCCTTCGATGTTCGACTTTTCTAGCCCCGGCGATGCTCGTTTGGAGCAAAATGGTTATAACCTCGATGCCTTAACTGCGGATCGGAAGTCTCTCATGCGTTCGGACGCGCTGCGTTCCCTCGCTCTGATTGTACTGAGTGGAGGTTTACTATGGGCATTTGTACAGAAAAAGATTCAATCGACCTTGCTATTCGCCGCCTTGGGCGTACTGGCCATCGGTGATATCTGGCTGGTAGCCAAACGCTATGTCGATGAGGGAGACTTTGTAACACCTTCTCGCTACGAAAGTCGTCACCAGCCCCGTCCAGTAGATAATGAAATCCTTAAAGATAAAGACCCACATTACCGGGTACTCGACCTGAGCATCAACACTTTCAACGATGCAAGTAGTTCTTTCTTCCACAAAACGGTAGGGGGATATAATGCGGCCAAACTGCAACGTTTCCAGGACTTGATGGACTATCATCTTACCAAAGGTAATCAAGGAGCATTGGCAATGCTCAATACCAAGTACGTGATTACGCAGGAGCAGCAAGTTCAGCGTTTCCCTGCTTTAGGAAATGCTTGGACGGTGGGTAGTGTAAAAATGGTCAACACGCCAAATGAGGAAATCGATGGCTTAACTGGTCTGGAACCAGAAAAGATAGCCGTGGTTCACCAAGAATATACCGACTACCTCCAAGGCCTACAACCCAGTGGCACTGGAACGGTACGTTTGACTGAATATCGCCCCAATAAGCTTACTTATCAAAGTAGTGCTACTGCCGATGACCTCGCCGTTTTCTCAGAAATCTGGTACGGTCCCGACAAAGGTTGGCAAGCTTATTTGGATGGGCAGCCGGTAGACCACATTCGTGCTAATTACCTGCTTCGTGCCATGAAAATCCCGGCTGGTGAGCACCAGATCGAATTTAAGTTCGAACCGAGTTCTTATTATCGGGGAGAGACGATCACCTTGATCTTTTCGCTTCTGATACTCTTAGGGGCACTAGCCTTTATGGGGCTCGGACTAAAGCATTGGTACGAGAATCCACCGGAAGTTAGAGAGGCGGCGCCACAGAAAGCAAACCTGCCTAAGACTAAGTCTAAAAAGTCGAAGAAGGGAAAGAAATAGTGGCTACGAAGGGCTTATTTGCTTAGTGCTCCTAGCAGTCCGAGTAGGGCTTGGTAGCGATAGGTAATGAGGTAATTGGCCTTTGACCATTGAGCGCTAAAGAGGTAGGGCAGGGCCAATACTATGCTTCCTCCAAATTTAATGGTGTATTCCACAAGTTTTTGGAAATAGGAAGCCCAACCTTCACTACGGACCCTTAGGCCTTCTTCATTCCCCGTTTTCCGGCACAACTTGACAAAACTAGGACGGCTCGTCCGATGATCGTCGATCTGATGTTCGACCACCGCCGTAGGAACGTAGTAAACCTGATCCGTTAGCTGACTGATGGCGTAGTAAATGTATTTATCATCTGCACGCCATTTGAGCGCCTCATTAAAGCCACCACATTCTTCGAGCGCCGTTTTCCGATAGGTCATATTACAACCTACGGGAAAGGACTTTTTACCTTGATATTGGAATACCTTTTCTCCCAAATCTACTTTGGTCACCAAACCTTCGAGATACTTACTCATCCACTCTGGTCGAGCGGTTTCGTATTTGGGAATAATCTTTCCACCTACTCCAATCGTTTCGGGATGTGCTTCGTAATGTTCGAGAATGTTTTTAAGGAAATCAGGATGTGCAATGGCATCATCGTCGATATAGGAAACGATGGGGTGAATGGCTTCTTGAATGCCTCGGTTACGAGCAAAAGATAGGCCTTGCTGTTTCTCAACCACGTAGGTAAAGTTCATCTCGGGGTGAGCCTGGATAAATCTTTGGCAAATGTTTTCGGTGGCGTCGGTAGAGTTGTTATTGATAATGATGACCTGAAAGCGTTCGTAAGGCAGACTTTGCCGTTCCAAACTTAGCAGGGCATCTTCAATAAATTTAGCGCGGTTGTAGGTGCAGATCGCAACGCTGATCTTAAGTTTACTCATGAGTATTTGCTTTGACCCCCGAAAGTACATCGGTGAGGGCTTTGCGTTCGAAGGCATCGATAAAGGAGCCGGGAGTACAATTATAGATACGACAGCCCACGCTACGAGAATAATCTTCGATAGTATGATAGCCTCGGAAGGTCAATACAAATTTTTCGAGAATCTCGTGGAGTCGACGTGGCCGTCTTTGCAATTTTTGCATCGGTTTAGCGGAGGAAGAACCTCCCGTATCGTAAAAATGCTTTTGGTGTAGTAAGGCGATATTATCATCCGTAACGCTTATTTCTGGTAGCCAAGAATGTTCCGCTCCTATTACATAGATGTTGGGAAAGCCCATATTAATGGCCGCCATCAAACAAGGGATGATGACATTATGAGGCCGGGGCATTCCCAGGTTGCGACGGAAGTAAAATTCATTCCAGGAAGGGATGCCTTCTACCGGAGTAGTATTATAAGGGACGATTTTAATATTAGCGGGGAAGTCGGCCAATACTTTTTTGAGGTAAGGCGAACGTATTCCCGGTACGGGAATAAATAATTGCATGTCCCAGGTTGTCTTCTCCTTGATCGTCGCAAAAAGTTTATCGCGACGTTTCTCATTCATTTCGTTGGTATTATCGATCCAAAGCTCGGGAGCGAGTAGCAGATAAAGCTCGGGGCGTAGGGAGTCGTAAATGGGCGAGTTGACAAAGAAATTGACCGCCAAAACGGTTTCGTCGCGGAGTTGGGTTTCAAACTCCTGGAGCACTGGTTTGAGCGAAGGGCCATTGCCCATAATGACGATCCGCTTATCCTTGGCCTTGGGCATCTGCGGGAAGTACATCGACCGCAAAAGGATTTTCAAAAAAGTCCCAATGCTCTTTTGTAGGTTAGCTAAGGAATGTTGAAATTTTTCTAATGCGCTCATAAGAGATAGGAATTCAATGATCCGCTGAAGCAACGGAGGCACTCAGATGTTGTTGGCAGATGGCCATGATACGTTCGCCCGCCCGATCGTCGATCAGGTTTTGCGCCGATTGGTGAATATCGAGCAATTGCTCGCGATGTTGATACAAATGTTCGATCTGGCGGTTGAGGGCCATCAAACTTTGGTCGTTCAACAAACCACCGTAGAAGCAAGCATTTTTTTCCTCTGGTTCTTTGATTAAAAAATAAGACCGCTCTTGATCTACGATATTGATGGCCGGTAAACCTGCATAAATAGCTTCGTAACTGGTAATTCCTCCCGGTAAAATGGCCAGCACACAATTGCTGAGAATATGCCACATCGACTGATTGGTTTTCGCCAATATAATCTCGTGGGTACTATCCGCTTTAATCTCTTGAATCAGCTCGTCGTAGGAATGGCCATAGCCTTCGCCCAACATCACCCAAAAGGTAGCGGGGATTTTACATTTCTTTAGACTTCGCAAAAAACGCAAGGTCTTATTGGGAGCATCTCCACCGCCCATCGACAAGGCAATCGGAAAATTGACCCGATCCAGATTAGCTTGGTAGACCAGGCTATTGATCTTGGTACAATTGGGTTGGATCAGGGTATACTCTAAACCGAGGTATTTGTGAATCGGCAGATTTTCGTAGGTAGACCGGATGTATTTGGTCCGGTTAAACAGCAAATCCATTTTCCCCATATGATCAAAAATAGGGGAGAGCGAAATACAAAGCTTGGACCGTTGTTTGATTGCGCTGAGCAAATCCTCCGCCAGATGAATGGTATCAAAAAAGGCCAGATCGTACTGTTCCTTTAAGGTCACCTGATTTTCCTCCTGATAATGCTGGAAGGGGAAGGGGAAATTTTGCAAGAGGTTATGGGCTAGGCTATCGCCCACGACCACAAAATCCACTGTGGCCTCAAGGCCTTGTTGGTGGAGCGATTGAGCGAAAGTGCGGCTCCGGATCAAATGGCCGAGGCCGATATTGGCCGAGGCCTTACATAAAATGAGAATCTTCATACCAGAGAGTTATTCGCTGACGTAGTCGGGCTTAAAGGGCTGATGCTGTTCGATCCGCGTTTTGATCGTTTTTCCGACCAACAAACCTACATCATCAGCATTCATCAAGCCCTCTGGGCGTACAATTAAGATGTCTTCATCCGTAAGCACATGGCCCGGCTCGATGGTACGAGCGGCATACAAGGACCGACGGGCCCGTTTGCGAACGTAGATTTCTTTATCCGTCAACTTACTATCCTGACGATCTAAGGCCTTTGCTGCCTGATGCAATTCATCTACATACTGCGTAAAGCCTTCCTCCTCCATGGCATAAGCATGGTCAAAACCCTTTTGGGTCCGATCGAGGGTAAAATGTTTTTCAAAATAACGCGCGCCTTTAACCATCGCCATCGCCGCGGCGATACTATTGCCGGTGTGGTCAGAAAAACCGACCTCATAGCCAAAGGCAGTTTTCAAGGTATCGATAAAGCCGAGATTAGCCTGGGTCAGATGCGCGGGATAGACCGAAACGCAGTGCAGCAAAATGATATCGTCAAAATTCACCTTGTGCAAGGCATTGACCGACTTCTCTACATCAGAAAGGCTAGACATTCCCGTGGAGATGATCATCTTTTTTCCTCTTTCCGCCACTTCTTGGAGAAAGCGAACATTATTGAGGTCGCAGGAAGCAATCTTAATATAAGGAGGATCAAAATTCATGAGTAAATCCAAGCCTCTGGTATCAAAAACGGAAGAAGTAAAGGAAATGCCTTTTTCCTTGGCATAAGCCGCTAGTTCGTGGTATTCTTCATCTTGAAGCATCGAATCCTTGCGAATTTGAATCACTTCTTTGATATCGTAATGTCCGTACCAATAGTCTCCCGGAAGGTAAAGTCCGTAGGGGTAGATGATTTGGAATTTGACGGAATCGGCTCCAGTTTTTTGGGCTACATCAACCAGTTTTTTGGCCGTGGCCAAATCCCCGTTATGATTAGTACCCGCTTCGGCAATAATGTGTATATCCTGATTGTGTTGACGCTCAGTCATCGGTTTGTTTTTTGAATCGGTTGAAAATGGCAGCTTAGCAGAGGCTAATGTTTTCCGCTAGGAAGTGACTCCTACACTTGCTTTTTGGTAGCTACCCGTATCTTTATATTGTCGAACCATCCCCGAAAACTGATCAAAGTTTTGTACGATGGTATTGCGATTTTCAGCCCACAAGCCCGCTTGCAAGGTCGTTTTACGTTGTTCCAATTCCTCCATCCGATCCAAGCGATTGCTGACAGAACTTACCACATCGTCTTTTAGCATATTGATATTCCACTCATCCATACCGATGCTTTCCAACATACTCAAAGCCCGCTGATCATAGCTGATTTTGATGGTAGGGATATCAAAAGCGATACAAGGAATAAAAGAGTGCAAACGATAAGTGACGTTGAGTCGGGTATTTCTCAAAAGGGTGAGGTAGGTATAAACATCCTCGGTATAAACGTAATCTACGTCGAGATCTTCAAAGGTAGCGGCAAAAGGAATATCGCGATGATCGTGGCAAAGGATTTTGATCTTGTCATAACCCCGGTCGCGCAACATATTGATCATCTGGCGCATTTCTTCCCGTACGGAATACTGGTAATTGATCGGTACACTCATCAGCGAAGGTGTCCGGATAGAAATCAAGGTATCGGTCTTATCGCCTTCGTTGATAGGGACCAAGTGCTGAGGCATCTCATTGATAAAGAGGGTAGGGCAGCCTCCCATGATGGTTTCACAACCGATGCTTCGTAGGTATTCCTGAGTGGCAACATCCCGAGAAAGGGAGATATCAGCACGATTGTTTACCAATTGCAAATTGCCATCGGTCATAGTATCGGTACGCGAAACGAATTGTAGAGACTTGTTGTACACTTTGCCTCGCGATACGCTAAAGATCATCGTTGGCACTTCGAGCGCTTTGAGGGCTGTTGCATTAACTTCCAACTCGCCGTTTTCGTACAAGTTACCTCCACCGATGATCAGGCCATGCCCAAATTGGTTGATTTCATAAACTGTTTTTGCACTAATCCCTGCTTTCTTATGAGATTCGTATTTGCTCGTCGCGGGCAAAGAGATAATATTCACATTCTCCTGAAATGCCTGACGAACGAAGTGCTTGAGTCCCACAAAAATGGCGTCATTACCGATGTTAAATCCTTTGGGACGAATACAATACAGGTTGATCATGTGTTAGCTATTTTTTTATGAATACGTACTAATTCTTCAAAATTGGGAATTTGGCCACCCGGAATTTCCTCCAGGAGCCTTTCAATTTGGTTTTTATCGGCAGGAGTATCGACCACCAAACGGATGTGGTGGTCATTGCCAGCTGGATAGTTTATTTTGCGTACTGCCAGGCGATCGATATGATCGTAAAAGTAGCTTGTAATGTGTTCTTGATAGCGTTGGGTATTGAGTTGTGGCAGATGGTCTAAAAAGCATTGGCTTCGCATCACCTCGATAGAAATCCCGTAGGGAAAGGCCCGGGGGATGAGGTTGGTCACGAAATCTGCCGATTCTCGGCCCAACAAATCAAATGCCTCTAGCAAATAGGCCGGAGCCATAAAAGGGCTATCTCCATTGACCCGAGCAAAATATTCCACCTCATACTGGCGAATACAGCCCGCCACTCGCTCTGCTACATTATCCAAACTGCCTCGATAAACCGGAATACCTTTTGCAACGGCAATATCGACCAGCGGCGTATCGACGGGGCGGTCAGTAGTCGCCAAAATTGGCTGAATCCCGGCCAAGCCCAACAGGCTGTCCATACTCCATTCAATTAAACGTTTACCCCCAATTTTTGTTACTGCCTTGGCCGGAAAACGATTGGAGTCTAATCGAGCCAAAATGATCGCCGCCTTTCTATTCGGTGAATTGTGCATTATTTTGGTAATTAAGTAGGCAAAATTAAACCTATTTTCAGTTAACTTGCCACGATAAAACCACTGATTTTACCCAGAAACGGCAAAAATACGTATTTCTTAAAGCTCCGTTTAATAATATTAAATATAAGTCGACTATGAAACGATTAATTGTACTTTTCTTTTTG
>SPJL01021561.1_pt1 | contig 15187 bp, 14 predicted proteins | sample 3741751 | NCBI WGS metagenome assembly SPJL01 (sample SAMN10925998, study PRJNA522277) | cold seep metagenome | isolation source: Elba SIP-enriched marine methane seep metagenome, extraction at timepoint T3 | place: Italy: coast of Elba, Mediterranean Sea | reverse complement strand
GCCTTTACTCTGGGTAATAATATCCAACGCTTGGTCCCATGGGACATCTTTAAGTCGCAGGGTTAAATTGCCTTCAACGGCATCACTGGTGATGATATTCAAGCCAGTAAAATCGGCAATCACTTGTAGTACTGAGCGAATTTCAATGTTCTGAAAGTTTAACGAGAGCTTATCGCCGTTGTAGATGTTGCTATCTTTAGCAAGCTTGTCTTCTTTAGTCAGCTTACGTACATCAATGATTAACTGCTGATCGGTTTGATACGCAGACTGCTCCCAATCACCTGTTGGCTCAATAATCATTTGAGTCGTATTACCCTTTTTAAAGGTGTCTATATAGGCGACTGGTGTACCGAAGTTGATCACGTTCAGGCGGCGCTCAAGCGCTTTGGCGAGATTAGTGTTGACCAAATCAACATAAATTTTTTCATTTTTTTGGTTGATGTTAATACCAGCACCCGTGTCAGATAAATCGACAATCACTTTGCCCTCGCCTTGGCGTCCACGGCTAAAGTTAATATTGGTAATGTTAGTTAGCTTGCGGCTAGTGAGTATTGGTTTTGCAAACTGTGTTGGCAGTGTGCTTGCGGCGTGTTGTTTTTTGTTTTCCAGTAAGATCGTGACGGTATTTTTGTTCACCTTGGTTGAGTAATGAGTGCTATTGCGCAAATTTAACACCATGCGTGTGCGAGACTTAGCTTGCGCAATGGCAATACTTTTTAACGCGCCTTGGTTAACTGTGATTTTGTTGGCTGCCAGCGATGAACCAGTATTGAGAAAGTCTAAAGCAATTCTTGGCGGTTGCTTGAGCATGAAGCCCGCAGGTGGGTTCGCCAAAGGCTGCGTTGTGGTCAATGTTATGGCAAGTTTGCCACCAGGCAGACTAGAAAAACGAATATTTTCGATTTGATTTCGTAAGCCGGATAAGTCATCTGCCTGCGCTGTCAGCGTAAGACCAAATAAGCATACTGTCATCATCAGATGAACTAAACGGATTAAATAAGACTGAATTTTCATACTAAAACCTTGCAACTTGCGAGTTGTTCATTGTTTATTCATTAAGCAATAAGCTGGCGGGTTGCTCTACCCAGTCACCCGTTGATGCATCTTGAATGACTTCTTTAATTTCGACAGCACTTTCTGTTACAGCAGTCACTTTGCCGAAGTTTTGACCGATATATTGACCTGGCTGTACCTGTTGTATATTGTCATCAGGTGTCTTTAATAAGGCATAAACAGTATCGGCACGTCCAAGCATGCCAACATATTTAATGCTTTCTAGTGGATAGGATTCCAGTGGCTGCTTCGGGCGGTTAAGGTTTGGGGCCAGAATCGCTGATTTGTTGAAATCCTTGCGTAATTTAAATGGGTCGTTTAACGCACCGTCGGAGTTGAACTCCAGTGCAAAATAAGACTTCATTTCAGGAAGCGGTTTGATTTTTACCTGCATGTCTTTGCCTGCATTTCGAAAGAAAGTCTCTAGGTCTTCATTTGCATTTTGGCTGCAGCCTGTTAAAAAGCCCAACACTAGAAAAAATAGCAACAGCGCAGGGATTTTAAATCGCTGTATCAGCTGGTTTTCTTTGCTTTCTTCTTTGAAGCTCAAGAAAGTGGCTAACCAGTCATCGTGCTGATTCATCCTTGTGCTCCTGATTTTTTGTTCGCATTAATTTCGCTCTCATCTAAATAACGGTAAGTTCTCGCCGTAACTTTCATTAATAAATCATTATTTCTTAAATTTATTTTTTTTTCGTCTTTGCGCATGGATTCAATGCTGATGTCATCTAGGGTCACAATGCGAGAAAGTTTGGAAACACTAGTCGCAAAATTGCCCAGATCTTTGTATTCGCCAGTCACTTCAATTGCAATCGGCATTTCTGCATAAAATTCAGAGATGATTTCCTTGCCTGGTTTGAATAGTTCAAATGCCAAGCCCCGTTCAAGGCCAGCTTGGTTAATATCGGTGAGCAGACCATCAATTTGTGACTTATCAGGTAATTGCTTGAGCAAAGCACCAAAAGCACTTTCGATTTCTTCCATCTGCTGTTTATAAACAACAAGATTGATTGCAAGCTTTTTCTTATCCAGAAATTGTGTTTTGAGTGAGGACTCTTTGGCCTTCTCATTTTCAAGGTCCTCTAGTGCGGGCACTAATAATAGAAAATAGCCTAAGGCGACAACCAGTCCAAACAGTAACACCAGCAAAAATGCTTTGACTGGCAAGGCAATACTGCCAGGGTTATTCAGGTCAATATTATTAAAATCTTCTAGATTCACTGTAGCTAGCCTTATATTAATGTAGCGTAGGGTGCTGTTGCGCAATGCCTTCTGACATGTCTAGCCCTTTGGGTTTTAAGTCAATATCAAGCTTGAAAGCATGTTGGCGAGCGTGTTCATTAGTCACTGCCTTGATTTCAACCAGTTTGGGGTTGGTCAACCAATAAGAGCGGTCAAGGTTGCGAACCATGGTTGCGACTCGAGCATTGGTGTCAGAAACACCTTCTAAAGTAATCGTTTTGCCTTTTTGAGTGATTTTTTTGAAATACATGCCATCGGGCAGTTGACGGCTAATTTCATCCATAATCACCACAGCTTGGTGACGATTGGTTTGTAGGTCTTCCACGACTTGTTTACGTTCTAGCATCAGGCGAATTTGTTGCTTCAGGTCTTTAATGTCTTCAATCTCTTTATCAAGCTTGGCGATTTCTTGGTCCAAACGCTGATTACGATACAGTTGATTATCGGCTTGCCCCTGGATTAAGCTGTTTGCAAAAAATAAACACAGCACACCTGCAATCGCTGATGCACCCAATAAGGCATTGAACTGCTTCTTTTGTGCCTCTCGTTTGAGTTCGCGGTGTGGTAGTAAATTAATGCGAATCATAATGCCAGTCCTCGCATTGCAAGCCCGCATGCGACGAATAACGATGGCGCGTCCTGCTCAAGCTTGTCATAGGTAATACGTTTGCCAAGCGACATTTTTTCAAATGGATTGGCAATAGTGGCCTCAATGCCTACCTCTTGCTCGATCAGCTGGCGAATGCCAGCAATTGCAGCGCAGCCACCAGCTAGGATAATGTGATCAATCTGATGATTATTACCACCAGCTGTCTGATAAAACTGCTGCGCTCGTTGGATTTCATTGACGATTTGTTGTTTAAATGGAGTTAAGACGTCACTGTCATAGCTGTCTGGTAAGTCGCCGTTGCGTTTAGAGAGTTCTGATTCTTCAGCGGTTAGTCCATAACGGCGCTGGATATTCTGAGTGAGCTGGTTACCTCCAAAGTGCTGATCTCTGGTGTATAAAGACTCACCATTTAAAATCACATTGATATGAGTCATTGTGGCACCAATGTCGATCACCATAATGCGTTTGTCTTTGCCTTTTTTAGGCAAAGTATTGGCAATCAGTGTATAAGCGGCTTCTGTAGCATACGATTCAACATCCATGATATCTACCGTTAGGCTTGCGCCTTCAGCGGCGGCTACACGGTCTTCGATATTTTCTTTTTTTGCTGCGACAATTAAGACTGATTGTGACTCAGTATCAGTGTCATATTCATCCAATGCCTGAAAATCAATATTGACTTCATCTAAAGAAAAAGGAATGTATTGGTTGGCCTCGGCCTCTACATGCGTATTGAGTTCATCCTCGCTCAAACCAGCTGGCATCAAGACTTTTTTACTGATGACATTGGCAGTTGGCAAGGCTAATGCAGTACGCTTAACTTTGATGCTAAGTAATTTCCAGGCACGTTCAATGGCTTCTGAAACTTTTTCCAGGTCTTTAATGTGACCATCAACAACCGTGTCTTTATCTAATGGTGACGAAGCATACGCTTCCAACGTAACACCAGCGCGTTTGTCATCGGTTAGCTGGACCATTTTGACCGCTGAGGTGCTAATGTCGACGCCGACAAGAGGGGGTGTTTTACTTGATAAAAAACTAAAATCCAAAATGAATCGCCTTTTTGCGCTATAGCAATAACAACCACTTCATTGTAAAGATCGCAAGTAGGTTTTATGCAGGTAAATAAAGCCTCGAAAGATGCTTAATTTTGTAAATTAGCGTTGATTACCCTTGAATCAGCAAATTGAGCCTTGCATTCTCTCTTGAAAGCATAGATAGATTAAGTTAAGCCCTTTATAATGCCCTGATGTTCAGAAATATTGGTCAAATGAAGTGATTGTTATCAATAAGTGGTGGCAGTATTGCTTGTTAGCAGCAGCCGTGGTCGGTTTATCCACGGCCGCGCTAATGGCGATCGCTGCAATGTATATTTATCCACGCCTGCCAGATTTAGAAGTTATCGCCGATTACAAGCCTAAGCTGCCTTTGCGAATTTATTCGCAAGAAGGATTGTTGATTGGTGAGTTTGGTAAAGAGCGACGTGATTACGTCAAGATCGAACAAATACCAAAAATCATGAAAGATGCGGTGTTAGCGATTGAAGACCGGCGTTTTTATCAACACCACGGTATTGATTTTAAAGGCTTGTTACGTGCGATTAAAAATAACGTCACAGGTAAAAGCCGTGAAGGTGCAAGTACGATCACCATGCAGGTAGCGAAAAACTTTTTTTCAGGCACCAATAGTCGCCGCACCATTGAGAAAAAAATCAATGAAGCCTTGTTGTCGATTAAGATCGAACGTAACCTAACTAAAAATAAAATTTTAGAACTGTATTTAAATCAGATTTATCTAGGGCAACGTTCTTATGGCTTTGCCGCTGCAGCCAAAAGCTATTTTGGTAAGTCGCTTAATGAACTCTCTTTAGCAGAAACTGCATTATTGGCTGGATTACCTAAAGCTCCTTCAGGCTACAACCCCTATACGCGACGCGAACGAGCTTTAGGGCGTCAGCGGGAAGTCTTGCGCGATATGTATCGTTTTGGCTTTATCGATGAACAGACGTATCTCAAAGCCAAAGACGAAGAGTTGACCTTTAAAAAGAAAAAAGTCGTTAAAGCTTTTAAAGCCAATTATGTGGCAGAAATGGTGCGAGATCAGTTGTACCGCAAATATAAAGATGCCATTTATGTGAACGGCTTGCAGGTATATACAACGATTAATATTAAAAACCAGGAGGCAGCCAATGACGCGATTAGAGATGGTCTGATCAACTATGATTTACGCCATGGCTTCAGAGGTGTAGAAAAACACTTGGATTTGTCAAAAGGTACGCAGGTTGAGAAGCAAGCGTTGGTTGAAAAAGCGCTTAAAAGCACCGCTGCCTACAATGGTTTGTTGCCGGCGGTAGTGACGGCAATCAAGCCTAAGCAGATTGAAGTGATCACCAAAAAAGGCGGGATTGTGAAGATCAGTGGTAAGGGCCTTAAACTTGTCAGTCGCTATGTGCTACCTAAGAAAAAAGCCTATCAGAAAAAGGCGATTCAAGTGGGTGATGTTTTGCGTGTGTTAAAGCGTGGAAAGCAGTGGACAGTGGTGCAGTTGCCGCAGGTGCAAGCAGCCATGGTCGCTGTTGACCCAAGTAATGGCGCAGTCAGAGCCTTAGTGGGTGGCTTTGATTTTAATCGCAGCAAGTTTAACCATGCGACTCAAGCATGGCGCCAACCAGGTTCTAGCTTTAAACCATTTGTGTACTCTGCAGCCTTAGAAAAAGGCTATACACCAGCAACAATTATCGAAGACGAAGAAATCGAGTTTACCGCAGAGCAAACGGGTGACGAGCCATGGAAGCCGCAAAACTACGATCATCAATACCGTGGCCCAATCCGCTTGAGAGAAGGCCTTGCTAAGTCAGTCAATACGATTGCGATACGTATGCTGGATAATATCGGTGTGCGTTATACCCAGGATTATGTGACGCGCTTTGGCTTTAGTAAAAAACGCCATCCAGCCTTTTTGACCATGGCGCTGGGCGCTGGCTCATCAACTCCTTGGCAAATGGCTGGTGGTTATGCGGTATTCGCTAATGGCGGATATCAGGTGCCTCCGTATATCGTTGACAAAATACTGGATCAAAACGGACGCGAATTATTTGTCAGTAAGCCACCATCTGCAGGTGAAAGTGGTCACCGTGTGATCGATGAGCGAAATGCTTTTTTGATGACATCAATGCTTAAAACCGTGGTGAAAGAAGGTACAGGCCGTCGCGCGATGCGTTTAGGGCGTAAAGATCTGGCAGGTAAAACTGGTACCACCAACGATCACTACGATGCTTGGTTTGCAGGTTTTAATCCCGATCAGGTTGCGGTTGTCTGGATGGGTTATGACCAACCCCGTTCATTGGGTGCACGTGAAACAGGTGGTGGAGCGACATTGCCGATTTGGACGCAATATATGGGTAAAGTACTCAAAGGCATTAAAGAAAAGCCTGTAACAGTGCCAGAAGGCATTATGAAAGTTAAAATTGACTTGTTAACAGGTACAAAAGACTCTGCCTTTGGCCAGGATGAATACTTTTATGAAGAGACACCACCGCCAGAGGCGATACCTGATGTCTTTGATTTTGATGAAGAAAATGGCGATTTGATTGAGTTTTTGCAGAATAAAGCCCGCGGCTTTTTCCGTGATAACGGTGGGCAGCCGCCCGCGCGCTTACCGCAGCATGATTCTCCATTACAACCTGGTCAAAACAATGGCATGAACCCTGTGACACCACCGCAGGCTATACCGGAGCCAGTAACTGAAACCCAAGTGATTCAGATACAGCGCTCTAGGCCACCAGCAGCAACAAGGCCCGTACGTAGATTACCCGTGCGACCTGAGGAGCTCAGCCAGCCTGCCCCTACGGCGCAAGAAGAGCGCAACGTTGAGCGTAATCTGCTCAACTCATATTAACTGACTAATGAAGATTGACCATGGTAAAAACGCCACAATTACGGCAAATGATCGCCCAGCAAGCGGCCAGAATGATGGCAGAAGAGGGGGTTTCAGATTACGCCTATGCTAAGAAAAAAGCAGGGCGTCAATTAGGCGTTACAGATAAACAGGGATTACCTTCTAATTTGGAAGTGGAAGAAGAAATCCGACTTTACAACGCACTCTATTTGGCAGATGTTCAACCAGAACATTTGGCACAGTTGCGCAAAAATGCGCTATTTACGATGGAGCTACTGCAGCAATTCAACCCATATCTGACGGGTGCTGTGTTGGATGGCACCGCTGGACTCGGTACCGAGACGCATATTCACTTATTTGCGGATAGCGCTAAAGAAGTTGAGATCTTTCTACTCAATGAAAATATCCCGTTTGAGGTCAATGAAAAATCTTATCGCATCCTCAATGACGGTAAGCGGGATAAGCGCGGAGATGGGCGTAAAAAAGTCCCGATGCTGACCTTGGAAACAGAGCTGGGATTTATTCAAATCAGTATTTTTGAGGTCGATGATGTGCGCTATGCCACCAAGCGCGCGGCTGATGGCACCAATGCAATGCGGGCGGATATCAGCCGTGTACGTACTATTCTAGATGCATAGCGCCTCTCGCGAAAAAGCGCGTTTAGTCTTTTAACCAGCGCGCCACATCCATCGAGAAATAAGTCAAAATCCCATCTGCACCGGCCCGTTTAAATGCCAACAGGCTTTCTAAGACGCAAGCTTTTTCATCTAACCAACCGTTTTGTGCTGCGGCTTTGAGCATCGTATATTCACCGCTGACTTGATAAGCGTAGGTTGGTACGCCAAACTCACTTTTTACCCGTTGAACGATGTCAAGGTACGGCATGCCAGGTTTCACCATCACCATGTCTGCACCTTCTTCAATATCGAGGGCGACTTCTTGCAAGGCTTCGTCGCTGTTGGCAGGGTCCATCTGGTAGCTATACTTATTACCGCCACCTAAATTACCTGCCGAGCCAACGGCATCGCGGAATGGGCCATAAAAAGAGGACGCATATTTGGCTGAGTAGGCCATGATTTTGGTGTGGATATGGCCATGTCCTTCAAGCGCCTCTCGAATCGCAATGACACGACCGTCCATCATGTCAGATGGACCAACGACATCTGCGCCTGCTTCGGCGTGAGAAACGGCCTGCTTGACGAGTACTGCGATGGTTTCTTCATTTAAAACATAGCCTGTGTCATCAATAATGCCATCCTGGCCATGTGTTGTAAAAGGATCAAGTGCTACATCCGTCATTACGCCTAAGGCTGGAAATTTTGCTTTAATGACTCTGACAGCACGTTGTGCTAACCCATCAGAGTTATAAGCTTCTGCAGCATCAAGACTTTTACGATCAGTTCCAACCACTGGAAAAAGTGCCATCATCGGAATGCCTAAGTTCACGCACTCTGCAGCGGTTTTGAGCAAGATATCGATTGACTGCCTTTCAACGCCTGGCATAGAGGGCACAGCCTCAGTGCGATGCTCACCTTCCAGCACAAAGACTGGGTAAATTAAATCGTTGGTCGTTAAAACATTCTCGCGCATCAAACGACGTGAAAACTCATCTCGACGCATACGTCTTGGGCGGGTGTTAGGATAGCTCATGTGTTAGCCCTTATTTAAATACATCGGCTAATGCTAAACCAGGATCTGGTTGACGCATAAACGCCTCTCCGACTAAAAAAGTATTTACTTTGTGACTTTGCATCAAACTTACATCCTCAGCAGTGAAAATGCCTGATTCTGTAACCACAATGCGGTCATCTGGGATCTGCTGCAATAAGTCTAAAGTCGTTTGTAGGGTTACTTCAAAAGTGCGCAAATTGCGGTTATTAATACCTAATAATGGCGTATCAAGTTGTAGTGCTAGTTTAAGTTCTTCAGCATTATGCACTTCTACTAGCACTGCCATGCCTAAGCTATGAGCAACCGTTTCTAAGTGTTGCATGGTTGCTAAGTCCAGTGCGGCTGCAATCAATAAAATACAGTCAGCACCCATTACACGTGCTTCATAGACTTGATAAGCCTCAATCATAAAGTCTTTGCGCAAAACAGGTAGAGCGCAAGCGGCTCGGGCTTGTTTGAGGTAGTCGGGTGAGCCTTGAAAATACTCAATATCAGTGAGTACAGATAAACAGGCAGCACCTGCAAGTTCATAACTTTTGGCAATTTCAGCGGGACGAAAATCTACACGAATCACACCCTTAGATGGGCTTGCTTTTTTAATCTCTGCAATTACAGCGGCTTGCTGATTTTTGTGTTTGGCTTGAATACTACCAACAAAATCACGTGCTTCTGGTTGCTGCTCCGCCAGTGTTTGGATACTTGCATCATCAATATTTGCTTTGCTGGCCGCAATCTCATTCGCTTTGGTTGCTAGGATTTTGTTTAAAATATCCGACATGTTTACTTTCTTATTGATAAGTTTTATTACTGTGTTTTAACCAGCCGCCAATGATTTCTTGTTGTGGGTCATGGTGCGTCCAATGCAGGATGCCACCTTTATCATTGTAGACATATTCACCACGAAACTGCACGATGTCACCGAGCTTAATGGTATTGATACGCTGTGCTAAGTCAATGTTGTGCGCGACCAGTATTGTTAAGCCTGAGCCCACACGTAAAATAAAGCGTTGGTGTCGAGAGCCTTCGTTGTCATCTCTAAGTAATCTGACGACACGGCCTTGCCCTTCGACAAAAACATCTTCAAGTTTACGCTGATAGGCTGCCTGCGCTGTCAGTACATTGCGTTTGGGCTTATCCAAGCGTTTAAAGGCGATTGTCTGGGTTTTACTTTTGACGTCAATCGCTGATTGATTGACTGCTTGTGGCGTATCTTGTGGCTGATTACAAGCCGTTAAGCACACAGCAGTAGCTAAAATGATCGCTCTAGTTTGCATAGGATTGACTTTGTTCAACTAAGGCAGCCAGTTTCATTAGAGCCGAGCCATCATCAATCACTGCTACTGCTCGATCAATACCAACGTTAAGCGAGTCAGCTAATCCTGCAACATAAATAGCAGCACCTGCATTGAGTAGCACAATATCTCTAGCGGCTTGATTGGTGCAGCTAATACCAGTCAGTACATCATTGATCATGGCTTTGGACTCATCTGCACTTTGTACTTGAATGTCTGCAAGTGCATGGGTTTTAATGCCAAAATCAGCTGGGCTGATGGTGTATTCTTTGATTTCACCATTGTTTAGCTCAGCAACATAAGTCTCACCTGTAAACGAAATTTCATCCATGCCATCGGCACCATGTACTACCATCACATGCTCGCTGCCTAATCGTTTAAGCACATTGGCGAGCTTGGTGGTTAAGTTTTTATCAAACACCCCCATCACTTGGCGGTTGGCTGTGGCTGGGTTAGTCATTGGACCGAGCAAGTTAAACAATGTCCGTACACCAAGCTCTTTGCGTACAGGGCCTGCATGCCTCATCGCGCTATGGTGGTTTGGGGCAAACATAAAGCCAACCCCAATCTTATTCACGCAGTCGGCTACTTGTTCAGCATTTAATCCAACATTAACACCCAGTGCTTCAAGCACGTCGGCGCTGCCGCAAGTGGATGAGACTGAGCGACCGCCATGTTTGGCGACTTTCGCCCCAGCAGCAGCAGCGACAATGGCTGAAAGTGTAGAGACATTGAAGGTCTGAATGCCATCGCCCCCAGTTCCACAAGTATCGATTAGATTTGCACGGTTAGTAACCTCTACTTTGCTGGATAGCTCGCGCATTACCTGCGCTGCTGCTGCGAGCTCATCCACTGACTCACCTTTAGCGCGTAAGGCCATTACAAAGCCAGCAATCTGCACCGGCGATAGTTCACCAGTCATGATTTGTTGCATGGTGCTGAGCATCTGTGCATGGTCTAGATCTTGACCATTGGCAACTTGTTCTAATGCGGCTTTAAATGACATCTAATAACCCTTCATTAAGTCTCTAGAAAGTTCTTTAATAAATCATGACCATGCTCTGTCAAGATGGACTCTGGGTGAAACTGTACGCCCTCGACCGCTAGCGTTTTATGACGCACGCCCATGATTTCATCCATATTGCCGTCTTCGTCTTCTGTCCATGCGGTAACTTCCAAGCAGTCTGGCAAAGTGGCTTGATCAATGACTAAAGAATGATAGCGCGTTGCGGTATAGGGGTTAGTTAAACCTTTAAACACGCCTTCATTTTTATGATGCATCAGTGAAGTTTTACCATGCATCAATGTTTTGGCTTTGATGATTTTTCCACCAAAAGCTTGACCTATACTTTGATGACCTAAACAGACCCCAAGGATAGGTATTTTACCTGCAAAGGCTTCAATCGCAGCCAAGCTGATGCCTGCTTCGTTTGGTGTGCAAGGCCCAGGTGAGAGCACAATGCGCTTAGGGTTAAGTGCTTTGATTTCATCGATGGTGATTTCATCATTACGATGCACGCGTACATTTTCACCCAGCTCACCTAGATATTGCACCAGGTTGTAGGTAAAAGAGTCATAATTATCAATCATTAACAGCATAGTAATCACTCACTTTCTTCTGGTGCGTTGCATTCTGTATCGTGGTCCAAACCTGCTTGGACCAGCTCGGCGGCGCGCAGCACAGCGCGGGCTTTGTTTTGTGTTTCGTCCCATTCGCTTTGTGGTACTGAGTCTGCCACAATACCAGCGCCTGCTTGTACGTATAATTTTTGATCTTTGACAACACCCGTGCGAATGGCAATCGCCACATCCATATCACCATTAAACCCCAGATACCCAACTGCACCTGCGTAAATGCCGCGCTTTGTTGGTTCGAATTCATTGATGATTTCCATAGCACGCACCTTAGGGGCGCCTGATACCGTACCAGCGGGGAAGGTCGCTTTGAGCACATCGATCGCGTCCATATCTGGTTTTAATTTACCTTCTACATTGCTGACGATATGCATCACATGTGAATAGCGCTCAATCGTCATGTTATCTGTCACAGTCACCGTGCCAGTTTGGGCAACACGCCCGACATCATTACGTCCCAAGTCCATAAGCTGCACATGTTCAGCCAGCTCTTTAGGGTCGGCTAGCAATTCTTTTTCTAGCGCTAAATCTGCATCGCGTGTTTTACCGCGTGGGCGGGTGCCTGCAATTGGGCGTGAGGTCACGGTGCCATTTTCTAAGCGCACTAAAATCTCGGGAGAGGCGCCGACCACATGGTGGTCACCCATGTCGTAATAAAACATATAGGGTGATGGGTTCAAGCTGCGCAATGCGCGATAAAGTGATAATGGCGAACCAGTAAACGGTTGCGACATGCGTTGAGATAGTACTACCTGCATGATGTCGCCTTCGATAATATAGTCTTGTGCTTTTTTGACGACTTCTTTGAAAGCTTCTTCACCAAATTCTGACGCTGCTGCCGTTGGCGGTGTTTCTGGTGAAGTTGGGATGGTGGCAGAGCTACGTAGTGTTTTCACTAAATCATTCAGGCGTGTCATGCCATCTGCATAGGCGTTATCATCTGCTGGGTTAGCATAGACGATGAAGTAGAGCTTGCCACTCAAATTATCTACAACGGCTAGCTCTTCTGACACCATTAACAAAATATCTGGCGTATTGAGTACATCTGGCTTTTGGCTGCCTGCTAATTTGCGCTCAATATATTGAATCGTTTCATAGCCGAAGTAACCTGCTAACCCACCAGTAAAGCGCGGCAAACCTTCGTAAGGTGGGGTTTTAAAGCGCTTTTGATAAGCTTGTACGAAATCAAGTGGGTTGGTGTCGTGAACTGTTTCAATCACCGCACCATTTTCAATGACTTCAACGTTATTGGTATGCACAACGATGCGTGTTTTGGCTGGCAAACCGATAATTGAGTAGCGACCAAAGCGCTCACCGCCTTGGACAGACTCTAATAAATAACTGTATGGCTGGTTGGCTAGCTTGAGATACAGCGATAGTGGCGTATCTAAGTCGGCAAAGGTTTCTAATACCAGTGGGATACGGTTGTAGCCCTGTTCGGCCAATGCATCAAATGCAGATTGTGTGAGCGTGTTTAACATAAAATTCCTTAACTTTTTATTGTAATCGATGGGTTTGTTTGTGACAAAGCTTGGCTGGCTATTTACGCCAACCAGTTGTTGTCTTGCACCATCGCAATGTCTGATAAGGAATTGTTTGTAATCGCATGTTTAAGTGAATATCGCGCTATGTTTGTATGTAATTAATCGTATCGTAAAGGTCGATAATAGTGGCGTCGACTTGTGTCGTGTCTATCGCCAAGCCCTGATTATAGCCGTAAGGCACGGTAAATACATAGCATCCTGCATTATTTGCTGCCAAAATGTCAGTATTTGAGTCACCCAGCAGTAAAGCTTCACATGGCTCAATGCTGAACTGATCACAAATGTGGAAGATTTGGTCTGGTTCTGGTTTCTTTTTACTCAATGTATCGCCGCTAACGACTTGCTCAAAATAGTCATGCAAACCATTAGCTTTTAAGACAGGCTCAGTAAATTGTGCAGGCTTGTTGGTTACGCAAGCGAGCGGTATGTTTGCTGCTTGAAACGCTTTTAAAGCCGCCTCTACTTTTTCAAATGGTTTGCTTTCAGTGGCTAATGTTGTGTAGGCCTCAAAGAAGTTGGTTTTGGCAGTTTTGAGCAAACTTTCGTTTACTGCATCATTTGGGTCTTGCGAAAGCGATGTGTTCAAAGTTCGCTTGATGAGTGTGAGTGCGCCCTCACCAATAAAAGACTGTATGGTTTCTGAAGCTAATATCGGCAGTTGCATTGCCGCTAACATTTGATTACCAGCGCGGGCGATTTCAGGCGCGCTGTGAATCAGGGTGCCATCTAAATCGATGAGAATCGCCTTGATGGCGATTCGGGTGTCTGGAGAAGGGCTTACGTTTTGTTTCATTTCAACAATCCCGGCAAGCCCTCTTCATGCGTGCTACTAAATTAAGCAGCCGCTAATGCGTCACGCATCGATTTCACGATTGTGTCGTAGCGATTAGGGTCATCATCATTGGGCTTGCCAAAGATCGCGCTACCCGCAACGAATGTATCCACACCAGCTTGTGCAATTTCAGCGATGTTATTTGGGTTGACGCCACCGTCGATCTCTAACCAGATTTCACGGCCAGTTTCTGCTGTGTACGCATCAATTTTTGCGCGCGCTTCTTTGGCTTTTGCTAGTGTTTGAGGGATGAATTTTTGACCACCAAAACCAGGGTTAACTGACATTAATAACACCATGTCGATTTTATCCATCACATGATCTAAATAATGTAGTGGCGTGCCAGGGTTGAATACCAAGCCAGATTTACAACCTAAATCACGCACCATAGAAAGACTGCGGTCAATATGCTTAGAGGCTTCTGGGTGGAAAGTAATAATGTCCGCGCCTGCTTTTGCGAAGTCTGGGATGATGCGATCCACTGGTTCAACCATTAAATGCACATCAATTAACGCGCCAACGTTGTGTGACAAGTCACGAATAGCATCACAAACAAGTGGGCCAATCGTTAAGTTAGGCACATAGTGGTTATCCATCACGTCAAAGTGAACGATATCTGTACCAGATTTAATCACGTTTTCGATTTCATCGCCGAGTCTTGCAAAGTCGGCAGAAAGAATACTAGGGGCAATTCTGAACTCTTTATCCATGGTTTTATGTTTCCGCTCTATTAATTTTGAATTGTTGTAAAAATTTAAGCCGTTATTTTACCTAATTTTCAGCAATTTAGATAAGCTTCTTGCCTAAGGCTTGCCAATACGGGAAAATGGCAGGTTATTTAACTAATTGACCGCGTTAAATTTTTCTACAATAGTAGTTGATCATCATGCATCATAAAACGCATGTATGACTATAATATTATCAGTGGAAACGCGGTTTTAATCTTCAATGCAGCTATACGTTATCGGTGTAAATCATAATACCGCACCAGTCGAAATTAGAGAGCATGTCGCTTTTAACAGCGATCATCTCGGCAATGCCTTGCACGATCTGACGCAAACCAATGCCGATGAGGCAGCAATTTTGTCGACTTGCAATCGTACAGAGCTGTATTGCAGTACCGATAATCCAGCCAAGCCACTCAACTGGCTTTCACAATATCATCAGCTAGAGCAACAAGCGATCAGTCCCTATATCTATACATTGCCTCAAGATGAAGCAGTGAAACATGCGTTTCGTGTGGCCTCAGGCTTAGATAGTATGGTGCTGGGCGAACCACAGATTCTCGGGCAATTTAAAGATTCAGTGAAAATTGCACAGGACGCAGGTACATTAGGGACGTTATTACATAAGTTATTTCAAAGAACATTCGAGGTTGCTAAAGAGGTTCGCACCAATACAGAGATTGGTG
>SPJL01003468.1_pt1 | contig 15258 bp, 19 predicted proteins | sample 3741751 | NCBI WGS metagenome assembly SPJL01 (sample SAMN10925998, study PRJNA522277) | cold seep metagenome | isolation source: Elba SIP-enriched marine methane seep metagenome, extraction at timepoint T3 | place: Italy: coast of Elba, Mediterranean Sea | reverse complement strand
TGCTTAGTAGGGATTATTTGGCTTTGTACAATTTCGGATTTGCACCTAGTCGGGGTTTGCCGCAGTTTACCGCAGCTACGATTCGGCGCGTTGGCTTTGACCTTACGTTGAAGGGGAATGGTCGCCAACAGCAATTTCGAGGGCGAATCGTGGGCTTTAGCGAAAGGATCAATTCCGTCTTGGTCCCACAATCCTTTATGGATTGGAGTAATGCTCAATTTGGCGAGGCAGATACGGGTGATCCAGCGCGGCTCATTCTGGACTGTGCGGCTGTTGATGATCCGGCATTGGAGGCTTTTTTAAAAGAAAAAAATTACGAACGCAGCGAAGGACGGGTCAGCCAATCTTTCCGGCGCCTGCTCCAATTGGCCCTAGGCCTATTGATCGGCCTGGGCGTACTCGTGCTCGGCCTTTCCTCCCTCATTGTCCTACTCCATTTTCGCCTACTCATCAGCCAATCCTCTGCCGATATCCGACGTCTATTACAGCTTGGCTATACCCCAGGTAGTTTGCAAGGCTTGCTTCAAAAATCGCTACTGCGCTTTTATGGCGGGGTACTTTTATTAGCCTTATTAAGTCTGGGGGTGGCACAATATTTTTTGGCGAAACGTTTGACGGAGATGGCTTATGAAGTGGAGGTGGGCTTACATGGATTGGTGCTCGTACTTGCGCTAATATTGGCAGTGGCTTTATTGGCAGGGCCTTGGCGTAGTATCCAAAGCAGGGTTGATCTTTTATTTAATACTAATCAATAGTACGTTAGACTCGGTCATTAAAAAAATATAGATGAATCTACCCTATCATTTAGCAGGATATACTTCAAAAATTGATTCTTTGAGCAATCAAGCGAAATCAATATTGGAATTCTGTATTTCAAATAGAGCGATAGAGCAATTTAAAGATCGAATAAAGCAGGAGAATAAGTTAGAAAAAGAATCGATTCAGGTCTTGAAAACAGCAATTTTAGCAGGATATGGTAGTTCAATTTATACATACAACTGGACAGCTACAAAAGAATTAGAACTATGGGAGTTGATTAATTCAAAATGTGAGGAGGAGAATAAAGTATATTTCCTATTAGCAAATCTCCAAAGTGCCTATAAGCAAGCATACGAATTAAAAGACTTGTACTTTAAATCATTTGACCAAGATTTAGATTACATTTTCTCCTTAGAAGATTCCACCATAGAGCAGTTTTATAGCAATGAAAATACTCGTTACGAATTTCTGAAATATGAATTTGCAGCACGAGTTACAAAATGGGATGACTTTGAAGATAATTGGAACGAAGGACAAGCTTGGATAAAGAAATTTGGAAAGGACGAAAAAGCAATGAAAATAATAAATCAAATGTTAGCCGAGAAAAGAAAACGTAGCGACAATAAGGTGTAGATCGTGTAGTTGGGCCTCATAAAAATAATATAAATGCTAATAGTAGAATATCAAGAAAGTTGGGAAAAAGACTTCAATAGTTTGAAAAAAGTGTTTGAAGAAAATATTTCTGTAAGCAACATTAGAATTGAACATATTGGAAGTACCTCAATAAAAGGTTTAGCAGCAAAACCAATTATAGATATTGATATTGTATATGAAAACTCAGAATCATTCAAGGTAATAAAAGATGATTTATTAGCCCTTGGTTACTATCACAATGGAAATCAAGGAATAATCGGAAGGGAAGTTTTTAAACGAAGCAAAAAAGAAGATAAGCATATTACATTGGATACCATCCAACACCATTTATATCTTTGTCAGATAAGCAGTGATGAACTACGAAGGCATTTATTCTTCAGGAATTATTTGAGAGAAAATCCGAAAGAAAGAAAAGAATACGAGAAATTGAAATATAAAATAGCTGAAATAACAAATGAAGATAGAAAGGAATATGCCAAACTGAAAGAGGTGATGGCAAGAGAATTTGTTGAATCGATCATTGAAAAATCAAAAGAAAAATAAACCCGAGCGCCCAAGGGAATATTAAATCTGGTTTGATACAAAACATAGAATCCCGAGGAGGAGACCCAATCAGATTATAGAATTTCTCTAAAGGGAAGTCGCAAGGCTATTGCTTAAAGATCTTTTCGGTGAGTACCTGACCATTGGGGCCTAGCAAACCGATGAAATACATACCTACTGGATAATCCAACAGCGAAAATTCGGTTTCAATCAGGCCAGAATTAGCGGCTACGCCTTGGCTTTGCAGGATTTGTCCGATTGCATTATAAAGTACGACTTGAATATCTTCTCCCGTTGGCCCTAAGGCTTGGATAAAGACCCGGTCGGTAGCGGGATTGGGAAAAATCCCTGTTGAAAGCAGGCCATTGACTTCTTCTACGGGAAGGGTCGCTCCTGATTCTCTGACAAATTCACTGCTACAATCATCGCCGTAGACGCGATAGATCCACTCATGAGTATCTGTACAGTTTAGTCCATCTGCATCACAATTCCAGCTAAATTGGAAGGTCACTTCGATAGATTCGCCCAAGTCAATATAACTGATATCGCGACTAAAATCTGACTCTAAATTACGAGGGCGAGCATCATAGATACCTTTTACCGTTAATAATTCATTGAGTAAAAGGTTAATATTAATGCCATTGCGGGCTTGCATCGGAATAGTATTGCGGCCGCGGCTATTGTTTTCTATCGTCCAAAACTGACGGTCGAGGGTTTCGAGGTCGTAGGAAAGTACTAGCTTTTCAAAAGCGGCGCTGAGGTAGGTACTATCTGTAGCAAAGCTATCAAAACCATCGACGGAAAGGCCTTGAGCAAAAAACTTATCAACCACAATTTCGAAATCACGAGTCGGGTATTCTTTTGTGCTACGGATATTAAAGCGTTCGAATACTTCTTCCCAATTGGGAAGGGAATTATTATCATAGATGGCTTGCAAAGCTGCCTGGGCCCGATGAACGGGAACAATAGGTAAATCGATTTCATCAAATAAATCATCCAAATTGAGGTTTCGCAGTACCAACTGCTCCGCTTCGACCCGAAAAACATCTTGGATAGAATCCGACGTGGTAGATTCACAGGCAAATTGCCCCCAAATCGTAGGACCACTTACGCACAAAACCACAATCATTAGCAGCGTTCTCATAAACCACGGTGATTTGAAAGGTTAAAATTAAGACCTACATTAAAATAACGATTATTGTGAGCTTGTTGAAAGCCAAGTTCTTGGTTGATACTGATGTCTCTAAATCCGTGGTGATAATCTAGGTGAATCCCCAACTTAGCATTGAGTTGTAGATTAACGCCTACTTGAACAGCCAAGTCAAATTGGCGCACACGGTTGAGAATAAACTGACGAGTTCGATCAATATCTCCCGGTGTTGAATTGAGCTCATGTTGTTCGGCACTAGGAGAAACATCCATTATGGTTAAGTTGAGGTTCTCACTATTTTGTTTTGTAAAGAGGTTAGAAACAAGGAAAGCAGTATTCAAACCGGTATTAATTGAAAGGTTATCCGTCACTTTGAGCGAAGTTAGCAAGGGAACAACCAAGTAATTCAAATTGGGCATCGGAGCATCCCGGAATAGGAAATCATTCAGATCAGCCAGGGAATTGGCATTAAAGCCCCGCAAGTCATTTTCATCAGGCGCACCTGCAACGTAACTTTTCTCAGCAAAATTGGTCGCGGAGATACGGCCTTGAGGACCTAAATTTCTAGAGCGTGCTAGGTGATGCCAAGCCAAGCCACTCTGCAAAGCCAAGCGGCGGGTCATTTTTCGGCGAACTACCACCCCTGCCCCCCAATTAAGGAAGGCTGGGGTTTCCTTTTCAAATAAGGTGCTGACGGCTAGTTTCCACTGCCATCTAGACGGTTGAGTCGTAGCTTGAAACGGTACATTAATATTGCGAATAGCCTCCGGTAATGGATCAATGGATGTCAACAAAGTAGTCGATTGGGGTGTAGTCTCTTCTTCTCTAGTCTCCACAGGAGCCGATTCGGCAGCGGCAATGGCTGGCGAAGTTTTGTCTACTGTAGAAGTATTAGGAGTACTGTTGGTCGTAGAATTGGCGCTAGCCTTTTGGTTAGCACTAGCGGTATTATTAACCATTTAACTATCTGAGGCCCCTTGATTAGTGGCGTTTCCACTGGTATTGCTGTTTGAAATGGGGGACGTGGTAGATGGCGAAGTGGTAGTAGCGGGTGAAGCTGTAGTGGCCATGGTTTGCTCCTGAGTATTGTTTGCCTTGTTATTTGCCGTAGTAGACGCGGTCGCCGACTGGGCAGCAGGAGTTGGCTTAGTAGAAGTAGTATTATTGGTGGAAGAGTTGGAGAGTGTAGTTTTGCTTAATAGTGATGTATTTGAGGACGTAGAATTAGAGTTGGTTTCTGCTGTATTGACGGTGGTGGTATTCTGGGCGCTATTGGAAGCTTGAGGCGATAGCCTTGGAGAGGCGGTGGAATGATCTATGTTTGAGTTAAGATCGGTATTATTATCGGTGCTTGGCAATTCTACTGCGGAAGGCTGGTGGGTACTGCTGTAGCTGGTGGTTTGGTACCAATAGCCAATGTACAACAAGCCAAGGAGAGCAGCTGCTGAGGAGAGCCAAAGCAACAAGGGCCGACGGCGACGTTCTTCCTGGGGAAGCGTACCGACGGGCAACTCTCGATCCAGCATCGCCTGCATCGCCAACCAGGCCTCATCGACGAACTGGTCGTCAAGTTCCTGCCTATTTCTTTCGTTACCCTGCATAAAGCGGTAAGTTATTACTTTGTTGAATCAATTCTTTTAATTTCTTGCGAGCCGTACTCAAATGCCATTTAGAAGTACCGATACTAATATCGATCTGCTTGGCAATTTCAACGTGGGTATAACCCTCGATGGCGTACATCCGAAAGACTTTCTGAGTAGCAGGTGGCAAAAGAGACACCAGTTTCATTATGTCTTCGGTGTAAACCCGGCTCAGCGCCTCTGGCTTTTGGATGCTTTCGTAATCTTCGAAAACCAAAAACTGCAGATAACGCGAGTTTTGTTTGAAGTAATCGGATAAGCTATGGTAAACCAATTTGCGAATCCAACCTTCAAAAGAACCTTTGAACGAATAAGTATGGAGTTTGGTAAAAACCCTTAGGAAACCGTTATTGACGATTTCCATGGCTTTTTCCCGGTCATTCGTATACCGCATCACCATTTGCATCATGGTAGGAAAAAACTTGCGAAAGAGCATCTCCTGGCTGTACCGGTCGTTGTCCAGACAGCCCTGAATTAGCTCTTCATCAGTATATTTCCGCTGTATACTCATAAATTCCGCACAAAAGTATATCAAGAAATTAGTTGCTTACTTCCAAGATAAGGTAAAAACCGATGCCTATCGGTCTCTGTCCTTAATATTTTTCGAAAATAACAGGCCCATTTTTCTGTGTAGACCTGTTATTTTTCGAAACTGTCGATGTTTTAGAAATCAGCTTTATGCATATTTGTTGCCAGTACTTTTTATCCAAAACTGCTAATGAGCACAGGCTCGGCAGTTGTTTCATAGGGTTAGACCACCTCTTTTGACCAAAGGGTTGGGTTCGTTTGAAAAAAAAATTGCTAGAGCAGCATTTTTTTATTGTTGGCCGAAGCTTTTATCTTGCCGCGCAAATACTTCACCGTCCATGCAAGTCAAAAAAATCCAGGAGGCTATCCAAGCTTATCGCCAGCATTTGGCGACGGAACGTTTTTTCCAAAACCAATATAAATGGGAAATCGTCCAGGAATTTCAGCAAAATTGGGACATCGAAGCCCCTAAACTCGGCTCGATGTACGATGCCAGCTTGCAAAGCAGTCATACCCGGCGCTGGTGGAAAGGAGAAAATTTTCACCCCAAGGAGATGATGATCCGTTTTATGGAATTATCGCCAGATTTTGCCCGACGGGTGTTTAAAGACCTTTTTAATGAGGAAAAAGACCTCGAAGGGCGCATCTCACGCTTCCAATTTGCTTGTGAAGTCTTGCTCGAAGAGTATAAAAAGGCCAATCCCCTCACGATTGATAATAATCATTTCCACTCCGACAATGCCATGATCTCGCTCTACCTCGGCCTGCGCTACCCCCAGCAGTATACGGTTATCTTTTACGACGATTTCTCTACCTTCCTCCAAAAAATCGGAACCCGCCAAATCCCTACACCCTACGAATACGAGCGTTTCTTTAAAATTTGCCGAGCCCTCCACAACTTTGTCAAAAAAGACGAAGAACTGCTGGCACTCCACCATTCCAAGCTTGATTTACAAAAGAATTATCTGCCGGATAGTTTGTGGCTCATTCAAGATCTATATGAGTGGGGCGCAAAAAATTTCTAATTTTTTTTCTTCCCCATTAAACCTTCCCTTCCCACCCCAGTCAAAGGACCGTAATTCAATAATAACGTTCCCCTATAATTCATTAACCGAATAAATTTCCATTTCATGAAAACTCCTGCAGTCTTTTCTATCACTAGCCTTTTGTGTGCTGCTTTCCTACTTTTGAATACCAATGTTTTTGCTGCTAATATGCCTAGCCCTGATGAAGTTATCCGTCCCGGATCATGGGAAAAATTGGGTCAACGCAAAGTCAATTATGGCTTAGATCGCGATGAAATCTTCGTCACCGGACGGGAAGGACGTTTTACCAAAGTAAAATTACTCGTTAAAAGATCGGGTATTAATATGCACCGGATGGTGATCCACTTTGCCAATGGCACCCAGCAAAAGGTAAATTTGCGCCAAAATATCCAAGCGGGAAGTGCTTCGCGGGTCATCGACATCAATGGTAATCGTCGGGTAATCAAAAAAGTAGTCTTTTTCTACGATACCAAAAACTTCCGCAATCGCAAAGGTATAGTGGAGCTTTGGGGACGTCACTAGAATCGATTTGCTCTCCTACCTCATTTGGAGACCATCTTAATCTATCACCCAAGCCTTGATCTTATTGATCAAACCACTTTTAAGGGCCGCCACATCGTCGTAGTAGAGAAAAGGAAAAGCTCTCACGTCGAAGTGTCGGCCCTTTCTATCGTCACGATGACAGGTATACAATACTTTAAGCCCTCTTCCGGCGGCAAAACCGGATTCGAAATAAACGCCATCCTTTTGTTGGGTAAAATCGGCAATACAGAATTTACAGCGTTTGATTTCGGCGATCATCGCATCATTAATGGTGATATCGCTATCGAAATAGACCTCGTCGATCAGAATTGGGACGAAACCCGTAGCAATACAAGCCTCCTTGATCGCTTGGCGAATTTGGTGGATGCGTTCTTCATCGGTAAAAGACATGGCGATAAAGCAACGGTTAGAGTTCACACCACTTTCTTGAAGTTCGATTACGCGGTTGAGCCCAGCATAAGATAGGCGGTGGCCGGAATTAGGGAAGATTTCTTCTAAAAGGCCTTGTTGGGTAAGGGCCGCCAAGTAAAATTGGTATTCCGCTGGATTGGTTAAATAATAGGCGCCATAGCTCTCTGGCCGTTGATCTTCATTGGTTTTGATCCGATCCCCATCCCACTCTTGCCGATGATACAGCGCAAGGAAGAGAAATTCTAATTTCTCCTTGGGAGAACGGGGATAATCTGCCCCCGCTAGGTGAACCCGCAAATCAAAACTGGTGAAATTGCCGAGCAAGGTATCTCCGGTCCAATAGATCACGGTATGTGGTAGGCTTGGAAATTTATCATTTAGGATCAATCCCCGAATGATGGGAAAATGTAGGTCTACATATCCGGGATCTTCCTCCAAGCTGGCCTTCCAAAGCGTAAAACGCCGCATTCCGTTGGGAAGATTAATCGAATAACGTACTAAGTCATCGGTGGTTTCTACCTCATAGGCTGGAAGAAGAGTAAGTGGACAGCGTTCCATAGAGTAGTTTTGGGGGGTGATTTAAATTTACGGACTAGCTTTCAACTGGATTACTATGATCAGAGGCCCATTCCGTCCAAGAACCATCGTAGACCTTAAAATTTTGCAGGCCAGCTTGATGAGCAGCAAAACCGATGACACAGGCGGTGATCCCAGAGCCACAAGTAAAGATTAATTCTTTATCAGGAGAGGCTCCCAAATCAATAAAGAGATTATTTAGCGCTCCTGGAGATAACATCTTTCCCTGCTCATCAAATACCTTATTATAAGGCAGGGATTTGGAATTTGGGATATGTCCGCCCCGCAAACCCGCTCGGGGTTCTGCTACCGTGGCATTAAACCGTCCTTCAGACCGAGCATCAATAGTCACCGTATTGGGCTGATCGATGGCGTTTTTAACATCCATAGTATTCGCATAATATTGTGGTGTTAAGTTTATCGACTCCCCTGTAATGGGAATAGGCGTGGATAGCGGGGCAGTTGGAAAACTAGCCTTTTCCCAAGCGGGGAAACCACCATCCAAAATTGCAACATTCCTAAACCCTAGGCGGAGTAAGATCCACCAAGCCCGTGGACTAGAGTACACTCCATGTCGATCATAAATCACGATAGAATCCTGTGGAGTAAGGCCTAATTTATTAGAACTCTCCCGAAGGTGTGCCTCGCTAGGAATGGTATTGGGCAAAATAGAATCAGGATCGGAAAAATCCTTTTTTAAATCCATAAAAACAGCTCCCGGAATACCCATTACTATATTTTCTGCGGAGGGAGGAGACATCCCCACCTTGGGAATGGTAGCATCAATAATTTTGATCTTGGGATTGAGAAAATGTTGCTCTAGCCAATCGGTAGAAACGAGAGTCCCGGGCAATTTTAAATCATCCATAGTCAAACGATTGTATTAGGGGTTAGAAAAATTAGGGTTGATCTAATTCAGATCAATTTAAGTTTTGTCTTGATTGACATATAAAAAGGCGTAGGTTGCCAAGATGCTTCCGATTATTTCACCGAGTAATAAGATAGGAAAATCTGCCCACATGAGCATCCCGGAGCCACAGAGCGCCAGCGCTACGGCGGGATTGAGGGCAGCACCAGAAATACCACCTAAGCTATAAGCAGCCCCAATGACGGTAGCGCCAATGGCCAAGCCGTAGGAATCGTTGCCTTTAGTACCTTCGGCTGTAGCGACATGGAGAATGACCCAAACCAAAGCGAAGGTCCCTAAAATCTCAGCCAACAAAGCCGGGCCAAAGTGGAGGCCTTTTTCCGCCATTTTAATTTCCATTTCCCAGCCATAAACCACTAGATAAAAACCAATTCCCCAGGCCAAGAGCGTAGCCAAAATTTGACCGATGAGGTAGCCGGGAATATCATTGGGTGAAAGGCGGCCACGAAGCCAAAAGGCAAGGGTCACCGCGGGGTTGTAATGGGCTTTGGAGATATGGCCTCCGGCATAGATCATTCCCATCAACAAAGTTCCTATGGCAATGGGTGCCCAGGTTGCCGATTCCACATTGGCGGCCAAGATAATAGAAAGGACTAGGAAAAAAGTGCCGATAAACTCAACAGTATATTTTTTCATCAGAGAGGTTCGCTTTAGGATTACTCAAGATACAAAAATATCACTTCTTCTTATCTTGATAATACGTCATATCAACGCCTTCAATTTCCATGAGTTGAAGACCAAAATTTCGCAAGGTCTCTACGATAGGAATGGCCAGGTTGCCGCGTTCGGTAATTCGATATTCCGTCTTTGGTGGTACTACGGCATAAACGGTGCGGTGTACAAAGCCGTCGCGTTCAAGTTGGCGCAGATGAGTCGTCAACATTTTATCCGAAATATGAGGAATCGCTCGCTTAAGTTCACTATAGCGGTACACCTTGTCTTTGAGGCGCCAGAGAATGGGCATTTTCCAAGTTCCACCGATGCGATCGATAGCAAATTCTACCGGATTATAGTACACTTTTCCATCGTAAGTAAAGTCGGGCATGAGTTAAAGCTTTGATTATCAATATACTTTCCTAAAGGTGTGTATCATACGATTTGGTCAGTATCTAGATAAAGGTAGGTTATAAGGGTAAGTTTGTGAAACTTAATCATAAACAAAATAGAAAATGATGAATAAACCCAGATTTAGCCTTTTGATCATTTTTTTCGTCCTGCTACATCTTGGTCAGGCACAAGATCAAAATTCCACCATTAGTAAAAATCAAAAATTAGAAGATATGACCAATATCAAAGAAAACTTTCAGTATGTTCATGCTCACGGGATGCCCGTGAAGGGTAAAATTTTAATGATTGCCAGTAGTCCGACGACGTCCCAACAAACGGGTTGGCCGATTGGCTTTTGGGCGGCAGAATTAACCCATCCTTTACACGTTTTTCAAGAAGCTGGTTATGAAGTAGAATTGGCCTCCACAGAAGGGGGGAAAATTGAAATGGATGGCTATTCCAATCCCACTGATGCCAGTGGTTACTCTGCTCACGATGTCATTTCCCTAGGTTATTTACAACTGGATTGGTTTAAGGAAATGCTGGCCAATACCAGAAAGATGACGGAAGTAAATCCATCGGATTACGATGCTATCTTTTTAGTAGGTGGGCAAGGGCCGATGTATACGTTTAGAGGGAATCAAGACTTAGCTCAATTATTTGCCAATTTCTACGACACAGGAAAACCTAGCGCGGCCGTTTGCCATTCCACTACCCTTTTGCTGGATGCTAAAAAATCGGATGGCGAATTAATTGTCAGTGGAAAAACGTGGACGGGTTTTGCAAATGCCGAAGAAGACTATGCCGATCAGGCCGCAGGACAGAAAATCCAACCTTACCGGATTGAAGAAGAGGCCCAAAAGATATCGGGGACCAACTTTAAGGTAGCAGCTCCATTTTCCTCCTATGCCATTACCGACGGAAACCTAATCACGGGGCAACAACAAAATTCCGGTGCCGCAGCGGCTAGAATGGTAGTAGAACAACTGAGCAAATAATCGCGCCTTAAGTCATCACCAATGAAAGTTTATTTTATTCTCCTCCTAGCCCTAATTCTAGGTCATCCGAGTAGCGGCCAAAGTCTGGAATTGATGGCAGGGCAAAAAAATATCTTTGCCGATGTGCAGTGGTTAAAACCGCTGGACCAAGCATTTCGCTGGACAGTCTTTAGTCGTACTCGCGCTACCGTTGATTACGACAATCAAACCGATCTTTTCTCCGGGGCCTATCTCAACTATACGAGCTCAAGCGGGCTTGGAGCCAGCCTAGTGGGAAAAATCGGCGGCCGGGGAGCTGGGGCAGATTTAGGGCTGCATTTTTTCAAAGCCCAGCCAAACTGGACCCTATTTGGCCTAGCCTCCGTCAGTCTAAAATCAAGTCTGGAATACAGTTGGTTTTCCATTCTGCGACTGATGCCACCGATTAACCAACGATGGAAATGGTACCTCAGCTTGGAATTATTTAATAGTTTCAATGGGCAGGGGCACGTCTTTAGCGTTCAACGGCTCCGATTAGGAGTCGAGCGGAGTCGATTTCAATTTGGCTTTGCGGCAAATTTCTCGGAAGTTGGATCGACTTGGGCTAGTGGGGGGAATAATATCGGTGGATTTGTTCGTAGATCTTTTTAACTTTTCCTATCAAAAAACATCAAGATGAATATTGCAATTATTGGAAGTGGAAATGTGGGTGGCAGTCTTGCTCGTACTTGGGCCCGGGCTGGCCATCAGATTCAATTGGGCGTACGCAATCCTCAGCAATTCAAAGGCCAGGATTTGCTGGCCGAAGCTAATATTGAGGTGGCATCGCTTGCTGCGGCAGTAGTTTGGGCAGAAGTAGTATTGATCGCAACACCTTCTACCGCAGTTCTGGATTTGATCGATCAGTGGGGATCAACCGAAGGCAAGGTATTAATCGATGCGACTAATTCGGTGATGAAATCTCCCCAGCCCTACCCCACTGCCTATCATGCCTTCGCCGATCGTTGTGCCGGAGCAGTAGTCAAATGCTTTAATACCACTGGCTATGAAAACATGGTCGACCCACAGTATGGTACGCAACGTTTGGATTTGTTTATGGCAGGACAGAGTGAGCAAGCAAAAGCGGTAGCGCGTCAATTGGCCTTGGATGCAGGGTTTGCGGAATGCTACGACTTTGGTGGGGCGGATAAGGTGGAGTTGTTAGAAAAATTTGCCTTAGCTTGGATCAACCTTGCCATTATGCAGGGACAGGGGCGGAAGATTGGGTTTAAATTGCTTCGTCGATAGTACTTAAATCTTCTTCCTTTGGAGGCCTTTTGGTAGGTTTGGTAGCGCTTAGATAAATGGCAAAACACATCAGGTAAATGCCAAGCATCATTGGAAGGGGTCTTTCCAGGTACCAAATGCTAGATCCGTCGCCAACCTCCCAAAGGGTCAACAATCCTCCTGCAGCGAGGAATGCCCAAAAGAAAAAGAATTTACTTTTGCGAAAGCCCGACCTGATCATGGCTAGCATTAAGAGCCAGGTAATGGCCATAGGTATGGAATATACGAATAGGTAAATCCCACAGAGTCCGCCATCGCAGCCACCAGCGCTAAAATGAGTCGAAGTCTCGTCGAGGGTATATAGGCCAAGAAAAACCACCGCTATTTGCAGGGTAATTTTTAGCTTCGAAGTGATATCTCTTTGTTGGGTATTCTTCATAGCTTAGTTTTATCAATTTTACTTCCAAACAGGCACCTCCTACGCAATCGAATACGATATCCCTTAGACGGCGGCAAATGATTTTTGTATACTACCGTAAAGCACCTTACAACTTAAACGCCCTACCTCTCCTTCCGCAGATAAAGTAAGCGATATTCCCGACGCAGCAATTGTCGAAAACAAACCACGGCGGCAAGTCCAATCAAAGCGTAGATAACATAAAGCGGTCGCCCGACCCATTCTCGGTAGGTATTGTAAAAAGCGACATCGTAAAATTGGCAGAGGTTATGAAAGGTGGCTAAAAAACTGGCGATGATCACGACTCGGACCAATACGTAACCCAGGTGAGCACTATAGGCTTTTCTATTTTTGGGAATCCGATAAAACATCCAATGCCAGCGATCTTTACGGCCAAAATAGAGGCTGGAACCATATTCCTGATAATTGTCTACTTCGTTTTCCACTCGGCGAGGTTGGTAGTAGAAAACATAATAATAGTAGGCCGCTAAGATCAACAATACAATCAGCAGATTAGCGATTACTAGGCCATTCCACCCAAAGCCCAAAAAACGAGTGAGGGGGTTCATTTCCATTTCCAAACCACCGGGTTGAAATATCCAGAGGCTGGTAGAATAAAAATCACATCCACGAGAAAAGAGTAGTAAAAAGGCGAAGAGGTAGAACCTTAGTTTCATCAGCAATAATTTTTAGCTATTGCCAATATACCAAAGTTCTACTACAATACCAACGCTAGCACCACAGCTTCACGATCTAAAAAGACGAGCGAAAAAGCTACGGTTTTCTTTAGGGTTTTCAATGGGAGTACTTGGAACGGGATGAGCATTTGGAATGGGTTCCGAGGGGTTTTCAGCATCTGCAAAGGATTGAAAGGCCCCGGAAAACACTTTAGTTATGGAAGACCGTAAGTCGCCGATACGCACCAGGTTAAATTCGCTATCCTGAAAGGCTATTTTCAAAAATTCTTCATCGGCTAGGTGATCATTATAAACCAAAACGGAAAGATATTCATACTCTTGTTCGGTAACGCTAAAGACTTCCTTAAGCCCTTGAGCAGTCTGAATAATTTCTCCAACTTGCTTATGATGGCGCTGATCGATTTTACCCGATTTACATTCTACCAATAAAATTTTGTTGTCGACCATGGCCAAGATATCAAAGTCGCCACGCGCGGAAAAGATATCGATGGGCGAACGATAATCAACTCTGGTATAGATTTCGAAGTCAAAATTATTTCGAAACAGATGTTCATAAATTATTTGATAGGCATAGCAATTAAACCAATGCCCTTGAATCAAATCTCGATGTTTACTTTTATCTAAAAAGGTAAAGTTGACCTGTATAAATTTCTGTGGACTTTCCTTGGCGATCTTTTTGACGACATTAAAATTGATCTTGCGCGATTCCTCTTTTTTCCACTTCACACTAAAGGTATGCTGCTCTTCGATCAAACCAGCTTGAGCCATGGTACGAAGCAAGGCCAATGTCTTCCAGAGGTGTACGCCGGGAGTCAATAAATAACCCCAATTCCGATCCATCCGATACGACTGTTTGAGCCCTTCGATGATGCGATGGTCGGAGAAAAAAACTTGTCCAAGTTTCTGCGTCAAGCGGGATTCTTCCTCGGAGAATTTATAGATACGGATGACGTTGATCCCTTTGCGATATAGCGTATGGAGGGTCAGGGAATGTTCGCGCAATTGGTCGAGGGTATCTCGGTTGGATATTTGAAAATCATTTCGCCAATAGTCGAGATTACGGCGGAGTAGAGAACGGTCGTCGGTAGCAGCTTCTAGAGAAAGTGTATTTTCATTGATGTCGCGGAGGGTGGTAAAAATTGCTTGTGCTTGTGATTGCGTCTGTTGTATACGCGCCAGCGTCTGCCCTTTGAGTCGCCGGTTTTCCAATAGATGGTCGATTGATTCGACAAGTTGTCGGGAAAGATCAACGGGGTTCATGATTGCTCGATTTTAGTCAATTAAAAACGACACTCTCTTTAACAGAAAGATACATCGAAAGCAATCCAAGGGAATACCTTAAAGTGATGATTTGGTTCTCATAAGAAATAAGGACAAGGGCCTATATTTTTTTAGAGCTTTTCTTGGGATAAGCCATCCAAAGCAGGGCATCGCCAACTAGCTTAGGAGCTAGTTTTGGCAACAGGTCGTTGATTTCCTCCTGCCGCGTCACAAAGGCTAGGCAGAAAGTGAGCTGCTCTATTTCGTCCAATTCCCGGTGGCAATGGGTCAGGCCTTGCATTGCGCTTAGATTAGGCTCAAAACTTTCGGGCGCTTGTAGGACAAGAATTGAGTCTTGCTCTTTAAAATTGAGTTTCTTAAAAATGGGGTCCATGGGCGGCTAAGGGTTCAATTGGTTAAGGCATTGCAGGGCCCAGGGGTCTTCCTTTTTAATCAAGTTGCGTAGGGCGTGTTTGATAATCCATTTTCGAGCTTTTGTCTCGGCGGAGCTCTGCCAAGTATCAATCCACTCTTGAGCTAATTCGCGGTTATCTTTTAGGATATCATTGAGACAGTTGGCCACCGATTTTTGTACGTACTTGGAGGGGTCGTCGATGAGTTGGTTTAAAATGGGCCAGAGTGGGCTGGGGTCATCAATAAAAGGCTGGAGTTTAGGGGCCCAGGGTAGGCGGGGGCGGCCTCCTTCACTGGCCAGACGGCGCAGGTGAAAATTCTTAGCTTTACTCCACTTGTTCATCTTGGCCAGCGTACGTTT
>SPJL01012200.1_pt1 | contig 15277 bp, 14 predicted proteins | sample 3741751 | NCBI WGS metagenome assembly SPJL01 (sample SAMN10925998, study PRJNA522277) | cold seep metagenome | isolation source: Elba SIP-enriched marine methane seep metagenome, extraction at timepoint T3 | place: Italy: coast of Elba, Mediterranean Sea | reverse complement strand
TCAGCAATAGTATATACCCCAAAAAGTCTCTCTTAATTAATTATTGCTCTCTCTAAGTCTGAGGCCTGGCTGCTCCCAACAGCCGGGCTACTCTTTTTTAGGCCTCCCCTATTTGCTAATTCCACAGTTTGAGAACAACAATTACTTTTTTGGGGTGTTTCCTCTGTACCTTGCTAAAGTGTAACTCATTTTTTGGGTTCGTTGAAATAGCTTTTGCTTTTCGACTGGTGAAAAGGGGAAACTCTCAACATCTTTGTATCTTGTGCCATAAATTAAAGCAGGTGTTATGATCAAATCCCTGGCTTCAATCAAGGCTCCCATCGAGTCTGAACTGAAGATCTTCGAGCAGCGATTTCGCGAATCCATGCGTAGCAAGGTCCCGCTCTTGGATAAGATCACCTATTATATCGTCCAGCGAAAGGGCAAGCAAGTCCGCCCAATGTTCGTTTTTCTCTGTGCAAAAATCTGTAGCCCTACCACAGATTCTACCTATACCGCCGCTTCTTTTATCGAATTACTCCATACCGCCTCCCTCGTCCACGACGATGTAGTCGATGATTCTTTTGAACGCCGAGGAGTATTTACCGTCAATGCACTTTGGAAAAATAAGATTGCCGTCCTCGTCGGTGATTATTTCCTCTCTCAAGGTTTATTATTGAGTATTGAAAAACAAGAATTCAAGCTTCTTGAAATTGTTTCTCATGCCGTCAAAGCTTTATCGGAAGGAGAGCTGCTACAAATCGAAAAAGCGCGCCGACTTGATATCGACGAGGCTGTTTACTACGATATTATCCGTAAAAAAACGGCTTCTCTAATTGCCGCAGCCTGTAGTGCAGGAGCAGCTTCGGTTACAACTGATGAGGCCCTAATTGAAAAGATGCGACTCTTTGGGGAGCGTATCGGCGTAGCCTTTCAAATCAGAGATGATCTCTTTGATTTTGGAACCGATGATGTGGGAAAACCGCTAGGTATTGATATTAAGGAAAAGAAAATGACCCTGCCGCTGATCTATGCCCTCAATAATGCTAAGCGGAGTGATCGCCTGCGCATCATCAATAATGTGAAACGGCATAGTAATAAACCAGAAAAAGTAAAAGAAGTAATTGAGTTCGTCCGCGCCAGTGGTGGGCTCGAATATGCCAACAAAGTGATGTTGGAATACCAACAGTCGGCCTTCGACCTACTCGATGAATTTCCCGATAGCGAAGCTCGGGTGGCTCTCAAAGATTTGGTACTTTTCGTTACTGAACGTAAGAAGTAATTCTCCTCTCCTACCAATTTCCTACAAACGCCGAATATTTGCTCCTAGAGCACGCAAACGAGTATCAATTTCTTGATAACCACGATCAATCTGGTGAATGTTATGGATGGTACTCTTTCCTTTGGCAGATAGGGCTGCAATCAGCAATGCCACCCCAGCCCGGATGTCAGGAGAACTCATCGAAATTCCTCGCAATTGGGAACGGCGATTAAGGCCAATGACGGTAGCCCGGTGTGGATCACAAAGAATAACCTGTGCTCCCATATCGATCAGCTTATCGACAAAGAAGAGACGGCTTTCAAACATTTTTTGATGAATCAACACACTTCCCTTGGCCTGAGTAGCCATAACGAGGATGATACTCATCAGGTCAGGCGTAAAACCCGGCCAAGGAGAATCATAAACGGTTAGGATAGAACCGTCAATAAAGGTCTGAATTTCGTATTCCTCCTGAGCAGGAATATGAAGATCATCACCAAGGACATTAATTTTGACGCCCATTTTTTCAAAAATGCTCAGAATATTACCCAACTCCTGGACCTGTACATCCTTGATGGTCAGCTCCGATTGCGTCATCGCTGCCAAACCGATAAAACTACCTATTTCGATCATATCCGGTAGCAATCGGTGGTCGGTACCGCTCAAGCTAGCCACTCCTTCGATCGTTAGTAGGTTTGATCCCACTCCTGAAATTTTAGCGCCCATCTTATTGAGCATCCGACACAGTTGTTGGACGTATGGCTCACAAGCTGCATTATAGATTTGGGTCTTCCCTTCGGCTAATACGGCGGCCATGATTACATTAGCCGTACCCGTTACCGAGATCTCATCCATCAAGATATAGGTCCCTTTCAAACGAGGAGATTCGATGGAAAAGCTACTTGCCTCATTATCAAAATGAAACTTTCCTCCCAGTTTTTGCAATCCTAGAAAGTGGGTATCTAAACGACGGCGACCGATTTTATCTCCTCCTGGCTTCGGCAAATAGGCCTTGCCAAAACGCGCCAATAAAGGACCAATCAACATCACCGAACCACGAATACGTTGCGCATTCTTTTGAAATTCAGCCGATTGGAAAAACTCTAGGTCGATATTATCCGCTTGGAAACGATAGGTATCGGGAGCTACTTGGTCAATTTTGACGCTGAGCCCACGCAATAGCTCGATCAAGCGATTGACGTCGAGGATATTTGGAACATTGGAGATGGTAACGGGTTGGTCGGTGAGTAATACGGCACTCAGGACCTGGAGCGCTTCATTTTTAGCGCCCTGTGGACTGATGGCCCCGCTCAAAGGCTGGCCACCGATCACTTCAAAAGCATCCATAGACGGGGGGTACTTAGCTTATTTTCTGCGGTTATTATTTTTGCGGAAACGGTGATGACCGTTATTTCTTCTTTCTACCGGAGCATTGGCTGGTGGAGAACTCACCCGCTTGTTGCGACGACGTTGAGGATTGGTCAAATTATCGAGCGAAGAATCATCTTGAATCGTCAATTTGTGTCCTGAAAGGAGTACGAGATCCTCTTTGATGAGATCATCACTAACATAATGTTCTTTCAACCAAGTTTTATAGGCCAGTTTCATATAAGAACCGATGACGTTGATAAAACCTTGGCGGATGGGGCCAGCCTCCATTTCGAGAGCTTTGCCGATCATCTTTTGCACATTATAGCCATAGTGGCGAAAGCGGGTATCGTACTTGGGATAAGAAACCTGGTCTGGCATCTTACGCGCATCCTCATGCGTAGGGATTTCTCCCACTAGCGGTATCACATTGATTTGATAATCTGCGATGTAGAAGAGATGCCGCCAAAGCTTGAGACGATAATCTTCAACATTTTTGTTTTGGGGATTCATCTGATACATCAAATCAACGATACGTTCGGCAAAGGCCTGCCGATAAGCTTGGTCTTCGATCTCCACGCAATGTTGAATCAGCAACTGGACATTTCGACCATACTCAGGCATGGTCAAAAGTTCCTTTTGCGAGTTGTATTCCATTTCTGTTCGCAATTTATCCATATTTATTCTACGGTTACCGACTTCGCGAGATTGCGAGGTTGGTCTACATTACAACCCCGCATCAACGCGATGTGATAGGAGAGTAATTGTAAAGGAATAACCGAAAGTAATGGCGTCAATGGTTCATCAGTATCGGGAATGGCGATGGTATAATCGGCTAAAGAGCTGATAATTTTATCACCCTCCGAAACGATGGCAATTACGATGCCTTTACGCGCCTTGACCTCTTGAATATTGCTTACTACTTTTTCGTAAGCGCTTTTGTTGGTAGCAATCACTACCACAGGCATATTCTCGTCGATTAGGGCAATCGGTCCGTGCTTCATTTCTGCAGCGGGATATCCCTCTGCGTGAATATAAGATATTTCTTTGAGTTTTAGGGCTCCTTCGAGCGCAATCGGGAAATTATACCCCCGCCCCAGATACAAGGCATTGCTAGCATCTTTGATCTCGCTAGCGATATAGCGGATCTGAGTATCAGATTCTAACACCTTGGCTACCTTGCCAGGAATGCGTTCGAGTTCTTCCAATAATTGGAAATAGTAGGACTTAGGAATGGTTCCTCGCTGGTAACCCAAGCTAATAGCCATCATGGTAAGTAGCGTCACCTGCCCGGTAAAGGCCTTGGTAGAAGCTACCCCGATTTCAGGGCCTGCGTGGATATAAGAACCGGCATCGGTCAAACGAGCGATCGAAGAACCGACACTATTTACGATACCATAGATCAAAGCGCCTTTTTCCTTGGCCAGCTCTAGCGCAGCCATAGTATCAGCCGTTTCTCCCGATTGAGAGAGGGCCACCACTACATCTTCGCGATCAATGATAGGATTGCGATAGCGCAATTCCGAAGCATATTCTACTTCAACTGGAATACGAGCCAATTCTTCAAAAAGGTATTCTCCGATTAGGGCGGCGTGCCAAGAAGTACCACAAGCGGCCATAATAAAGCGCTTAGATTTCGAGATACGCTCTTGCACCTGATCTACGCCACCTAGCTTAATCCAGCCTTCCGCAGCATTGATCCGGCCCCGCATACAATCGGCGATGGTAGCGGGTTGTTCATAAATCTCTTTGAGCATGTAATACTCATAATCCCCTTTTCCTAAGCTTTCAATTTTCATATCCAGCTGCTGGACAAAAGGCATTTTGATTTCGTTACCGATATCTTTGATTTGTAATTCCCCTTCCCGGGTCACTACTGCGATTTCTTCATCGTTGAGGTAAACAACCTTTTGAGTATGCTCCACGATAGGAGTAGCATCAGAGGCCAAGAAAAACTCACCGTCGCCAATGCCAATCACCAAAGGACTCGCTTTACGCGCCGCCACCAATTTACCGGGGTCTTCGCGATCCATCACTACGATGGCATAAGCACCAATCACGGTAGAGAGTGCTACCCGAACCGCTTCTTCCAAAGGCAGATTGTTACGAGTTTGTACTTCTTCGATGAGGTGAACGAGTATTTCCGTATCGGTTTCGCTTTGAAACTCGTGGCCTTCCTTAATTAAGGCAGCTTTGAGTCCAGCGTAATTTTCAATAATACCATTGTGAATAAGGGTCAAACGACCGTTGCCCGATTGGTGGGGGTGAGCATTGATATCGTCTGGCTTACCATGTGTAGCCCAGCGTGTATGGGCGATGCCCATGGTGCCGCTAACATTTTTACCCTTCACAAAATTAATAAGGTCCTGTACTTTCCCTTTACGTTTGTAAACACGCAATTTTCCATTGAGTAAGGAAAGACCGGAGCTATCGTAGCCTCGATACTCTAATCGTTTAAGGCCGTTAATTAAAATGGGATAGGCTTCTCTTTCGCCAACATAGGCAACTATACCACACATAGGTTACAGGTTTATTAGTTTCAAGCTGTAATTCTCTTCTTCCTCCACGATTTCTTTACGGGCCAGCTTGGGTTAATTATCAATATTGGTATAAGTCAAATTCAGTTTTGCAGGGAAACGGGAATGTCCCGGCCCGTATAATACCACCCGATTAGCACGCTCTTGCTTAAAAGCAGATCGTAAAATCAGTTTGGGGCTATTGGCATTGCCATCCGCCAATAAAGTATTGAGGTAGGCGGCAACGTTCATATTGTATTTCACTACTGTTTCTCCATCAACCTCTACTTCTTCTGGCACTCCACCAAAAGCTACAGGGTTGAGGAAAACATCATCCACAACGATCAATTCGTCCTCATCATTTTTCGCGGCGATAATAAGTTGCAGATCTGGTGGAAAAACCAACTCACTATCTCCGGGCAGTAAGGCGGCAAAGAACTCCAGTTCGGCCTTATTGACCACAATATTCCCCAAATCGTCAAAGAAGGGAATCTCCAACTCTACATTTGGGCCAGCCATTGACTGGAGAAAAACCAAGCTATCTCCCAAGGTCTGGTCATCAAAAAAGGGATCGACAATACCAGTTGAGAAGTCGTGCTGTAGGTTGACGTGGCGTGGGGTCGTCGTTCCTGAGATATTAAAATCGTAAACCGAAGCTACCGTATCGGGTTCGGAGGTAACATTGCGATAAAAAAGTCTCAGTCGAGAAAACGTAGCATTCATATCAAAATTCAGCATGCCCTCGGTTGGGTTGCTGTTGGCGATACTAATGTGTAGACCGCGTAATTGTTGGATAAAAGCACCTTCTGCGTACCAAGTAGTGTCGAACATATCGAGCCCCAGTTGATCATCCAGACGGACTTCGACGAAGAGGGCTTCTTGTTTTTCTCCTTGTACGTTGAGGAGAAAGGAATCCGGCAGTGCCAGATCGACATTTTCTACTATCTGACCTAGCGGAGTCATGTCGAGATCGAAGGTCATATCAGAAGTATACTCCATTTCATTATCTAATTCCTCCACAATTCTACGGATTTCGATCTCATAGGGTTCATTAAATCGCCCATAAGTACCCAAAGTATCGATTGCCAGGGTTAGAACTAAGGAATCCAAGCGGGGATCTTCGAATACTGGAGGATCGAGGGAGCCTTCCCGAAATTGGGCATAGATTTCAGCTCGGACCGTACCTAACAAAGGGTCTTGAAAATAGCCGCAGGGAAAACTATTGAAAGGATTGTCGAGGTTAAAAGTCTGAATACTATCTTCTTTAATAGTAACAGCTCTTAGGGTGAGGGTGTCGGTAAAGCGTAAATCAGCTTCGTCCTGATCTAGCAATTCGGAGCCTACCAAGGTTGGTTTAGTACAAGAACTAATCCAAAATACCGCTGGTAAAAAGAGTACCAGGGCAAAAAGAATTTTTTTCATTCTACTCTAACGGTTAGATATACCATTTGATCGTAAAGCCAAACCCTGACTATTGTCAGGAGAATTAAGGCTTTATCGTACAAAAGGCATAAAATTTTTAAACTTGAATCACGAAGAAAACAAGGCAGGCGATTCAATTTAAGAGGCGAAAGGAGTAATATTGGGAATACCATCAGTGATGGCTAACCCAGTTTACCATATTTAACCTCACTCCTCACAAAATTTGAGTTAGTTAGCCGGAAACCTCTTCTTGTTCTAGCAAAGTTTGATAGAATTCGAGGTAAGCGGCGAGGTATTGATCTTCGCTCTTAAAGTCGAGGATGGGCTTCTTCAAGCCATCCAGCAACTGAGGAACGGAACCATTTAGGTTTTCGCTGCCCTTGATGAGTGCATCAGAGAAAGTAGTAGCCCCTTTGTGGAGGTCAACTGCTTTATCGTCATCGAGATAAGCTACCAAATCCTCGGGTTCGAGGTTATTGATGGAAGCCTTATTCATAAAGGCATCGGAAAACTCTAGGTTCGTCTCCGAGTTATATAGGGAATAAACTAATTTAGCATTTTGGAAGAGCGGCTCTTTGCGATAAGCCGTCTTGAGGTACATAGGCACCAAGCTCGTCATCCAACCATGGCAATGAACGATATCAGGAGCCCAACCGAATTTCTTAACGGTTTCGATCACTCCTTTACAGAAAAAGATCATCCGATCTTCATTATCCTCAAACGATTTGCCTTCGTCATCAGTAAAGACGGACTTACGCTTGAAAAAATCTTCATTGTCCAAGAAATAAACCTGCATCCGGGCTCCGGGTAGGGAGGCTACTTTGATAATGAGTGGAAAATCATCATCATCAACGATGATATTCATTCCCGAAAGCCTAACTACCTCGTGGAGGCGGTGTCTGCGTTCGTTGATGGTCCCGTAGCGAGGCATTAAGACTCTGATTTCGAAACCTTTCTCTTGGATATATTGAGGGAGCTTTCTTGCTATTTCCGAAATTTCCGAGAGTGCCGTGTAAGGCTGCATTTCCTGAGTCACGATCAGGACTTTCTTCTTATCCATATACGCCTAAATAAAGTTGTGAAAAATTCAATTACTTGAAGCCTTCAATGAACTAGTGTGCAAAAATAGTAATTATTTGGGACTTTATTGTAGTCTGCCACAGGCTTTTAGCGCTAGCTATGTAATTGAAAAGACCTATATTTGCCCGATTTTGTTCAACAGCATCTACTGAGTCAACCCGCAAATATGCTCCTATTTAAAAAAGTTTCTGATCTACAAGACCACCTCCAGCAAGTCCGTCAAAAGGGTCAAAGCATTGGTTTTATTCCCACAATGGGTGCCTTACATGAGGGACATTTATCGCTGATTCAGCAAGCCAAAAGCCAATGCGATGTGGCAGTTTGTAGCATTTTTGTCAATCCTACCCAATTTAACGACTCTAGCGATCTAGAAAAATACCCGCGAACGATCGGGCAGGACATTCTAATGCTTAACGGTGTAAAATGTGATGTATTGTTCCTCCCCCCCGCAAATGAAGTCTACCCTCCGGGCCTCGACACCTCGCTTTCGCTCGACTTTGCTGGCCTCGACTCCATCTTAGAGGGCGAATTTCGCCCGGGGCACTTTGCCGGAATGGCTCAAGTAGTAAAACGTCTACTCGATATCGTAGGCCCCAATGCCTTATTTATGGGGCAAAAAGACCTACAGCAGTTTACCATCGTCCAAAGCATGTTAAAGCAACTTGGCCTGGATATTGATCTGGTGAGGTGTCCGATCATACGCGAAGCGGATGGGTTGGCTATGAGTTCACGCAATCGTCGTTTGCCCGCCAATCATCGCGCTGCCGCACCTAAGATTTATCAGGTTTTGCAGGCATGCCGGGCAAAGATGAAAGAACTCGACCCCGAAAAATTGGAACAATGGGCACTCCAGGAACTCCAACAACCGGATTTTCGTCCCGAATACTTCCGCATCGTCGATGGCTACCATTTACAGCCACTACGACAATTTGCGGATACTAAGTTTGCGGTAATTTGTGCCGCAGTTTGGGTTGGCGAAATTCGTTTGATTGACAATTTGATCCTAAAAGAGGCCTAAATATTCAAGATACAAATACTGAAACACTCACGACTCATGCTGGTACAGCGCTTCAAATCAAAAATCCATCGGGCCACCGTCACTCAGGCCGATCTCAACTATGTCGGTAGTATCACCATCGATGAGGACCTGATGGATGCCGCCAATCTCTTTGATGGCGAACGCGTCCAAATCGTCAATAATAATAATGGAGAACGCTTAGAAACCTACGTCATTACAGGAGAAAGGGGGTCGGGCGTGATTTGTCTGAATGGAGCTGCGGCTCGCCGAGTAGCGGTGGGCGATGTCATTATTATTATTGCCTATGCGTGGATGGAAGATGCCGAGGCCCGTCAATTCCAACCGGCACTAGTTTTCCCAAAGGCCAATAATCAACTCTAGCGCTTACCTAAAAATTATCGGTAAAGTCTGCTGACGTGGACTAGGTTAGGTTAGTTTACTATCTTTGCCCGCAAAATCGAGGAATTGAAAACAGCAATCACGAACGTCATCAAATTCCTAGCCTTTGCCGGCGTAGGAGTTACCATTTTATATTTTGTTTATCAACAACAGGAGGCCAATTATCTGGCTAAATGCGCTGCTGATGGTATCGCCGATGCCGATTGTAGCCTGATGGATAAATTGATCTCCGACTTCAAAGGGCTCAACTATTGGTGGATCCTAATGGTAATGGTAGCCTTTACGCTCAGTAATCTGAGCCGAGCCATTCGTTGGGGGATGTTGATCAAACCATTGAGCCATCAGCCCCGCCTGGTTAATACTTATGCCACCGTAATCATTGGCTACCTGGCCAATATGGCCTTGCCTCGGATTGGCGAAGTGGTGCGTGGTGCTACCTTGGCACAGTATGAAAAAATTCCAGTAGAAAAGGTAATGGGGACCATCGTACTCGACCGATTGATGGATGTCTTATTTTTATTACTCGCTGTCGGCCTAGCTTTTGTCCTCGAATTTGACACCTTACTCAATTTTCTAGAGCAAAATTTACCCGAAGATTTTACTTGGTATGGCTTTTTACAAAGCCCGATATTTCTAGGCCTAGTTGCCTTTGGTTTAATCATCCTTGGGCTGCTTTACGCTTTTCGCCAGAGAGCACAGCAGAGCGCCTTGTTTCGCAAGATCAGCAATTTGGTCAAGGGCTTTGCCGAAGGTCTACGCACCATCCGCCAGTTGGAAAGGCCTTGGTTGTTCCTCTTTCACAGTACCAATGTATGGGTCATGTATTACTTGATGAACTACCTTTGCTTTTTTGCCTTCGCTCCTACTGCCGACCTCTCTCCTGCTGCGGGTTTGATGGTTTTTGTCTTCGGAGCTTTTGGGATCGTGATCCCTTCTCCGGGTGGAATGGGCTCCTATCACTGGTTAGCGATTCAGGCCCTGGCCCTGTATGGAATCGATTCCAACGATGCCTTTTCTTTTGCCAATGTCGCCTATATCACGATTCAGATCGTTTATAACGTTGTAATTGGAATGATCTGCTTCTTATTAATTGGCTGGGCGAACCGCAATTATATTCCTCCGGTAGCCCCTAAAAGTGACTCCAATGAATCCTTGGCAACAAATTGAAGCTAAAATAATGGATTGGCCTAAGGCTCAGTTGGCGCGTCAAGGCTGGCGGGAAACGGGGGAACGCGTGGTCTTTACCAATGGTTGTTTTGACCTGCTACATTACGGACACCTTTATTATCTAGCTGAAGCAAGGGCACAAGGGGAACGACTAGTAATTGGCCTCAATGCCTCTAGTTCTGTAAGTCGTCTAAAGGGTCCTCACCGACCGATCAAGGATGAAAAAAGCAGGGCTTATTTGCTAGCGGGCTTGGCCTGTGTAGATGCCGTAGTGGTTTTTGAACAAGATACTCCTCGGGAATTGATTGAGCTATTGCGTCCTGATGTACTGGTAAAGGGGGGCGATTGGGCGGTCGAGCAGATTGTGGGTCACGATATAGTATTGGCTGAAGGAGGAGAAGTGAAAAGTTTGGCCTTTATTCCCGGTTATTCCACCACCCTATTAGAAGAGAAAATTAAGAGAGAAGTTTAAGTCGACGGTAATTTTCCCAAGAGTATGCATCCAATAGCTTATCTTTTCGTTTAATTATCTAAGGACTCAATTACTGGACCCAATTACTATGCAACTCCAACAAGTTATCCAATACCTCGAAACGATTGCTCCACCTAGCTATCAGGAATCCTACGACAATTCTGGTTTGATTGTCGGTGATCCTCAGCAGGAAGTTACTGGCATTTTAACTTGTCTCGATTCTACGGAAGCCATTCTCGAAGAGGCGATTCAAAAAGGCTGTAATGTCGTGGTGGCGCATCATCCGATTGTATTTAGGGGTTTGAAAAGGCTTACGGGTAAAAATTACGTCGAGCGGGTGGTCATCAAGGCCATTCGCGAACAAATTGCCATTTACGCGATTCACACCAATCTGGATAATGTATATCACCAAGGCGTCAACGCTCGTATTGCGGAACAATTGGGCTTGATCAATACGCGGATTTTAGCCCCGAAAGGAGAGCAGAAAAAATTGGTCACCTACGTCTCTGCCGAGCATTCCGATGCATTGCGGCGGGAATTGGTGGCGATTGGCGCGGGACAATTGCCCGGTGATGCGGGGCATCGCAGTCATGCGGGCCTGGGAGTGGCTTATCAAGATGGAGCGGGACAGGCCGAAGTAAAAATGGAATTTCATTTTGCGGCGCCCTTGGAAAGAGCCATTTTACGCACCTTACGTCATCATCACCCCGATCCGCAGATGCCTCACGAAATCATTCGCATTGATAATATCAACTCCGAGGTGGGTTCTGGTTTAATTGGTGAATTAAGCGAACCAGAGTACGAAAAGCCCTTTTTACAATTTGTCAAAAAAGTGATGAAGGCCGGGGTGGTTCGACATACCCGTTTGCGGAGTCGGAAGATCAATAAAGTTGCCCTTTGTGGTGGGGCAGGTGGTTTCTTACTCTCGCGAGCTAAGGCCGCTGGAGCCGATATTTTTATCACTGCCGACTATAAATACCACGAATTTTTCGATGCTGATGGAGAAATTCTCATCGCTGATATTGGCCACTACGAAAGTGAACAATATACCGTCGAATTACTTTCTTCAATAATTAGTGCAAAATTTAGTACCTTTGCGGTTTATTCGACCGAGGTAAACACCAATCCGGTAAAATATATTTAAGAAAATTTAATCTAACTTATGGCCAAGGAAACCACTATTGCCGAAAAGCTCAAGCAATTATACGACCTTCAAAATATTGATTCCGAGATTGATGAGATTGCGATCCTGAAAGGGGAGCTACCGATGGAAGTGCGGGATCTGGAGGATGAGATTGCGGGACTACAGACCAGAATCGACCGTTTGGCACAGAATGTAGCTGATATGGAAGATAATGTGAATCGGCACCGCGCTAATATCGCGGAGGCAGAATCATTGATCGAGCGCTACGAAAAGCAGATGGACAATGTAAAGAACAATCGCGAGTACGATGCCTTGTCCAAGGAGTTGGAATTGCAGAAGTTGGAGATCCAGCTTTCGGAGAAAAAGATTCGCGAGATGCAATCGCAGGTAGTTGCGAAGCAAGAAACCTTAAAAGCTGCCGAAGAGCGAATGGATTCTAAGCAAAAGGATTTGGAAGCTAAGAAGGTAGAATTGGAGCAGATCATTGAAAAGACGAATAAGGACGAGGAGAAATTGATCAAAAAGCGCGAAAGAGCAGAGAAGAAGATCGCAGAGCGTTTGTTGCGTTCTTACAAGAAGATTCGCAGTAGCTACCGCAATGGATTGGCTGTGGTTACGATCAGCCGGGATTCTTGTGGCGGTTGCTTCAACAAAATTCCACCGCAAGTACAGGTTGAAATCGGCTTGTGCAAGAAAATTATCGCATGCGAGCACTGTGGTCGCGTATTGGTAGATGAAGTATCTATGAATTCACCGATTGAAACCACTGAGGCTTAAGTGATTCGATCATTTGCATCGGAAAAACAGAAAAATCAACAGCCCCGAGGAATATTTCTCGGGGCTGTTTCCGTTTAAAGTTGTCCAAACACCGCTTCGCCTTAATGCGGAGTGTACAAAATATAGGAATGTGAATCAAAAGCTACTGCTTTCTTTGCTCACCATGGCGCTGTTGCTGCTTGGCCCCGGCCTACAGGCACAAGGGCATTTTACCTTTAGCCCCCTGGCCCGTAAAGCCTACGATGAAGCTACCTCCCTCCGCTTTGAGGCAGCTCGGCAAAGCCTCCGCCAACTCGAACGGGAAGATCCTCAAAACCTCATCTACCACCTCGTCGATAACTACATTGACTTCTTTACCCTCTTTATCGATGAAGACCAGAGCGTTTTCCAACGCCTCGAAAAAAACAAAAGCTATCGCCTCCAACAAATTCGCCAAGGCGACTCCTTTTCCCCCTACTACCGCTACTGCCAAGCAGAAATTAAGTTGCAATGGGCCTTGGTGCGTTTAAAGTTTGAGGAATATTTCACCGCCTTCAACGAAGTAAAATCCGCTTATCGGCTCTTGAAAAAAAACACCGAAGAGTACCCCAGTTTTATCGCCAATCAAAAAAGCCTAGGAATACTTCACGCTATGATAGGAACGGTCCCGGACAGTTATAAATGGGGCGTCAAACTGCTCAGCGGCATGAATGGAACCATTGAACAGGGGCGACAGGAGATTGAGGAAGTCCTCAATTTTGCTCGGGAGCACGATTTTGTTTTTGAGCAAGAAACGATGGTGATGTATTCCTTTTTGCTGCTCCACCTCAACAACCAAAGTGAAGCGGCCTGGTCGACCATCCGTTCGCCCAAACTCAATGCCCAGCAAAACCCCTTGGCCACCTTCGTGCTCGCCAATATCGCCATGCGAACGGGCCGCAATGACGAAGCCATTCAACTGCTAGAGGCCAGTCCTAAAAGTCAGGAATTTTACCCTTTCCCCTATCTCGATTATTTGTTAGGCCTCGCCAAACTCTACCGTCTCGACCCCGATGCCGATCAATACTTGGCGTCCTATTTGGAAGACTTTGACGGTCGCAATTACATCAAAGAAGCCTATCAAAAGCGCGCCTGGTATCAGTTGCTACAAGGCGACGAGACGGCTTATCAACGGTATATGGCACTCTGTAAAAGTGAGGGCTACGCGCTCATTGAGGGCGATAAAACCGCACAACGCGAAGCCGAGCAGGGGCAGCTCCCCCACCCTAGCCTTTTGCGCGCTCGACTTTTATTTGATGGCGGCTACTACCAAAGAGCTGCCGAGGTATTGGCCCAGGAAGAGGTTTCCGCTTATCGGGAGGAACGTTTTCGTTTGGAGCACCGTTATCGCTTAGGTCGTATCCGGCATCAGCAGGGGCAGGTGGATAAAGCCATTGTGCAGTATCAATCGGCGATTGATGCGGGGCGGGATTCTCCTTGGTATTTTGCTTGTAATGCCGCTTTGCAGCTTGGTCGTTTGTATGAAGGGCGGGCCGAGTATGGCAAGGCTCGGGAATACTATCGGGCTTGTTTGCAGATGCGGCCGGAGGAATATCGCAATGGTTTGCATCAGCAAGCTAAGGCTGGTTTGAACCGTTTGAAGGGGCGTTGAGCCGAGGAGGTAAAAAAATCTTTGATTTTTTGCCCATAGGGTATTTCCAAAACGAAGGGAAATCTGTATATTTGCATCCGTTTTGGTGGAGAAGCGAAGTTTTCCCACAATATGGCGAGGTAGCTCAGCTGGTTAGAGCGCAGGATTCATAATCCTGAGGTCGGGAGTTCAAGTCTCCCTCTCGCTACACTCAGAATCAAGGAGTTATGCTTTAATTAGCATAGCTCTTTTTCTTTTGGGTACAACATGGGTACATTTTCCCTCCTATCCATTCAAAACAGTAATTAATTCCTCTTTGCGATGAATACTTACCGGCAGAACGGCACCATTACTCATGGTCAAGGTCGGGATTTTAGATCGACCATATTTCTTAACGTGATTTAAATTGATCAGGTAGCTCCGGCTAATCCGAAAAAAGTGGAAGACACTCAACATGTCCGTATAAAATTTTAGCGTTTTCGACACTAGTGCAGACTCTTGGTTTTGTAAATAAAAAAGGGTGTAATTGCTTTGAGCTTCACAATACAAAACTTCTTCCAACTGCATAAAGGAATAGCCATCGCGCAGTGGGAGAATGAGTTTTTGATGTCGACGATTAAGGTTGCCTTCCAAGATATCTAGTTGTTTTTTACTGAGTTGGAGGACCTGTCTCTTTCGTACCATGTCAAGGGATTGACGTAGCTCCTCCAAATCAAAGGGCTTGAGCAGATAGTCGATGGCAGAAAGCTTGAAAGCCTTTAAGGCATATTGAGCATAGGCCGTGGTGAAGATGACCTCAAAAAAAGGGTTGGGGAAATATTTAAAAAGCATAAATCCATTTTCAACCGGTAGCTCAATATCTAAAAAAACCAAATCTGGCTTCCATTGATTAATGACCGTCACCGCATCACGGATACTCTCCACTGCGGCCACTACGTTTACTTCTTGACAAAACTGAGTGAGCATATTTTCCAAACTCATTCTCACATCCGGTTCGTCTTCAATAATGATAACTTTTAGATTCATTAGGTAAATGTAGTTAGGTGTGGGCGAAAAATAAAAACT
>SPJL01033646.1_pt1 | contig 15355 bp, 13 predicted proteins | sample 3741751 | NCBI WGS metagenome assembly SPJL01 (sample SAMN10925998, study PRJNA522277) | cold seep metagenome | isolation source: Elba SIP-enriched marine methane seep metagenome, extraction at timepoint T3 | place: Italy: coast of Elba, Mediterranean Sea | reverse complement strand
GCCCAGAGCATCGGCAATTCGAAGCGGATAGACCCACCCCACATCGTCGCGATCCAGGAGAAGATTTTAATCCCCGTCGGCACCGCGATCACCAAGGTGGCGAGCGTAAAGTAAGCCCGCGTATCGATATCCATGCCGACCGTATACATGTGGTGTGCCCACACAACGAAGCCGACAAAGCCGATCCCAACCATCGCGTATGCCATCCCGAGATAACCGAAGACCGGCTTCTTGGAGAAGGTCGATACGACATGGGAGATGATGCCGAAGGCCGGCAGGATCATGATGTAAACTTCCGGGTGCCCGAAGAACCAGAACAGATGCTGGAACAGGATCGGGTCTCCGCCGCCTTCCGGGCGGAAGAATGCCGTACCGAAGTTACGGTCGGTCAGCAGCATGGTGATCGCACCACCGAGAACTGGCAGCGACAAGACCAACAGGAAGGCCGTTACCAACATGGACCAGACGACAAGCGGCATCTTGTGCAGCGTCATGCCCGGCGCACGCATGTTGAAGATCGTGGTGATGAAGTTGATCGCCCCCAGGATCGAGGAAACCCCAGCCAGGTGAAGCGCGAAGATCGCCATATCGACGGGAGGACCATCATGATAGGGCGAGTTCGACAGAGGTGGATAGATCGTCCAACCGGTCCCTGCCCCGCCGCCAAGCACTGCCGAGAGGACCAACATCGTCAGGGCCGGGATTAGCAGCCAGAAGGAGATGTTGTTCATCCGCGGGAAGGCCATATCCGGCGCACAGCACATCAGAGGTACGAACCAGTTACCAAACCCGCCGATAAGACCGGGCATGACAACGAAGAAGACCATGATCAGGCCATGGGCCGTCACATACATGTTCCATTCGTGGCCATTGTCCATCAACTGAATGCCGGGATGGTGAAGTTCCGCGCGCATATACACGGAAATTGCACCGCCGACCAAACCGGCAACGATCGAGAAGATCAGGTACATCGTCCCGATATCTTTGTGGTTTGTCGAATAAAGCCAACGGGCGATCCCTGTCGGGGTCCCGTGATCATCGTGATGCGCGTCGCTTGCGTGAGCCATTTCTTGTCTCCAATCAGATCGTCTGGGCGACCTCTAGACCGTTACCAATCCAGAGTTAGCGGGTTTCCCCTTTCCCGCCGGTCGCGATTTCGACCGGATTCTCAATTTCATCCACTTTCGCGAATTTCTGCTGTGCCTCCGCGACCCAAGCCGCGAATTCGTCTTTGGTCACAACCTTGACCGAAATCGGCATAAAGGCGTGATCGGTTCCGCACAGCTCCGAACAGAAGCCATAATACTGACCGGTTTTTTCAACCTTCGTCCAAGCCTCGTTCAAGCGTCCCGGGACGGTATCGACCCGAACCCCGAAATCGCTGAGCGACCAGTTATGCAGCACATCGGCTGAGGTGAATTGCAGGCGAACCTTGGTACCAACCGGCAGAACCACGACGTTGTCGGTATCCATCAGACGAATTACGCCGCTTTCGGCGGCTTCCTCGTGCGTCCGTGCGGACACATAGGATTCGAAGGTGAAGTTACCATGGTCCGGATACTGATATTCCCAGTACCACTGATGCCCGATGACCTTCAGCGTCATCTCACTATCCGCTACTTCATCCGTATGATAGAGCAGCTTGAGTGACGGGATCGCAAGGACAGCCAAGATTAGAACCGGGATCGCGATCCAAACCACTTCCAGCAACGCGTTATGCGTCCGCTTGGACGGGACGGGGTTCGCTGATTCACGGAATTTGAAGCAAACAACCACCAGCAGGATCAACACGAAGACCGTGATCACAGTGATAACCGGCAGCAGCCAGTTGTTGTGGAAGTCGGTCATTTCCTGCGCCAGCGGCGTCACCGGCTTCGGCAGGCCCAGCTGCCAAGGTTCAGCTTTCGCAGCCAATGCGTCACCGCCGGTCAACAGCAGCAAAGCCATTACCGCAATAAGGCCGCCCAATGCGAACAAAGCGGCGCGTTGCCATGAGGCCGCATCCGATTGTTCCCGAGCGACAGCTTTGGCCCGCGCCTTGGCGGAATACCTGTTAGGGGTGCTCACGATTTGCTCTCCCGTCCCTAATGCCTAACCTCGAGAAGCGTCGAGTATCTCCGCGCTTCCCACAAGGCTCCCCAAAACCTTCTACAAAACTCTTGTGCCATCATAGCCGCGAACCGCCCAAGCGTCATTCGACTAATTGACCCAATAGCGCATTGTAGCAACGCGTAGTCACGGTTCAAGCCGATCCAAAGCCGGTTCGAACCGTGTTGCGTCCGGCGGTTAAACACGATTAGCGACCCGAAATCAACGTGATTGACGCCAAAATTCGCTCCCCGCAAACCATTTAAAAGCTTTGCCACAGCCTGTTTCCCGCCAAGGCCGCGACAGAATGTAGCATAAACCGGAAGCGTCCCATGAGTTTCAACACCAGTGCCGGGCTCCATGTCACTCTTCAGTCTCGGACTGATTGTCCAAATGTCGACGCAAGCGCCGCACGAAACCCCAAACACCCAAGACAACGATTGGCAGGGCCACACCTGCTGCCAGGGTCGGTTCCAGTGGCAAACCAGCCTTATGGGCCGCCTTCGCGCCATAGAGTACAAGCCCCAGCATATAATAACTGATGGCCACGACCGACAGCCCTTCGACCGTCTGTTGCAGGCGCAGTTGCAGCTTCGCGCGCTTATCCATCGAATCCAGAAGCTGGTGATTCTGTCGCTCCAAGGCAAAGTCGACCCGTGTGCGCAGCAGGTTCGCAGCCCTGGTCGCGCGGCGGGACATATCCGCCAACCGGTCAGAGACCGAATCACAAGTTCGCATCGCCGGCGCCAATCGACGAACCAGGAACTCACTCATCAAGGGATAGCTTTCTGCCCGTTCTTCCCGCAACTCCCCAATCCGTTCACTAATGACGGCATTATAAGCGCGCGCGGCAGAGAACCGATAGGAAGAGACGGATGCCAGCTCCTCAATCTCAGCAGAAAGCTGCGTCAAACGGCCAAGCAGCGCATGATCTCGTTCCTGGGGAGATAATCCGGTCCGTCGGGCCATCTCCGCCGTTAAAAGGGCAAGTGCTTTATCGATTCGCGCAAGTTCTTCGCCCGTGCTACGCGCCACCGGCAAGGCCAAGAGCGCCAAAACCTGATAGGACAGGATTTCGCTCACCCGCTGCAGAACCCGGCCCGCCTTGCGGGGCGACATGTCGCTATATTTAAACAGCACCCGCCCGTGACCATCCGAATGCAGGCGCAAATCCGTCCAGAGCTGAGCCGATTCGTCCGAAATGAGGCTGGAAACCAGGCTATCGGCGCTGAAACACTCTGCCAGTTCTCGCGGACTGGGGTCATCCTGTTCAGCCGCCAAAATCTCGATATGCAGCGCCTGGAGCATCTCGCCCGGCATTCCAGCAAGCCATTCAGCCGGCACCTGGTCAGCGGCCTTGCGGGTGAAGAGGCCACGATCACCATTGGCCTCCGGATCGAATGGCACCTCTCGCATCACGGTATAACTCGTGAATTCCGTATGCCGTTCCCAACGCAGACGGAAATGTCCAAAGTCTGCCGTGAAATAATTCGCATCCGCCAATGGCGGGGCTATGCCGAACCGCGCGCAGAGTTTTGTCAGATGTGCCCGGTCGGCATTGCCGCCTTCTTCCCCGGACAACATCGCATAGGTCGACAACCGTGCCGGTGCAGCCAAGGCCTCGAACGGTCGGGCATGGAGCTCATTGACCAATAACGCACGCTGCTCATGCTCCGGCGGCAAAGCAGCGTTGGCGATTTTTCCTTTTGGAGCTGTTCCAACCTTCGCAACAGCCTTTTTGGAAGTTGCCTTTTTTGCGGTTGATTTACGGCGTCCTGATTTTTTAGCGGCGACAGCCATGGTCCTTGCGTACTTCCTGCCTAAATATGTACCGTGAACCGATTGTCGGAACGGGCGTCTTCTGCGCATAACAGAATTATCGCCTCGGCACTACGCTGGAGCGGCGGGTTGCCGCAGCTCTTTCTACCAGTTCTGACGATGATGACCAGATAACGCCATGGAGTATAGGCCCGAATGTCTGACCTGAGCCGCACCGACGAAGTCTTTTTCGATAACACTGGCCTCGACCGCACGCAGGTTGAAAGCCTTGTGGACAATACGCTTGCCGGTGCCGATGACGGGGAGCTGTTTCTTGAATACAGCCAGTCAGAGAGCCTGCTTCTGGATGATGGCCGGATCAAAACCGCCAATTACGATACGACCCAAGGCTTTGGTTTGCGGTCGATTGCCGGCGATGTGTCCGGCTATGCCCATTCCGGCGAGATGAGCGAAGCCGCCATGAAGCGGGCCGCCGATGCGGTGCGGGCCGTCCATGCCGGTCACAACGGTACCTATGCGGAAGCCCCGGCGCGGACGAATGGTCAGCTCTATGGGGACATCAACCCGATGTCGACGCTGTCATTTGAAGACAAGGTCGCGATCCTGTCGGAGATTGATCGCTATGCCCGGGGTAAGGACCCACGGGTAAAACAGGTAAACGCCTCACTCGCCGCATCCTGGAATGCTGTCCGGATCATAAGACCCGGCGGTGTACATGCAGCTGACATCCGCCCGCTGGTTCGGGTCAATGTCTCCATCGTGGTTGAGCAAGGGGATCGCATGGAAACCGGATCCCATGGCTGTGGCGGTCGCGTCGATTTCGCGGCCTTTGTCACCCCCGACAAATGGCAGGCCCAGGTCGATGAAGCGCTGCGGCAAGCACTTGTGAACCTGGAAAGCGAAGCGGCGCCGGCAGGTGAAATGACTGTGGTTCTGGGGCCGGGCTGGCCCGGCGTGCTGCTGCATGAAGCGGTCGGGCATGGGCTGGAAGGCGACTTCAATCGCAAGAAAACCTCAGCCTTCGCCGGATTGATGGGAGAGCGGGTCGCCGCCCCCGGCGTGACCGTGGTGGATAATGGCACACTGCCGGATCGCCGTGGTTCCCTCACCATTGATGACGAGGGAACGCCCAGTTCCTGTACCACTTTGATCGAAGACGGTATTCTGGTCGGCTATATGCAGGATCGGATGAATGCCCGCTTGATGGGCACTCAATCAACCGGCAATGGCCGGCGGCAATCCTATGCGCATAGCCCGATCGTGCGCATGACCAACACCTATATGATGGCCGGCGACAAGGATCCTGGCGAAATTCTCGAATCAGTCCAGGATGGTCTTTACGCGGTGAACTTCGGTGGCGGACAGGTGGATATCACCAATGGGAAATTTGTTTTCTCCTGCACTGAAGCTTACCGCGTCCATAATGGTAAAATCGGCGCCCCGGTAAAAGGGGCAACGCTGATCGGCAATGGACCGGATGCGATGACCAAGGTTTCGATGATCGGCAACGATTTGCAGCTCGACGATGGTGTCGGCACCTGTGGCAAAGATGGCTAAGGCGTGCCGGTCGGCGTTGGCCAGCCGACGATGCGGGTCGACGGTTTGACCGTTGGCGGCACGGCGGCCTGATATGAAGGCTTGGCTTACCGCTGCAGCACTAGCCGTTCCCTTTATTCTCACCGCCTGTGAGGAGGAAGGAACGCAGCAAGCGCAGACCGCGTCGGGTCTTAACATCGAATGTCTGCAAGCCCTGCCGACCCCGGATGAAACGATCAAGGCGAAGGGCTCCATTTCGCTTTCCCTGGATAATTTTTCCTACAGCTTTACGGAAGACCGCCATCGCTACAGCCACAACCGCCGTTTCAAGGAAACCGGTGGCGTAGGCCTCTATATCTATCGCGGCCGCATCTGTGTTGCGGATGGCAAGGACTGTGCCGATGCCTGCGTTCGCTACCGGGTGGAGCCTGGCGGGTCGCTCCTGCAAACCGACCACCACGTGGCCACGGACCAGGACCCGGATCACATCACCCTGGAATACTGGGCCCGCGACGATGCCGGAAACAAACTTACCTTCTCCAAAATCCTGAACACGAACGGCAAAACAGCAAGCGTGACGGACTAAGCCTCCGCTTAGAGACGCCCCAGAGACGCCCCGCAGGTGAATGCCGGAATCCCGCGAATTAACGCCGCGCTTTGAGCAAAACCTCTGCCGTGACGATGCAATAGTCCGTCGCCCCAAAAACAATATCGATGCCTTCACTTGAGAGACTTCTCCGGGTGTCGGCATTTAACTCAACCTCTCGCGCCACGGCCTATGCCGGGCGGCAAAGGAACTTCTGCGATGCGCATCGTCTTTCTGGACCGGGACACCATGGCCCCTTCTGTCGACTTGAACCGCCCGAGCTTCGAGCATGAATGGGTTGAATACGGCAAGACAGCACCGGAATTGGTCTCGGAGCGCATTGCAGATGCAGACGTCGTGATCACCAATAAAGCTCCTATCCGGCAGGAACAGCTCGATGCAGCCCCCAAGCTCAAGATGATCTCCATCGCGGCGACCGGCTATGACGTGATTGATATCCCGGCCTGCAAAGCTCGTGGCGTGACTGTCTGCAATGTGCGGGGCTATGCCGAAAACACCGTGCCTGAGCATACCTTCGCCTTGATCCTGGCCTTGAAGCGCTCCCTCGTCGGTTTTCGGGCCGATGTGATCAATGGAGAGTGGGAGAAATCCGGTCAATTCTGTTTCTTCAATCATCCGATCCGCGATCTGGCCGGTGCGACCCTCGGCATTCTGGGTGAAGGCTCTATCGGACAGTCCGTCGGCACCATCGGTAAGGCCTTTGGGATGAACACCCATTTCGCCGCCCATAAAGGCGTTGAGGCGCTGGGCCCGCTTTATACGCCTTGGGATTGGGTGATCGAGAATTCAGACATCCTCACCTGCCATGCGCCCTTGATGCCATCGACACGGAACATGCTTGCGATGCCGGAATTCCGCCGCATGAAGAAGAAGCCGCTGATCATCAACACCGCCCGCGGCGGTTTGGTCGATGAGGCTGATCTGGTCCAGGCGCTGGATGAAGGCCTCATTTCCGGTATCGGTTTCGATGTTTTAACCAAAGAACCGCCGGTCCCTGACAATCCGCTGCTGAAGGTGCTGGACCGTCCGAATGTGATCGTCACCCCACACACCGCTTGGGCCAGCGACGAAGCCCAGTTGGAAGTCTGGCGGCAAGTTGTTGATCATATTGAATGCTATTGTGCGGGTGAACCGAAGAACATCATCGGGTAGCCCCAACCAAGCATCTCCCCTGCGGCAGCAGGGGATCACTCATGAAGTATTGAAAGACAAGCGCTCCGGCTAGGGCTCCTGCTTATGCAGGGGCGCCTTACGGCTCAGCCCTTGCGTGCCGAAAATCGTTTATAGACAAGCGGGATCAGAGACAACGCGGCGAGGCCGACAAGAGCGATAACGACATCGGGGGTCAGGATCCCGGACGGGCTGAAGCTTTCGCCCGCATCGAAGACACTGCCAAGGCCGGTGCCCACCTGTGTGTAAACCCATGTGCCCGGGATGATCCCAATCACGGTCGTGATTGCGAAGAGCCGGAAGCTTACCCCTGCCAGAGCCGGGGCAACATTGACAATAAAGAACGGAAAAATCGGAACTAGGCGCAGGATCATCATATAGCTGAAGGCATCCTTTTCGAAGCCAGCCAACAGCTTTTCAACCCGCCCCCCGGCTTTCGCCCGCAAGGCATCACCAAAAGCCGACTTTGCGATGATGAATATCAGGCAGGCCCCAATCGTTGCGCCAATGACAGTAACCGCTGTCCCCAACCAGGTGCCAAACATCAACCCGCCTGCAATTGTGAGCACAGACGCCCCGGGAAGGGAAACGGCGACACTAAGCGCATAGATCGCGATAAAAGCCAGAATGGCGAGGGCAAGGTTGCTCTCAACAAACGCCGTCAGCGCCGCCCGGTTATCCCGCAGAGCCTCAAAGCTCAGATAACGGTCCAATCCCAAGGCAAAGAATCCGGCAAAGGCCGCGACAAGAACCGCGACGGGCAACAGCCGCCGCCACAAAGGTTTCGGCTGATCCGTCTGTTCGTCCGCCCTCAACATGTCATCATTTGTCATAGCGGTTTCGGTTCGGCTGACATTGCTCATCTCGTCCCAAGCCTTTCATGGGCTATTCCAGTAATTGGCCAAGGATGTATACCCTTCCAGGATGAATTGCCCTTAACGGCTGATGACAACTGCGTGAGGCCACCAGATCAACACCGCCTGATCGACACCGCCCGATCAACAGAACCAAATTGCCGCCACTTCAACGCAATCTTGTTCACTGCGCTTCAGGTATGGTCAAGCACCGTCGGGTCGTGTAAACACCGCCCGGTCTCGCGAGGCCACCTTGAGTCTGACGCTTGTTCAAAAGAGACACTTTCAAAATAAAGAGCTGCCCATGCCCAAACGCACCGACATTGACGCGGTTATGATTATCGGCGCCGGTCCGATCGTCATCGGCCAAGCCTGCGAATTCGATTATTCAGGCACACAAGCCTGCAAGGCACTGAAGCAGGAAGGCTATCGCGTCGTCTTGGTGAATTCTAATCCCGCGACGATCATGACAGATCCGGAGACGGCGGATGCGACCTATGTCGAACCTGTCACGCCGGCGACAGTCGCCAAAATTCTACGCCGGGAACGCGCAGCCTTCCCCACGGAAAAGCTGGTTCTACTGCCGACCATGGGCGGGCAGACGGGGCTGAACACCGCTCTGGCGCTGGAAGAAGACGGGACGCTGGAAGAACTTGGTGTGGAGATGATCGGCGCCAAGGCTGATGTTATCGACAAGGCAGAAGACCGCCAGCGCTTCAGGGAAGCGATGGAAAAGATTGGACTGCAATGTCCGCGCTCCCGCCAGATAGGCACGGTCGAAGAAGCGCTGGAAGCTTTGAAAGAAACCAAGCTGCCGGCCATCATTCGCCCCTCCTTCACCATGGGCGGAACCGGCGGCGGCATCGCCTATAACCGGGATGAGTTCAAGGAATTGGTCGCAGGCGGTCTCGCAGCCTCCCCGGTCAATACGGTTTTGGTCGAAGAATCGGTTCTCGGCTGGAAAGAGTTTGAGATGGAAGTCGTCCGGGATAAGGACGACAACTGCATCATTATCTGCTCGATTGAGAATTTTGACCCGATGGGCATCCACACCGGCGATTCCATCACCGTTGCCCCTGCCCTGACGCTGACCGACAAAGAATATCAGATCATGCGGGATGCCTCGATTGCCTGCTTGCGGGAAATTGGGGTCGAGACCGGCGGGTCGAATGTCCAATTCGCCGTTAACCCCGATGATGGCCGCCTTGTGGTCATTGAAATGAACCCACGGGTGTCGCGCTCTTCCGCGCTGGCGTCGAAGGCGACCGGCTTCCCAATTGCCAAGATCGCCGCCAAGCTTGCGGTCGGCTATACCTTGGATGAGCTCGCCAACGACATCACCGAAGTCACGCCCGCCAGTTTCGAGCCGACGATTGACTATGTCGTCACCAAGATGCCGCGCTTTACATTTGAGAAATTTGCCGGCACCGACCCGCTTCTCACGACCTCAATGAAGTCCGTTGGCGAGGCGATGTCTATCGGGCGCACCTTCCAGGAAAGTCTGCAGAAAGCACTGCGTTCCATGGAAACCGGACTGACCGGCCTGAATGATATCGAGATTGGGGACGATCCCGACGCAATCCGGGCCGCGATCTCCAAACCGGTTCCGGACCGCCTTCTCAAGATCGCCCAGGCGTTCAGAAAAGGGACGAGTTTGCGGGAAATCCAGGATGCGACAAAGGTCGACCCCTGGTTCCTTGAGCAGATCGAAGGCATTGTCGCGGCGGAAAAAGCGATTATCGAGAATGGTCTGCCGACCGATCGATTGGGCCTGTTGCGAATCAAGAAGATGGGCTTCTCCGATGCTCGCCTGGCAGAGCTGACGGACACCTCGGAGCTGGACATCACAGCGGAACGCCAGCGTTTGAATGTGAAACCCGTTTTCAAGCGGATCGACACCTGCGCCGGCGAGTTTCCCTCGCTCACGCCCTATATGTATAGCTGCTATGCCGGCGACGGGATTACCGAGCCGGAATGCGAAGCCGAAATCAGTGACCGTCGCAAGGCCGTCATTCTAGGCGGCGGACCAAATCGCATCGGCCAAGGGATCGAGTTTGATTATTGCTGTGTCCACGCAGCCTATGCGCTGGCAGAATCTGGGGTTGAGACCATCATGGTCAATTGTAACCCGGAGACTGTTTCAACTGACTATGATACCTCGGACCGGCTCTACTTCGAACCGCTGACCGCCGAGGATGTGGTTGAGCTGGTCCATAAAGAACAGGAATCCGGTGAGGTTCTGGGGGTCATCGTTCAATTCGGCGGACAGACGCCCTTGAAGATCGCCCGCGCGCTGGAAGCCGCGAATATTCCGATCCTGGGCACCTCTCCCGACGCGATCGACCTTGCCGAGGACCGGGAGCGGTTCCAAAAGCTGCTGCAGGAAACCGGCCTGCGTCAGCCGCCCAACGGCATCGCCAGCTCCCCCGAACAGGCGGCTGAGATTGCCGAGCGGATCGGCTATCCCGTGGTCATCCGGCCCTCCTACGTCCTGGGCGGCCGCGCCATGGAGATCGTCCACGACAGGGCGGAACTGGAGCGCTATATCTCCTCAGCCGTGCAAGTGTCCGGCGATAGCCCCGTCCTGATCGACTATTATCTGAAGGACGCGATTGAGGTTGATGTCGATGCGCTATGCGATGGCACCGATGTGCATGTCGCCGGTGTCATGGAGCATATCGAAGAAGCCGGTATTCATTCCGGCGACAGCGCCTGCTCGCTGCCTCCTTATTCCCTCCCGGCGGAAATCGTCGCAGAGATGGAGCGCCAAGCGGATGTGCTGGCCCGGGCCTTGAGCGTTGTCGGGCTGATGAATGTCCAGTTCGCTGTACAGGCAGGGAATGTCTTCATTCTGGAGGTCAATCCACGGGCCAGCCGCACTGTGCCCTTCGTCGCCAAGGCGACAGGCGTGCCAATCGCCAAGATCGCAGCGCGAATCATGGCGGGAGAGAAACTTTCCGACTTCGATCTGCAGCACCATGCATTGGGCGATCACATCGCAGTCAAGGAAGCTGTCTTCCCGTTCAAGCGATTCCCCGGCGTTGATGTCATCCTGGGGCCGGAAATGAAATCGACCGGCGAGGTGATGGGCCTGGATATCGACTTCGCCTCTGCCTTTGCGAAAGCACAGCTGGGTTGCGGTGCGGACCTACCAACCTCTGGCAGCGTCTTCATTTCTGTTAAGGAATCCGACAAGGAAGCGATCCTGGAGCCGGCCCGCACGATGATCGACTGCGGGCTGAAAATTGTCGCAACACGCGGCACAGCGCGCTTCCTGGATGCGAACGACGTGCCGGTTACACCGGTCAACAAGGTCATGGAAGGCCAGCCGCATATCGTGGATGCCCTCAAAAACGGCGAAATCGAGGCCATTTTCAACACTACGGACGGCGCGAAGGCAATTGCTGACAGCGCTTCCATCCGAAAATCGGCGCTGGATATGGGGGTTCCCTACTACACCACGGTTGCCGGTACACGGGCGGCGGCGCTGGCGATTAAGGCCTTGAAACAAGGAACTCTTGAAGTCGCGCCACTTCAATCGTATTTTAGGCGTTCGGCCTGAGGGCTGATTTCCGAATAAGCGCACCCGCTGACGGAAGCGACGGGGCGCGGGGCCGGGGTCCGGAACCGCGCCAAGGGTAGCTTTTTTCCGCATTCAACCCGTAAGGAGACGGAACTGAATGTGGAATGAGGCAATTGCAACTAAGTAAGTTGGAACTGAGTAGGCAGGAACAATGGATAAGGTTCCCATGACCCTCCAAGGCTATGAAGCCATGGTGGAAGAACTGAAGACACTGAAGGGCGTAGACCGCCCGGCGGTAATTACGGCAATTGCTGAAGCCAGAGAACATGGCGACTTGTCAGAGAACGCGGAATATCACGCGGCTCGCGAACGCCAGAGCTTTATCGAGGGCCGGATTGCCGAGCTGGAAGACAAATCCAGCCGCGCCGAGGTCATTGACCCGACGAAGCTGACAGGCGACAGCGTGATGTTTGGCGCTACGGTCACCCTTGCCGATTGCGATACGGATGAAGAAAAGACCTATCGCATCGTGGGCGAACTGGAAGCGGATATCTCGAAGGGCCTGATATCAGTTGCCGCCCCGCTGGCGCGCGCGATGATCGGCAAATCCGTCGGCGATACCTTCGAGCTGACGACACCAGGCGGGTCCAAGGACTACGAAATCGTCACGGTGTCGTTCAAGTAGGCGCAAACCGGCTGCCCACCTGCGCCTAGTTCTAAGGGCGCGGGCTATCCGGGCGGAATGGTTCCATGAAGGAAAGAACAGTGTCGACTGTCTTGCCATCCTTGGCGAGCGGCAGAAGGATGCGCTCGTAATACACCCATTCGTTCTCTTGGTGCGGGGAGCGGCGCATCCAATAATGCGGACGGCACTGGTCGACAACAGCATCATAACAAGAAACGAGCCCCGCAAAGTCGTCGCCGATCATGGGGATTTCATCGAAAAAAAGACCCGTACTGTCTGAACCCGTGACGGCTTTGTGCAAATCGCCGACGACGCTGAAACGAAAGCGACGGTTTTCAGGGGTTTCCGACACGCTGACAAGCATCGTTCCTGCAGTCCAGTCAGGACTGTCTGCAAACGGGATATCGGCACGCCCCGGCAGGCGGCCACCTTCAGAGCAGTTACACCAGATCTCCATAAGCCTGCAGAGGCGTGTCGTCATTCGCACCGAATCCGGCGCGTTGATAAAGCCCTCGCGAAACACCAAATTCAGAGGCATCGATGCCCCAAACGTGGTGGGGTGAAAATAGCTTTTGGCAGTAGACATGGTTTCCCGCGCAGCATGGGGTTTTTTCAATGCATCCCACATTCTAGGTATTTTAGGCAATCAGAAACACCCCACTCAATTAATTTCTTGATCGCTTAGTAAATGTTACAAAAGTTTCCGACAGGATCATTGACAGCGTACGCCATACTCCGCACCGTCAGGTGACATTCGACAAGGACCACACAATGGCGACGCCAGAGAACCCGGCCACCCGGACGACAAGAAGGATCAGCCCGGTATCGCAACACGGGACAACCGTTACTATCAGCGGTTATGGCGTCATGTTTTGCGGACCATCCGGGTCCGGTAAGTCTGATCTCGCCCTCCGCCTGATAGATGCTGGCGCAAAACTTATTGCCGATGATCGGACCGTTCTCTCAGTGACGGAAAACCACATAATCGCAAGCTCACCTGACTCACTCCGCGGCAAGTTAGAGGTGCGAGGACTTGGCATTATCGACGTGGCTTTTCAAGAAACCACCCGGTTGGACCTTGTCGTTGATCTAACCCAGTTGGATCGCATTGAACGCTTGCCGGAGCCGGATCACTATGACTATGAAGGCGTCAAGATTCCACGCATTCAGCTTTGTGCCTTTGAAGCATCGGTTCAGGCAAAACTGAGGCTAGCCCTATCCAAACTGAAGCAATCATGACCGACATATCCGCGCACGACCTTGTCCTTGTAACCGGTATGTCGGGCGCCGGGCGTTCGACTGCCCTTGCTGTATTGGAAGACCTGGGTTTCGAAGCCGTCGACAATCTGCCGATGCGCTTCATGCCGGCCTTACCCGCTATGATCAGAGCAGGCGCGACAAAGCGGCTGGCGGTAGGGATTGATGTCCGAACCCTCGATTTCGATCCAGCCTTGTTGCAACAGCATATCGACAGGCTTTCCGAGGTTGAAAAGCTGGGTGTCCTGATGGTCTTCCTGGATTGCCGGGATGAGGTTCTAATCAGACGATTTGCCGAGACGCGCCGCCGTCACCCCTTGGCAGGGGATCGACCTGTCGCCGAAGGACTGCAGGTGGAACGCCGGACGATCGCCCCACTTGTTGAAAAAGCGACCCTGGTGATCGACACCTCCGATCACACGATTTGGAGCTTCCGGGAGCGTCTGACTGGTTTACTGGCTCTTCCTGAGGGTCCCACGGGACCAACTGTCACCGTGATGTCCTTTGCCTTCCGGCATGGCGTCCCGCGCGAAGCCGATTTGGTCTTCGATGTCCGCTTCATGAACAACCCGCACTATGATCCAGAGCTGCGCCCGCTAACCGGGCTGGATGACGCAGTAGGCGCCGCCGTCGCCGCTGATCCGGATTTCGAGGGCTATCTGAACGATGTTCTCACCCTTCTGCACCGAACCTTGCCGCGACATCAAAAAGAAGGGAAAAGCTACCTGACGATCGCCATCGGGTGCACCGGCGGGCGCCATCGATCCGTCTATACGGTAGAGACACTTGCGCAACGGCTGGCGGAACGGGACATTCCGGTTTATCGTCTTCATCGCGACCTGCCAAAGGGCGATAAGGAGAAGCAGGCCCCATGATTGGATTGGTACTCGTAACCCATGGACGGCTGGCGGAGGAATTTACCGCTGCGCTTGAGCATGTTGTTGGACCGCAGGACGCGGTGTCTGCCATTTGCATCGGCCCCGATGATGATATGGAAAAACGACGCGCTGACATCCTGAGCGCTGTCGAGGCGGCGGATAGTGGCGATGGCGTTGTTTTCCTGACCGATATGTTTGGCGGCACGCCGTCCAATCTGGCGATTTCCATCATGGATAAGGCCCGGGTTGAGGTTATTGCAGGGTTAAACCTGCCCATGTTGATCAAATTGGCCTCTCTGCGACAGACGGAACCATTGGAAAAAGCCGTCGAAGGTGCCCGTGAAGCAGGGATCAAGTACATCAATGTCGCCAGTGAATTAATGGGGACATGATGCCGAGCGACAACACCCGCGCGGCCCTGACGAAGACACTAACCATTCGAAACCGCCGCGGCTTGCATGCCCGCGCAGCGGCCAAGTTCGTCAAAACTGTTGAAGAATTCGATGCCACTGTCGAGGTCTCTAAAGACGGTCAGACAGTGACTGGCACGTCGATCATGGGGCTGATGATGCTGGCAGCGGCACCAGGCTGCACCATTGATGTCGCCACTGCCGGAAAAGAAGCCGAGGGCGCGATGGCAGCCCTTGAAACACTGGTCGGGGCCGGCTTCCACGAAAATGACTGATCACGTTCAAGGCATTGGCGTCCCCCCGGCCACGACACGGGGCGATGAGGGGGTGGAGACGGTCTTGAGTGGCCTCGCCGTCTCCGGCGGTATTGCCATCGGTCCGTTGCACCCCATCGATACCGGGCAGTTCGGTATCCCGGAATATGATTTGGCGGTGCGGGACGTTGAAACAGAGACCGCCCGATTTGATACCGCAATTGTTCGTGCCCAGCGGGAGGTCCGCGTCCTTCGCCGCAAGCAACGGAACATGCCCGCCGGGGCGGCGGAAGAACTGGGATACATCCTGGATG